>Ga0233431_1004350_pt1 | contig 15296 bp, 11 predicted proteins | sample SI_118_April2016_FD_179867 | JGI IMG/M metagenome (GOLD analysis project Ga0233431, IMG submission 179867) | Seawater microbial communities from Saanich Inlet, British Columbia, Canada - SI_118_April2016_200_MG | ecosystem: Environmental > Aquatic > Marine > Inlet | place: Canada: British...
AATAGATTACAAATCCATAGCCATGAGTACCGATAATTCATACATAGTTGTTGGAGCTCATAATAGAACATTATCTGAAAATAATCTTTACAGGATACCTTTTGAAGGAGGCGTGTTTGAAAAGTTTGGAAATGTTAAAGACGCAGGTGTATTTGCATTGTTGAATGATTTGAGATTTTCACCTGATGGTAGACATATTATTTTCAACTCAATATGGAACCATCCGAACAGTTCCGGTATCTTAACGGGTGACTATCGAATGCAACTCAACATATTTAATGTAAACACAAATGAAATACATATGGTCTTTGGTCTTACGCCTCCTGAATTTGGAAATTTTGCGAGCGGTATATGGTCTCTTGCAGGAGATGAAATATATTTTATCCGGTCAAATTTTGACCAGGATATCAACAATATTGTTGTTATTGATTTTAAACTCGATAATTTCAGTAAGATTACCACAGATATAGTCGGAATCGAATCCGAAACACCCGAAAGTTTCCTATTGCTGAGCAATTACCCAAATCCGTTCAATCCGACCACGACCATCGAGTTCACTCTCCCCGAAACAGGGTTTACCGAGCTTGCTATCTATAATATGGCCGGTCAGATCGTCCGTGTGCTGGAAACGGGGGAGATGAGCGCGGGAGCACATTCGGCGGTGTGGGACGGTCGCGACATGAGCGGCGAATTGGTCTCATCCGGCGTGTTCATCTCACGGCTGAAAACAATGGATAATGTTGTGTCGAACAGAATGCTTTTGGTTAAATAGTTTTTTTTTACCGTGCTGCGGGGAAAGGTGTCGTCTCATTAACATCTTTTCCCGTATGTAAAACGGAGTCTCACATCATAAATAGTTCGTAAAACCTTACCGGCCCGGAGTCAAATATATTCGATGCCGCAGTAGATCAATCTCATCCCGGGATAATAGAACTTATGAGGAACGTTCCCGTTCTTCTTATTCTCCCCAAAACCCTTTCATAATATGTCATTATTTGTTATTATATAACAGACGCTTATGTCATACTTATTTTTTATATTCTGCAAAGTAGATTGAAAACATTCCCGGAGGGACATCGCTTCATGAGATATACCGTATTGATAATAATGATTTGGGCTGGATTAATTTCTTTCAATTTGAACGGCAATGCCGAGGATTTGTTCGGCCAGCCGCACCTGTTCGCCACAGGATTTACTTTTCCGGAGGGGCCTGTCCTCGACACCAGCGGTAACGTCTATCTTGTCAATTACAGAGCGACCGTGATCCATAAGGTGACACCCGAAGGTGTTGTGTCCGAGGTGATTGATATCGGAGCTTACAACAACGGAGCGATTTTTGATCCGGCCGGGAATCTTATCATCGCAAGCTCGGGTCTTGGCGCCATACTCAAACTCGATACCGAGGGGCGTCTGATAGTGCATTCTGCTGTGAGCGGCGGCGATTCTCTCCTTGGGCCGAACGATATGGCGTGGGATGACTTCGGACGGCTGTATTTCACCGACCCGAAAGGTTCCAGCATGGCGAAACGTATCGGAGGAGTGCATTTTATCGAGCCCGGCGGTGCTGCCGTGAGGTTTGCCGGTGGTCTGGCGTATCCGAACGGTATCGCGTTCGATCTTGATAAATCACACGTGTATATTTCCGAAACGATGGCAAGCAGGATCCTCTGTTATGAAGTCAATCCCGACGGATCTGCGGGTACGATGGAGGTATTCTTTGAATTGCCGGAAAATTCCGTTCCGGACGGCATGAAACTCGATGTTGAGGGGAATCTTTGGGTTGCCGTTCACACGCTTGGAGAATTGTGGCAGATTTCTCCTGATAGCGAAATTCTTCACAAGATCAAATTGCCCTCGAAGCTGGTCACGAATCTGACGTTTGGCGGCGATGACATGAAGACCATGTATATCACATGTCCCGAGGATTGGGAAACCGATAACGGCAAAATATACACCCTCAGGGTTCCTGTCGCCGGAGTTCGGGTCGTGCCCACAAAATGACCGATCCCGCACGGAAAACATGACCTGCTTTTCAAAGAGACGTATCTTCATAATAACCGCAGCATACCGGATCATGCGGCATGTTGAACGCAACGCGGCAGTCCCCGCATAACATCAATTAAGTTTAATTATGTCGTATATCGGCAAAATAATTGCGTTTCATTGATAAACATGATATAATGATTATGACGGCTTTCTTGATAATATTCGCAGCAGTTAGTCCGGGACAGCGCCATACGAATAATTATTATATTAGATTATTGCGGAAACGGATCTTTTTGCCGATTAAACGGAGGATGTTATGAAACACATATCTACCCTGATTGTAATCTTTATTATTATGCTTACCGGAACCGCGTATGCTCAGCAGGAGGGGATTCCGGTGAAATGGGAGGAGCTTACCGGGCCCGACTTTATCGAAGCGGTTAAAAAAGCGGAGGGATCATGCCTTATACCTATCGGTGTGCTGGAAAAGCACGGGCCGCATCTGCCGATCGGAACAGATGTGATGGATGTCAGAGAAATTGCAGTTCGCGCCGCAGAAAAGGAATATGTTATAGTATTTCCCGAGTACTATTTCGGACAGATCCACGAAGCCAAACATCAGCCGGGAACAGTCGCCTATAGCCAGGAACTCCAGTGGAAAATGCTACAGGAAACCTGCGATGAACTGGGCAGAAACGGAATAAAAAACATTATACTTGTTAACGGCCACGGCGGCAACAGAAGTTTTTTGCCCTATTTTATTCAATCCCAGCTCGCAAGCCCCCGGGATTATGCGGTCATAATCTTTGAACCCGGCCGCGATCCTGAAACAAATGAAAAAATAAGAAAAATGCGAAAGACCACGACAGGCGGGCATGCGGATGAAGCCGAAACATCCGAGATGCTTGTTAACAGGCCTGATATCACTCATATGGATCGTGCAAACGAACAATCGGGCGAAAACTTGAACCGCCTCAATCTGCCGTACGCGTCTACTTCCATCGATTGGTACTCCATGTATCCGAACCATTACGCGGGTGACGGCAGTCCGGCAAATGTTGAGCTTGGGGAATTTCTCATCGAAGATAAAGTCGGCCAGCTTGTTGAATTGATCAGAGCGGTCAAAAAGGATGACACTGTTCACGCGCTTCTGAAAGAGTTTTACAATCAGTCGGAAAAGCCCCTTGAGACGAAACAGTAAAGAGGGTAATGGAGATGAGTAAACGACTTGGAAAGATTTGTGTAATATCGTTTTTATCTTGTCTGATATGTGCAATTCTATTATCAAACTGCTCCGATAATTCTACAGGCAATGAAGATGATAATGACATAAATCTTGATCCATTCAAGAATCTTGCACAAGCAGAAGTATGTGCTGATTACAGAAACAATCTATACCTGATCGATGAGCATCTGGTGCTTTGGGAGCGGGAAGGTGATTGCCCGGATAATGCTTATGCTCAAAGACTTTACGGAGAAACGCCGGATGATATAAAATGCTTGTACTCCGATTCTATCGGCGGTCCGGTGTATATCTGTAATGATTCAAAATATCATGAAATGTTTCAAACAATATTAACCAATCTGGATGGTGATAATCTTGGATTGACATCGGAACATACGGTTAAAGACATATCACTCTAAACAACCGATAAATTGTTTTTTTGTAACCTTTGAATTAATCAGATAGGAATATAAGCTCTCTTAATACAGCCCCCCATACCCTCCGAAGGGGGAGAGGGACTGCGTCCCATGCAATAGTCTGAAAGATAAAAGCAGTTATGTGATTTGCCGGGATCACCAGTAGAGATATTCTTGTAAGTCCCCCGCCGGGGGATTTAGGGGGCTTTTCAAGCTGGTAATAGTAAAAAAATATAATATATTTGTTTTATGATTATTAATAATATTAAATCAAAGGTTTCCATACAGTATTTGTTGCACTTACCGGTTCCTGTATAATCATTATACAACTTTTGAGGTGCCGATTAGATGGGGACAGGTCGAAATATTCACTAAAGGAGATTGGAATTGATGGATAAAGTATACAAAGGATTTCTCGGCATGTGTATTGTTTCCGCGGTCATAGTGATTATAGCGCTGATTATGGGGTATCGCGCGGAAGTCGGCCCTTTTGTAACTGTCTTTTTTGTATCATTTGCCATCGGTGTGCGAAGAATTCCGGCGCTCAGAAGTTTTACGTTCACCCTATGGGTCGTTACCGCTATTTCTACCGCAATGTTTTATCCGTCATGGTTCAGAGAGATTAACGGTTTCAATCTGGAACGGCTTTTCATTCCTCTTATGCAGGTTATCATGTTCGGAATGGGAACCGCGATGAGTTTTGGTGATTTTGTCGGAGTCGTAAAAATGCCGAAAGGTGTTTTTGTCGGTCTTTTGTGCCAGTTCAGTATCATGCCGTTTCTGGCCTTTGTACTCGCAAAGATATTTCATTTTCCTCCAGAGGTCGCTGCGGGTGTTATTCTCATTGGAGCGACTCCGTGCGGTCTCGCCTCGAATGTGATGAATTATATCGCCCGGGCCAATCTTGCGCTTTCGGTTACACTGGTTGCGGTTTCGACGCTTATGGCTCCGGTTGTAACGCCGCTTTTGATGAAACTGTATGCCGGCCAGATGGTTCCCATACATTTTGTCGATATGATGTTCGTTATTATAAAGATCGTTGTTTTGCCGGTTATTGCCGGTTTAATTTTTAATAAGGTCGCTCATGGGCGTGTGAAATGGCTCGACCGTGCGATGCCGATCGTTTCCATGGCCGGGATAACCTATATCATTACCATTACCATAGCCGCCGGGCGTGATGAACTGCTTGTTATCGGCGTAATGCTTATTTTTGTTGAGGTGCTGCATAACGGCCTCGGATATGTGCTCGGTTACTGGGGGGCACGGCTGTTCGGAATGGATGAAAAATCATGCCGCACCATTGCCATCGCGGTCGGCCTACAGAACGGCGGTATGGCATCGGGTATCGCAATGGAAATGGGCAAACTCAAAACAATGGGACTTGCCACCGTCGTATTCGGCCCCTGGATGAATGTTTCCGGATCGGTTGTCGCAAACTGGTGGAGCAGAAAGCAGATCACGGATTAAAAAACAGGGCAGGACAGAGATAACAGACATCCGTATCTCGATCCTGCCCCGTAGGTACGCTTAAGGTAAGATTTTCCTGTGAAAAGCACATTATTTTTTAAGGCGCTCCGTTTTCCATTCTTCATAATCTTTTTTCATTTCCTCGGTCCATGTGCCGTCAACTTCTCCGGGCAAATACTTCTTTTCTCGCAGCCGCATGTGCCCCCATTCATCTCTGAGTCCGGCGCCTTCCGAGGATTTGATAACTTCTTCGGCAAGGTGAGGGGGAATGAATATCAGGCCGTCGCGCCGCCCTAAAACGATGTCGCCGGGCATCACAACGGAGCGCCCGATCTGAATAGGGACATTTATCCCCATAAGCATTATGCCGAACCATACTGCGGGATCGTACCCTCGGATATAAGCGTTGAAATTCTCAATATCATAGATCCCGTCGATATCGCGTACGGAACCGTCAATTACCATTCCTGTTTTGCTTTTGGCATATACGGAATTGGCCAGATTATCCCCGAGAAAATCTCCGCCGTCAATTCTCCCGAAGAGGTCGACAACCATAAGATCGTTTTCTACGAGCGGCTGGATAACCCAGGAATTATACATTCCTTTGTTTCCTCTTTTTTCACCTATTTCTTTCGTTATCTTGTCAACATCGGGGCGCTGCGGCATAAAGGATGCGGTTAAAGCCCTTCCGACGATGACGCGCTCAGGATGAAGGTTGATCCAATCGCTGCCGTCATACTGGTAATCATAGCCGTGTTTACTCAGAATGGTCCATGCCTCGGTAATAGTAACATCTTTCATCTGTTCAAGCACTTTGTCGGACACTTTTGGACGGCCGTCGGGTGACCGTTCTCCGGTCCATTCCTGTGTAAATGCTATCAGTTCCTCTTTTGAAAATGCTCCGAGCTGTGCTTCGGAATCGTGCGACTGCAAAAACACGCTTAAAAGAATGATTCCCAATAACAGTGATCCCGATTTTATTGCTTTCATCGTTTCTCTCCTTTGTGAAATGACTCACGTTTAACAATGAATGGATTTGTTATTATTTGGCTTTGAATAACTCCATAAACGGTCCCACGATGATTCATTATCCCATTCATTCGTGGGCTCGAACCAGCCGTCTCCCTTGAACTGTTTTTTGTTCGCCTCCTCGTTAAATTCAAAGCCCAGGCCGGGACCGTCGGGTACTTCGGTATATCCATCGTTCACAAACGGTTTGGTAACACCGTCCACAAGATCATTGTACCAATCATCATCGGAATTATGATGCTCCATTGCCATGAAATTCTCAAGCGATGATGCGCAATGTACGGTCGCAAAGAACAGTGCCGGGCTTCCGCTCTGATGGAATGCAGTGGCAATACCATGTTCCGACGCCAGGTTGCTGATCTTTTTCGCTTCCATAATTCCTCCGCACCATCCCAGATCAGGATGACAGATCGAGATCGCTTTCTTCTCGAAGAGGTCCATGAAACCTTCCTTGCAATAGATATCTTCACCGGTCAGAATCGGCGTTGTGCAGGAGTTTTTGAGCCTGACATACTGGTCGGTGTACTGCCACGGCACCATATCTTCAAACCAGGCAAAATTAAACTGATCCAATGCGCGTGTGATCTTAATGCAGTCCTCGACAGGGAAATGGCCGAAATGATCCGTGGCGATTGGAATCTCCCAGCCGACAATATCTCGCACCGTCGCACAATATTCCTGCACCGCTTTCAGCCCACTTTCGGTGATGTGAATGCCGGTGAAAGGGTGAGCGGTCATACTCGCATCTATGGATTCGGCGGGCGGGCGAGTGATGCCGCCTTTTATCCTGCTCGCTATAGCCATAATATTCAGATCCATTTTGAGAAACTTATACCCGCGCCCGTCATTGAGACGGGTCTTGAGATGATTACCCTTTTCCACCGGATCAAGTGACGATACGGTGTCGGCATACACCAGAACTTTGTCGCGGAATTTTCCGCCGAGCATCTGCCAGACAGGCACGCCCCACGCTTTTCCGGCAAGGTCCATACAGGCAATTTCGAGGCCGGAAACACCGCCGCCCTGACGGGCATGAAATCCGAACTGTTTGATCTTTCGGAAGATCTTGTCGACATTACAGGGATTCATGCCGAGAAGACGGCTTTTCAGCATGAGAAAATACGTCTTTGGCGATCCGACTGCATACCACTCGCCGTATCCCGAAATCCCCTGATTCGTATCGATACGGATTGTGCCCGTACGTCCGATACGTGCGCAGCGAATATCCGTGATTTTTAGATCCGACGGCTGGGAGCCTGTGTTTACGTTCTGTGCAATGGCTTCATAGTCGTCATTTGTGACGAGACCTCCTGCGGCAGCAGCTGATGCAGCGGCTGTGGATTTTGCAAAAAAAGATCTTCGGGAAATTCGTGCTTGTTTTTGCGGCATTTCAATACTCCTTTTTTATTGTAAAAAATCAATGAAAGTAAGGGATGTCCAATAAATAAGCATTTGAACCGCTGTTGGAAAATACATTCTGCAAAATACATCATTTGTATATCATTATAATAGCTGAAACGGAATGTGCAAGAATTATTCACAAATTATTCTATCGTAATCATCTTAATCACTTCCGCGAGTAGCTCCGGTAAGCTCAAGCATTAAAATGGCAGTTATGAACATCAACAGCGTTCGGATAATAGTGCTATTGAAATCCGGGCGTGCGTCCATATGCGGATAGTGCATACGGTTCCCTTCCCGAGGCCTGTGTTCTCAGGAGCGGAACGCTGTCGGAACCGTTCCGGCGAATAAATATTACTCTGGATATTTTTACGAAGATAATCCTCGCACATTGAAAAAACTGTTGTGTTTTTATAGTTGCATTATACCGGTAAACATCATAATATTATTACATGCGGTAAAAGTGTGTCCGATATATATATGAAGGGGGCGGAATTATTATGAACGGCAACGAAATAAGCAGGCGGCAATTCATCCAAAGCACAGCAGCCTTGACCGGCAGTTCGTTATTGTCATCATGCAGTAAGAAGAAACGTACGTTATCGGCTGCGGATCAGGTAACATTGGGGAAAACCGGATTAAAACTGAGCCGTCTCGGCATCGGTACCGGTTCCATCGGCGGCAGTGTCCAGCGGGATCTGGGCAGTGACGGCTTTAATCGTCTTGTGCGTTATGCGTATGATCAGGGAATCACCTATATCGACACGGCAGAAGGCTACAAAACCCACGAGATGATCCGTGATGCGATAAAAGGTATTCCGCGCGAGAACTTGTTCATCCAGTCAAAAATGGGCGGTATTCCCGAAAAACCGCTGGAGGCTATTGACCGTTACCGCTCGGAGTTGGGTGTCGACTACATCGACAGCCTGCTGATCCATGCCGTACGCAATTACGAATGGGACGAGGAGCGGAAACGGATCATGGATGCTCTTGAGGAGGCAAAGGATAAAAAGATAATTCTCTCCCATGGCGCCTCATATCATTCACTCCCGGCTTTGAAAAAAGGCGTTGAGCTGGATTGGACCGACGTGAGCCTTGTGCGGATCAATCCGCAGGGCATAAATATTGATTCGGAGAATAAAGAATGGGGGCCAACGAGTAATGTGTCCCATGTTCCTGCCGTGGTTGAACAAATAAATCTCATGCATGAAAAACGTCAGGGCGTGATCGGCATGAAAATCATCGGCGAGGGCGTGTTTACTGATATTGAGGATCGTGAGAAAGCAATACGGTTCAACATTGAGGCCGGCTATGCAAATGCAATCGTGATCGGTTTCAGAAACACCGCGGAAATTGATGAAGCCGTTATGCACATCAGCAATATACAGGTGGAATCTGCACAGGTTCAAAATATCGAGGCAGCCTCAATGTACTGCGCTGTCTGATCAACGAAAGCGTTTCATAATTCATTTCCGGCAGATTCCAATTTTGTGAGGAGAGAAAATGAATTCAGTAAAAACTCTTATGTTCTTATTAGTCATGATCTTAGCCGCTGCCGGCTGTGCCGGTGAGCGTCAACCCGCAGTAGAACAGCAAAACACTGAAGATTCTTATGCTGATTCGCCCGTTGTCTTGGACGGTGCGGTTATGAGTCAGATATCGACGGGCCATGCATTTACAGAAGGGCCGGTATTCGACGACTCGGGCAATCTCTATTTTGTCGACATTCCTTTTAATACCATAAACAAGATTGATCCGGACGGCGAACGGTCGTCATTTGTCAGGGGATCGGGATGCGCAAACGGGCTTGCCATCGGTCCCGACGGCGTTTTGCACGCATGCCTGAACGTCGACCGAAGTGTCGTTTCCATAGATTCTGAGGGAAACTATACGGTGCTTGCGGACAATTACAGGGGAAAGAGATTTAACAATCCCAATGATCTCTGGATAGATGCAAAAGGCGGCATCTATTTCACCGACCCGGCATATTATATTCGATTGACGAAGGAGCTGGACGGCGAATACGTCTATTACATCCCGCCGGACAGGGGCCCCGTACAGTGTGTCGTTGACGATACGGTACGGCCGAACGGCATTATCGGCACTCCGGACAACAAGCTGCTCTATGTGGCCGATCCGGGTCAGCGGACAGTATTTCGATATACGATCGATGGAGACGGCATACTCTCTAATAAAACCGAGTATGTAAAAAGCGGTACGGACGGCATGACAATAGACGGCGAAGGCAATATATATCTCACGGGACGAGGCATAACGGTCTATGATCCGGACGGAGAGAAGATCGAGACCATTGATGTCCCCGAGGGCACATCGAACGTCTGTTTCGGCGGCACCGACAATAAGACGCTCTATATCACAGCACGGACATCAGTGTATTCGATTCGTATGAAAGTAAGCGGAAAATAATCAGGCATGCAGCTCAAAAATCGGGAGGGGATGAACGGGGTATCAGGATTAAACGGAATGATCAATTGTTATTGGGAAATATTGTTCATGTGGCAACAATAAAATTTTTCAAGGAGGATTTATGAGCTTGAAACATATCATTTCATTGATCGTAGTATTTTCTGTGCTGCTGTTTTCCGCAGTACCTTACGGAACCGCGCAGCAGAACCGTCCTGCACCAGCCGCGCCCGGAACGGTGACTTTCAATACGGTGATAACGAAACTTCAGGCCGGCCAGAAGGTTTTCTGCAACACAATCTCCTCGCCCGACACGGCTGCCGCACGGAAAGCCTGTGAGGGACAGGATTATATATGGATCGAGATGCAGCACAGCCCGCTGACCTATCAGGAATCGGCGGCATTGGTCAGAGTTATCGTCGACGCCGGATGCATTCCCTTTATCCGTGTTCCGCAGGCGACACAGGGCGACATACAGAAAGCCACAGATATAGGTGCGCTTGGCATCATCGTTCCCATGGTAGAGACCGTCGAGGAAGCGCATAATGCGGTCTGGTATACGAAGTTCCCTATTGGAAGTGTCAAAAGCCCGAACACAAAACCGTGGGGTTTCCGCAGTAATGGGGGCAACAATGCCCGCGGTATCTGGGGGAGAGATTACATGACCAACGCCAACAATAATATCATGGTCATGATTCAGCTTGAAACGCCGCAGGGCGCGATGAATCTCGACAGGATACTTGAAGAGGTTGAAGGCATTGACATCGTCATGATCGCAAGCAACGATTTCGGCATGTTCAGCGGCTATCGCGACGGCGATCCTGAGTATGACGCGCTTGAGAAAATAGCACGGGAAACCACTCTGAAACACGGCAAGATTCTTGCAGGTCCGTCGTCATGGCAGGACCGTCCCGGATACACCTTTTTCCAGGGCAGAAGAGCCGCGAAGTCGACCGGATATTAGCATCGGCAGCGTCCGGTAACATTCGGCGCAAATGAAGTAATGATTATTGATATGAAATGTAAGCATTCTGTTATACAGTCATAAATATCTATCAATATTGCTTTTAAAGGAGGCCGTAATGTCAGATTCAGGTAATAATGGAATTGTGCGCAGGAAATTTTTCCAAAACTCAGGTATGGCACTGCTCGCCGGATACGCGTTTACCGACAAGAAGGGGCTTGCTCAAACGGTACGGCGGGCGAATAGCGACAAATATCAGTCGGTTACGATGAATACCCACGATTATGTTGGCGAGATTGAGGAACGGCTCGATTTCCCGAAAGACTGGGAGATAGATGTTATGCAATTGGCCGGAGAGAACCTTCCGCCGCTAACCCCCGAGCAGATCATCGAGAGACTGCGTTCGCCTATCGGTTCGAAACAGTTGAGGGATATTGCCGCAGGAAAGAAGAATGCGGTGGTAACATTCGATGATATTTCCCGTCCGACACCCGTTCATTTGATCGCGGAACATGTGGCAAATGAACTGAATGCCGCCGGGATCGATGACGATCATATTCTCTTTATATGTGCACAGGGCTCCCATCAGTCAATGACTCACAGCGAAGCGATGGCAAAGCTCGGGCCGGTCTTCCAACGCTGCCCGTGGATGTCGCACAACATTCATACCAACTGCCTCGATGTGGGGCGCACCACATGGAACAACAGGATCCAGGTCAATGGTTTCCTGGCAAACGCGGATGTGAAAGTCCTGATCGGCGCAATAAGGGATCATCCCGGTTTCGGCTATAGCGGCGGTGCGAAATCGATTATCCCGGGGATGGTTTCTTTGGAGACGATTAAGTACAATCATGCTGTCATCGGCGGAATCCCGAAAGGCAACAGAGTTTACGAAGGTCATGACAATCCAAATACCGGCCGTAATCATGTTATAGATAACGAAATGCGGTTAGACGCAGTAGAAGCGGCTCGTCTGGCTGGTATTGATTTCTCGATAAATGTGGTCCAGAGCGGAACTCGCAAGGTACTCGGTTTGCACTGCGGTGACGTGCTTGATGCACACCTCTCAGCCTGCAGACAAGCCATTAATGTTATCGCATGGGATAGGGAGGTGAACGACAGGGATTACGATATCGTCGTTTCAAACTCATATCCGGCTTCGCGATACAGCCCGATCAAGTTCGGAAGACCGCGTGAGGGCGGCACCTCCATATCTGTCAGCCAGAGCCCCCTCGGCCGTCATATGCACTATCTGCATGATTCGGGCACGTGGAACCTGGAACCCTGGTGGATAGGGAATTACCATCCCCGCACAGCCCCCTACAATCGTATAATTTTATCTCAGTATATGTCGAAGGCGCTGACAATTAATTATGAGGATGTGGTCATTCATCCGAGCTGGGATAAAATATTGCCGATTCTGGAGAAGGAATATAAATCCGGAACGAAGGTCTTGGTCTATCCATACGGATCTATCGCACACGCACCGAAAAAAGCTACTCTTTATCCTGAAGACGTCAAAAAAGGTTAAAGATGTATTGAAAGTATGGGAAAAAGCGGTTATGTTTCTGTAACCGCTTTTTTTCTATAAAGGCTCATTCGCTGTGACCGGGTTATTCTTATTTTTACAGCGTTTCAATATTTAATCGGAGTACATTATGAAAAATCAATCGCGCCGTAATTTCATTGTGGAAAACGGCAAAAAACTCGCAGGCGCTTCAGTGCTTTCCACCGTTGCTCCCCTTACGGCTCAAAATGCTCACGCTCAGGTGGCGCCGACATCTGCCGAATCTCCGGTAACGAGATACGATCTTGATCCGTCGTGGCCCCGGAAACCGGAGATGTTTAACTGGGCTGGCGTTCCCGCCATAATGACCGACAAGCAGGGCCTGGTCTGGGTATCAAACCGCACATATCCCGCGATGCTGATATACGATACGGACGGTAATTTTATCAGGGCATGGGACAATCCTGAACTATTTTCTGAAAAAGGTCCCGCACTATTCAGAAATAAAGAAGAAGGGCCGTATAATCTCCACTATTTCAGGTTCGACGACTCGGGAAATGTCTGGATTGCCAATACGAATCGGCATATAATCCAGAAATGTGATTTGGACGGAAACGTTCTGATGACGATCGGAACTCCCGACCAGGCCGGTGAGGACAACACACACATGTACAGGCCGACCGACATGACCGTTACCGATGCCGGAGTATTTATAACGGACGGTTATGGCAACAGACGTGTTGTACAGTATTCCACGGAAGGGAAGTTCATCAAAACATGGGGGCAGGAGGGGACAGGTCCGGAGGATTTCATAGATCCGCATGCAATCTGCCATGTGAATGACCGGCTTTACGTGGTTGACCGTGGAAATATCCGGATCAAAGTATATGATTTTAACGGGAAACTTCTCGATATGTGGGAAAATTTAATACTTCCATGGCCGCTCATCCCAACCGAATCCGGTGAAATCTGGACATGTGGCACAACCCCGATACGGTTGGAAAATTACAGCGACATCACCGGGGGGAGAATGCAGCAGGATCAGATGGTCATGCGTTTTAATACGGATGGGAAAATTCTTCAGATGTGGGCGTTTCCAACGTGTGCCAGGAATGAGCCGTCTCCGGGCAGCTTTAATATGCTGCACGGTATAGCTGTTGATTCACAGGGAGATCTTTATCTTGGTGAAGCATTTAATCCCGGACCGCAGAAATTCGTTTGTTCAAATGAATTGGCAGCAAAGGTTGAGGGGGAATACCGTTGATCTGATTTTCTGCATAGGATCTTTTATGATCCAGCGGAATATAAAACAATTGAGACAACAATTGAACCGAAAGTTCCGGAGCTTGTGACAGCATGGATTCATACGCAAACGAATTAATCATTTCAATTAATGTCTTCACAAGCAAAAGCGTCTGAAATTATTCGGGCGCTTTTTTTCATAACGTAATAAAGTACATTTTGTACGCCATTAATTTCAGATGTACCAATTTCATTCCGTGCATATAAGCGGCAAAATGCACGTAAGCATAGGGTTAATAGCTGGTTAGGTTGATAATTGCGTGAAGGCGGGGTTTGGATAAAGCTGAGCGCACTTTTTGCAGTACTTTTATATCAGGAATCCGCACGAGAGTGAGTAGCTGGAGGCGGATATTCGATTTGCATGATGATGTGGAATATTACAGAATGATGATGCTGTGATTGACTTTCAAAGTGGACCAAAAGGTGGGAGCAGGTCAGGAGTAGAAACATGAATTTTGCAGTCGGTTTGAGAGCCGTACTATTTTAGTATTTGTGAAAAAATGAAAAATATGGTATCTTATCACTTTGGATTTTATAAAATAACCATATACTAAAAAGAAGCAAAATATGAAGAAAAAGAATGTTTACAGCACGTTTATAATTGCAATTCTTCTCGTCTTTTCCGGCTGTATCGGTGTATCCGGTCTGCGGTTTGGCAGGAGTGAATTGAAATCGGGAATTAATCCCGATGAGCTTTATCCCGGATGGGCTAAAACGGACAGATGCACCAAATGCCACATGGCATGGACATGGGAATACGGGTATTACCGCGGATGGGACCGTCACGGCCTCATCAGCGACTTTTCCGAGGTGTCGCCCACAGGATATAAAGATCCGTATGGTCTCGATGTCCCGTTCAATACTTTTGAGCAATACTATTATACATCGTGGTGGCAGGGCGATTGGCTTAATGATCAGCCCTCTGCATATCCGCCGATGAACTTTGACGGATACGGCCGTATTAATGACGTCACCGCTTCACCGAAAGATTTCAGAGGCACCGTTATTGTCGTTGATCCGAATGGTAAAGGTGACGCAGTTTCTGTTCAGGAAGGCGTTGATCTTTCAAAATCCGGTGACACCGTATTCGTGAAAGCAGGAACATACAAGGAAAGTATACGGCTCAGGGAAGGATTGCGGCTCTGGGGTGAAGATGCATTTACAACCATCATTGACAGCGAGAACAAGGCGTCCGGGATCATAGCTGCCAACAACTGTGATATTTCCGGATTCACAATCACGGGGACCGGATTTGATTACAGTGAGGACCGGTTCCGTGCTGCAATACATGCAATTGATTGCGATTCGACGCTCGTGATCAGGGGTAATCTGTTTTTCAGCAACTCAGTGTTTGGTGTACTGGTTGAAAGCTCACGGTCTGACGGGTATATCACGAATTCAGAGGATCGGTACATCACACCTGAAAAAGCGCTCGAAAACCTGGAGTATTCCGGATATCCCAATCCGCGTATAATCGGCAATACCTTCTACAATATAGGTGAACGGGCGATATACTGTATCCATTCCTCCCCTGAAATCGCAAACAATATCTTCATGGGTAATCTCAAAACACTC
>Ga0233431_1004352_pt1 | contig 15286 bp, 8 predicted proteins | sample SI_118_April2016_FD_179867 | JGI IMG/M metagenome (GOLD analysis project Ga0233431, IMG submission 179867) | Seawater microbial communities from Saanich Inlet, British Columbia, Canada - SI_118_April2016_200_MG | ecosystem: Environmental > Aquatic > Marine > Inlet | place: Canada: British...
AGTTGGAAATATTTACATAACAGGGTATTTCATGTCGGATGTTGATTTTGATCCTGATCCTACTGGGATGTATTTTCTTAATTCAAATGGATATAATGATATCTTTGTAACAAAATTAGATTCTTCGGGCAATTTTGTCTGGGCAAAATGTTTTGGAGGTGATGGCTCCGATGCTAGCAATTCGATTGTTATTGACGATATGGGCGATATTTATATTTCCGGATATTTTAATGACACTGTAGATTTTGATCCTGGTCCTGGAATATATAATCTATCAACAAACCTATATGGTAATGATATTTTTATTAATAAACTTGATTCACTCGGTAATTTCATATGGGCTCGGAGTATTTTAGGTATTAATAATTCAGCTTTCTTCAATAATAGTCTTGCTATTGGTGACAAAAATAATCTATACCTTATTGGATCATTTGAAGGAACTGTTGATTTTGATCCTGATTCTACAGGATTTTTTAATCTTAATTCAATTGGGGAGTCCGATATTTATATATCTAAATACGATGCTTCAGGAAGTTTTGTTTGGGCTCGAAGTATAGGTGGAAATGATTATGATTATGGACTTTCTTTAAGCATTGATAAAGATGGAAATGCCTATACTACCGGTTGGTTTGTGGGTACAGTTGATTTTGATCCGGGTACAGGAGTATATAATCTTACTTCAAATGGAGATTATGATATTTTTATTTCTAAGCTTGATCCTTCGGGCAATTTCATTTGGACTAAAAGAATAGGCGGAAATGGTGGTGATGCTAGTTTCTGTTTATCTTCTGATATTTTTGGAAATGTATTTACTACTGGGTTTTATACTGGAAATGTTGACTTTGATCCGGGAGTGGGAGTATATAATCTTACATCAATTGGTTACGATGACATTTTCATTTCTAAACTCGATTCTTTTGGTAATTTTGTTTGGGCTAAAAGCATGGGAGGAAATAATTCTGACCAAGGTGTTTATATTGATCTTGATACTAACCAAAACATATACACTATAGGCAACTTTAATGCAACTGCTGATTTTGATCCTGGACCTGCCGTATATAATCTGACTACTGTGATGTATTATAATGTTTTTGTTTCAAAACTTTCGCAAACATTTTATATTTCTGAAAATATAAGCAATGTTTCCTGTTTTGGAGGCTCAGATGCTGCCATTGATATTTCTCCATATTATGGTACTCCACCATATGCTTTTTTGTGGAGCAATGGCCAGACTACCGAAAATATTTCAAATCTGCAAGCAGGCACATACTATCTAACAATAAATGATGCCGCCGGCGATACTATAATAGACACTTTCCAAATTATTCAACCTGCTGAAATTATTGTGGCATCTGTGAGTTTTGGGGTTTCATCTTCAACTGCAAGCGATGCCTTCATAAATCTGATTGTAAGTGGTGGCATATCTCCCTACACATTTTTGTGGAACAATGGCGAAACAAGTTCAAATATCGATAGTTTATCAATAGGGAATTACTCAGTTGTAGTTTCTGATATGAATTTTTGTACAGTTTCCGATACTTTTGAAATTGAAATTCAGCTTATCGATTCACAAATTATTGCCTTGCCAGTAGGCTGGAGCATTTTTTCAACCTACATGATTCCAATAAATCCAGATATACAAAACATTCTTTCGCCAATCGTTTCAGATATTGAAATGGTCAAAAGTGGAACAGGATTGATTTATTGGCCTGCATTTTCTATCAATCAAATTGGAAACCTTACCTTAGGTCAAGGATATCAGATAAAAACTTTAATTTCAACAAACCTTATAGTTTACGGTAGCATTTGTGAACCGGCATTTTCACCTGTTTCCATAAATTCAGGCTGGAACCTGATTGGATATTTAAGAACAAGCCCCGCTCCCATCGACAATATGTTAAGTTCTATAGTAAACGAAATTGTATTGGTAAAAAATGGTTTAGGAGAAGTTTTTTGGCCTGTTTATAATGTCAATAATATTGGAAATATGATTCCGGGCGAAGGCTATCAGGTAAAGATGACGAATTTTGTTAGCTTGACTTATCCCGGGAATTAGTTTTCTTATTAGCTGAATTCCAGTGCACGGATTGCAAATCTGCACCAGCGAATATAAGTTAATCGCCTGAATACCCCACCTGACAGGTTTCGAAAACCTGTCAGGTGGGGTGTTAAAAATCGAAAATCACCATTTTGTAATACGCACAAATCAGCTAATTACAAAATTGAACAAAAAAGTGTTTTTCGTACTATTTTTTGTTGTACCCCGCTGGGGTACTTTGTTGGTTGGTAAATTTTGTTGCTATAAACATATATCCTCTACGAGGTTGATTACCAGTCTGTAGAACTGAAATGTTTATAGAAATAGATTTCCGTAATCAATCAACAACCATGAAGCAGTTGAATGAAAAATGGAACGAACTTTTAAAATCGATTTTTAACACCCCACCTGTCAGGTCTTTTCATATCATCCAAAATTTTTGCCAAATTCAAGTCGAAAAATAAAAGTAATAATTTGCATTTTGCATTTTTAATTACTACCTTAGCTGAATAGTCTATTAGGTATTTTCTAATTAATAAAATTATGAAAACAAATTTTTTCACTTTTTTTAGCATTTTCCTATCTACGATAAGTCTTATAGCTCAAGACGTACAATTTGAATGGGCAGTAGGTTTTGGTGGTACAAACAGCATGTATGTTCGTTCAGCAACAATTGACGATGCAGGCAATGTTTATACCACAGGGAATTTTCAAGGAACTGTTGATTTTAACACTGGTCCCGGAGTTTTTAATTTAACTTCTAATGGATTAGAAGATATTTTTATCACAAAATTTGATAGTTTAGGCAATTTTTTATGGGCTAAAAGAATTGGTGCACAATTATCTGATGACAGTTATTCTATGTCTGTTGACTCAGTTGGAAATATTTACATAACAGGGTATTTCATGTCGGATGTTGATTTTGATCCTGATCCTACTGGGATGTATTTTCTTAATTCAAATGGATATAATGATATCTTTGTAACAAAATTAGATTCTTCGGGCAATTTTGTCTGGGCAAAATGTTTTGGAGGTGATGGCTCCGATGCTAGCAATTCGATTGTTATTGACGATATGGGCGATATTTATATTTCCGGATATTTTAATGACACTGTAGATTTTGATCCTGGTCCTGGAATATATAATCTATCAACAAACCTATATGGTAATGATATTTTTATTAATAAACTTGATTCACTCGGTAATTTCATATGGGCTCGGAGTATTTTAGGTATTAATAATTCAGCTTTCTTCAATAATAGTCTTGCTATTGGTGACAAAAATAATCTATACCTTATTGGATCATTTGAAGGAACTGTTGATTTTGATCCTGATTCTACAGGATTTTTTAATCTTAATTCAATTGGGGAGTCCGATATTTATATATCTAAATACGATGCTTCAGGAAGTTTTGTTTGGGCTCGAAGTATAGGTGGAAATGATTATGATTATGGACTTTCTTTAAGCATTGATAAAGATGGAAATGCCTATACTACCGGTTGGTTTGTGGGTACAGTTGATTTTGATCCGGGTACAGGAGTATATAATCTTACTTCAAATGGAGATTATGATATTTTTATTTCTAAGCTTGATCCTTCGGGCAATTTCATTTGGACTAAAAGAATAGGCGGAAATGGTGGTGATGCTAGTTTCTGTTTATCTTCTGATATTTTTGGAAATGTATTTACTACTGGGTTTTATACTGGAAATGTTGACTTTGATCCGGGAGTGGGAGTATATAATCTTACATCAATTGGTTACGATGACATTTTCATTTCTAAACTCGATTCTTTTGGTAATTTTGTTTGGGCTAAAAGCATGGGAGGAAATAATTCTGACCAAGGTGTTTATATTGATCTTGATACTAACCAAAACATATACACTATAGGCAACTTTAATGCAACTGCTGATTTTGATCCTGGACCTGCCGTATATAATCTGACTACTGTGATGTATTATAATGTTTTTGTTTCAAAACTTTCGCAAACATTTTATATTTCTGAAAATATAAGCAATGTTTCCTGTTTTGGAGGCTCAGATGCTGCCATTGATATTTCTCCATATTATGGTACTCCACCATATGCTTTTTTGTGGAGCAATGGCCAGACTACCGAAAATATTTCAAATCTGCAAGCAGGCACATACTATCTAACAATAAATGATGCCGCCGGCGATACTATAATAGACACTTTCCAAATTATTCAACCTGCTGAAATTATTGTGGCATCTGTGAGTTTTGGGGTTTCATCTTCAACTGCAAGCGATGCCTTCATAAATCTGATTGTAAGTGGTGGCATATCTCCCTACACATTTTTGTGGAACAATGGCGAAACAAGTTCAAATATCGATAGTTTATCAATAGGGAATTACTCAGTTGTAGTTTCTGATATGAATTTTTGTACAGTTTCCGATACTTTTGAAATTGAAATTCAGCTTATCGATTCACAAATTATTGCCTTGCCAATAGGCTGGAGCATTTTTTCAACCTACATGATTCCATCAAATCCTGATATAGAAAGTATTTTTTTGCCAATCATTTCAGATATCGAAATGGTAAAAAGTGGAACAGGATTGATTTATTGGCCTGCATTTTCTATCAATCAAATTGGAAACCTTACCTTAGGTCAAGGATATCAGATAAAAACTTTAATTTCAACAAACCTTATTGTTTACGGTAGCATTTGTGAACCGGCATTTTCACCTGTTTCCATAAATTCAGGCTGGAACCTGATTGGATATTTAAGAACAAGCCCCTCTCCTATCGGCATTATGTTAAGTTCTATAGTAAACGAAATTGTATTAGTAAAAAATGGTTTAGGAGAAGTTTTTTGGCCTATTTATAATGTCAATAATATTGGGAATATGGTTCCTGGCGAAGGCTATCAGGTGAAGATGACGAATACTGTTAGTTTGACTTATCCCGGGAATTAATTTTCTTAGTAGCTGAATACCAGTACACGGATTTGCAAATCAGCACCAGCGAGAATAAGTTAATCGCCTGAATGCCAAACCTGTAATATTTGTTTCAAATTACTCAATTCTAAAACTGGATTCTCCAAAGCATCATTGGGAAAAATCCTGTCTGATAATCAGTTATTAAACTTTTTGTACGGCCCGAAAATTCCCGGCGATAAATATTTTTATGGTCTGTAATATTTTGTAAATCGACTGCCCATTCCTGATTCATTCGTTTGCCATTTGTTTTAAAGCCAATTCTGCAATCGAAACGAAAATAGTTGTCGAAACTTTGTTCGAAAGCTTTGTCCCAATCATATTCAGTATAGTTCGATTCAATTGAAGCTTCAATATCAACAGGAATATAAGGCTTCCCGCCGGCATATATTACTTTTGCATCGAAAGTTATAGAATTGTGTTTCCCTACTTTAAATTCATATCCTCCCAGTGCATTCAAAACAAAATTCCCATTGAAAGCTGTATTGTGTTCAGTTCCGCTAAAGCCTTCATATTTCGACTCGAAAAACGAGCTGGTAATCAGAAAATAATATCCATTGCTTAAAAATTTCTCGAAAGTAAATTCAATTCCATAATTTGTTCCCGTACCTTTGTTTAGCAAACTATCTAACAAGGGCGAATAAAAATCGTCGCCGGAATTTAGTGCTGAATATTCAGGATATTCTCTATTTACCGGAATATTATATAAATGCTGATAATAAACTTCCGATTTGAAACGTAAATTTTCGCTAAACAATTTATCGAAACCTACCACAAATTGACTACTCTTCGATAGTTTTAAATCATTATTTGTTTCAATGTATTCCCCATTCTCAAGTCTGGTTTTGAGAAAATAATTTAGCCGGTTTTGTATTTGACTATGCAGGCCAAATCCCACATTTACAGATGAAGTGTTAGAATAGTTCCAACTCAAACCAAGGCGAGGCTCAACAGAAATTTCATTATTTAAATCGAAATAAAGGGCATGTATTCCTGAATTTAAAATCAGCTTGTCGCTAAAACGATGTTGCCATTGATAAAATGCTTTTAACAATTGCAGATTTCCTTCTAAATCGAAATTTCTTTCGAAAGCATCAGTTTCGTATTTGTATGCACTATCAAGATAATTTATTTGGTAAAAGTCATAAACAAATCCGTAGGCAACATTATTTTTAGAATTGTATTTTTTACTCAATCGAGCCGATAAAGAATACTTATTTTCAGTAGTTATACCATGATAAAACAAATAATTTGAGTTTGCCAGAATTGCTCCTGCATCGTCGAAAAGTAAAGAATCAATTTTTGTTGTAGTTTGAGTTCCGAGAACCGATAGTGTTGTTTTTATTCTTGTTTTTTCATTAAGAAAGTACAAATGCGAAAATCCAACAACTCCCATATCACTACCAAAATCAAGATCAACGCCTCCCATTTCATAGGCAGAGCTATTGTCGCCCTCCTCTTTTTCACTGTCGTGAAGTTCTATGTAACTCAAACCACCAATTCCAAAAATTGAAAACCGGCCATATTTTGTGCCGGGGATATCAATTTTAAAAGACAAATCCTGATATTGCGGAATTGCTACACCAACTCCCATATCAATGCCCAGCTTATTAAAAACTTCTAAAGTCGAATATCTGTAATTTATTAGATATGAAGAATTTGATTTTTTCGAAAACGGACCTTCAGCTCCAAACTCGAAACCATTAAAACCAACTTGCCCAACATATTCTGCTTTTTCGTTGTTTCCCGTCCTCATTTTCAAATCGAAAACTCCCGACAAAGCATTACCAAATTCTGCCGGAAAAGCACTTGTAAAAAAATCGGAATTAGTTAACAAATTATTATTCAACATACTAACCGGACCACCTGTTGTTCCGGCAGCTCCAAAATGATTTGGATTTGGAATTTCAACCCCATCGAGCCTCCACAACAAACCAGTTGGAGAATTCCCTCTGATTATTATATCATTTCTTGAGTCGTTGATGGACATTACGCCGGCATAGTTTGCAGCCATGCGCGAAGGGTCGCCCAAACTTCCTGCAAACCTTTCTGTTTCTTCTATCGAGAACGAGCGGGAGCTTACAGTTGCCATCTTGTTATTTGCTCTGGTTTTATCGGTTTTTGCTTTCACTATAATTTCACCTGTAGAAAAAACCAGTTCTTCCATTTCTATTTGCAAAATTATTTCTTTTCCCGAATTTAGCATTAAATTATCAACTATCACCGAATTGTAACCTAAATAACTTATAACTATCCCTTGCCTTCCAATAGGGATTTTTTCAAGTCGGAATTTCCCATCTATGTCAGTAGTTGTTCCAACAATTGGATCGGAATTACTCAAAACAATAGTTGCTCCAATAAGTGGAGTTTGGGATTGTTTGTCAACGATACTTCCTCTAATTGTCTGTGTATAATCGCTTTGCGAAAATAGGACTATGCTAATTTGTAGCAAGGAAATAAATATCAAAAGCTTTTTCATACTTCAAAATTTTGTTTGTAAAATTAACTTAAAAATATTGACAAAAAAATAAGTGAAGGGTTGCAATACTTTATGTTAAATATTGAGATTCTCAAAGTCTCTTATTTTTGTAATTTTAAAATTTTTGTTCAAACAAGTTTTATTATTAATTACTGAAATGAAATTCATTTTTCGCCTGATTCTTTTTTCTTTATTCTTAATTATTTCGAGCTGTGGTTCTTATAAATATATTCCGGGAAATTTAGCTAATCGAAAAATTAATATTCCGCAACAAGTTAGTGTTAAAGAGAATTTTTGGAAAATTTCGGAAAGTATTGACATTTTTTTTCAAGGCATTGGCAAGGGGAAAAAAGTTTTGATTGTTCAGGGTGGATATTTAATTCCTTCGGTAGAAATTTGGGATGGCTTGAAAGATTTGGAATCCAATTTTCGTTTTTATTATTACCATCAGCGGGCTTGTGGAAACTCTACAAGACCAATCGATAAGTTTAAATCAAAGAGTTTTGAAAGAAATTCAAAAATATTGGTGAAAAATTTGGGGATTGAAGCTCTGGTTACGGATATCGAAAAGATTAGACGAATTCTTGGTGAAGAAAAAATTACATTGATTGGACATTCGGCAGGAGCACTTATTGCTACATTGTATGCTTTAGAATTTCCCGAAAATATTGACACTTTGATTTTGGTTTCACCAATCAATATTTTTTCAAAAGCTGAATATTCATATAATTTTTACAATCATGTAAAGGAGACTCTTCCTAAAACTTTTCACGAAGAATATGACGAATATATTCATAATTTATTCAATTATAAATACTTGTTTTTTAAGAACGAGCTTTTGTTGAATTATTTAAATACTGAATTTACCAAATATTTTTCTACTGCAATTCTCAGGAATAAATCAGAACTAAAATTTGATAAAAATCTTGAGATAATTGGTGGATGGCAAACACATGCTTTGCATTTGAGTTTAACGCCAGAGATGGATTTGAAAAAATATTTTAATAAAATAAAAGCTTCAACTCTAATAATTTATGGAGAAAATGATGTTTCGCCAAAAGAAGTTGCTCTTGAGTTTCAAAAATTTATACCTAATTCTATTCTAAAAATTATTCCAAATTCCGGCCATTATCCTTTCAATGAAAATCCTGATGCATTCCTTAATGTTATAAGAAATTTTTTAAAAAATAATGAGTAATCCATTACTGGATGCCACTATTAAATCTATAGTTTTAAAATGTGGTGATGTAAGAATTTGAAAATAAAAAACCCTGTGAGTTTTGAATACTCGCAGGGTTTCTTAACATTAGCAAAACTATTGCTTATAATTGAGAATTAATATAAATCAAAAACTTTCATGGCTGCTTCATGAATTTCCCAATTAACGACTTTCGAGAAATCAAATTTCACAAATTTCCAGCCTTTATGTCCTTTTTCCTGAAGTTTTGCAATATTTTGCTTTATTGTAGAAAGTAGAATTCTTACATTTTCGGCATCCTCAAAATCTTCAGTTTTTACATTTGTAGCAAGAAAAACATTCACAGAATATGTCCCAACATCGGCATCAATCCATTTATAGGCATCTGCAAAAATGCTTGATTTCATGAAATGTTTGTCTAATTTTTTATCAGAAATGGGTACCAGTTTAAATCTACTGTCGGTTCCTGCCGAAGCAATATCTTTAACAGGTGCAGAACCTACAAAGAAAAATGCGTCTATATTTCCGCTAAGAAGTGCAGTTTTAGCTTTACCGAACGACATATTTACAGATTTCCAGTTTATACCTGTAATTTCTTTTATAGTTGAGGCAGTAATATTTGTCCCTTGATTGACAGAACCTATTGATACTGTTCGATTTCGTAAATCTTTTATTGATTTTATTCTACTGTCAGCTCTCACAATCAGGTGAATTTCTTCTTTCCCCAGCGGAAGCAAAATTCTAATATCCTTTGTGCAATCTTTGCCTTTTTCTCTTTCACTCTTGTCTTTAATGAAAGTTAAAACATCTTCTTGAATAAAAAATACCTCTTTTTCCTTTTTATTTATATTTCCAATTAATCGTTTTCCATTGAAATAACTACCGGTGGTTGTTTTTATTGAAACGAAAGGGACTTCAGTTTCAGTGATTTTAAACTCTCCCTCTTTTACAAAACTTGTGTCAACTTTAATTACATCTTTGGCTACCCTTTTAATATCATTAGCCATTTCGGTGTATGAACCATTTTTAAATCCTGTAACTATTTTAACCTGTGCATTTAATACAGTTATACTAAAATAAATCAAGCTTAAAAATAAAGTAAAACTAATTTTTGTTTTCATACGTCAAAATTTAATACAATTAATAATTGTGGACAAATATACAAATTTTAAAGATTTTAAACTCCTACACTAAAAAAAAATGAACAAATTTTAATATGCGGCAAATAGTGTTTAGAAATTGGGAATTATGTTGTGAATTAAATTCCTTAAATATTTCGTCTCTTTCTAATCAACGTTTTTCAAATACTCAAAAAACAATTGCATTCCCTTTTTCTTCTTTTCATCGAAATTGTAACTAATATTATTATTAAGGTAATTTTTTATATCCTCTACATTAAAAGATATTTTGGCATGTGATTTTATTGCTTCCGAAATATTATTTATACCAAAACCTAAACTTCTGTTAAATTTCTCTTCAAATGTTTTATCAAACTCCGATTTTGTTGCCCAGACAGCAAATACGAAAGGCAAATTTGTAAATTTATACCATTCGTTTGCTAAATCGTATTTGTATTTGTATTTGTCTAAATATAAAAATGCTCTGTCTCCAATAATTACAGCTGCATCGGAGTTTTTTATCACATTCGATTCGAATCCTGCTTCTGTTTTTTTAAAATCCACATCAATTTTCCAAAAATATTTTACCAGAATTTTTACCAAATTTATAGAAGTAAGCGATTGATAATCCAGATAAATAGTTTTTATATTTTCAAGTTTGGTTTCGCTAAAAAGAATCACTGATTTTACCTCACGGTTTGCTCCTATACAAAAATCAGAAATTATTTTATAATCCTCAATTTCTGGAAGAATTGCAATCGGTACCAGTGCAATATCAGTTTTCCCTGTTTTCAGTTTTTTGGCACAATCTGCCGGAATATCTAATGATAAATCAATCAGCTCATTTATTTCAGAATTTTGTAAACCAAAAACAAATGGGATTGTATTTAGGTACGAAACTGCCGATATTTTGACTTTTTTCATTTCTTTTATATGTTATAAGGAAAAAAGGGCTTCTTTAGTAAGCACTTAAAATTTAACATTATAAATTTAATACTCAATAAACAATATTCAATAAACAATAAACAATAAACAATAAACAATAAACAATATTCAATAAACAATATTCAATAAACAATATTCAATAAACAATATTCAATAAACAATATTCAATAAACAATAAACAATAAACAATAAACAATAAACAATAAACAATAAACAATAAACAATATTCAATAAACAATATTCAATATTCAATAAACAATATTCAATAAACAATAATCAATAATCAACAATTAATATTTAACATTCAATAAATCAGAATATTACCAAAGTCCTATTTTTGCATATTTGCTTTAGTGGTTTCAATACTTTTATAGACTATAGCTATTAACTCCTCCGTTTCTTTCATAACTTGAGCTAACTTATTTGTATTTTGGATAAGTGGTTTCCTTTCTATTATTTTAAGACAAATTCTACTTTCTTTTAACTCTTTTAGAATTATCTTCAGTTTATGAACAAAGTCTTTTCTTGACTCTGCACTTTGGGCTTCTCCATAATTTAATGCTGGCGAGCTACTACTTCTAATTAATTGACCAGCTAAATAGGTTCCTAATTTTGAATTATCAATTTTATCAACAACATTACTCATTCTAATTGAATAGTCAATAAATCTATCTTCTAAATCAAATTTCTTCATTTTCTACTTTTTACTTGTTTGTCCTTTCTGAGTGTTGATTATTGAATATTGAGTGTTGAATATTGTTTATCAAGTGTTAAGTGTTAATATTTTGCATTTATTTTTTCAGCACCAAGAGTAGCAGAGACAACACCAATAGTTGGTGCAATAAGCCAACCAAAAAATGGTATTAAAAAAAGCAGATAGAATATTACGCCATTTGCAAAAGCAAAAGCTTTGTGCGACCTGATAAATTTGATGCTTTGGCGAACAGTCAGTCTTTTTCTTTCATTATAATAATCGATCATTGAAAAACCGTAAAAATAGGATTGAATTATAAAAATAAAAATAGGGCCTAAAAATCCTATCAATGGGATAAAAGTATATATCCACAAAAGAGACACGATTAAAATTTCAACAATAATATTTCGTGTAGCAATTTTTATCCCTCTCGCAATATCCTTCAAAAATCTTTCTAAATTGAAAGGGTAAGTTTTTCCGCTGATTATTTGCTCGGTCTTTTCCGACAAAAGCGCCATAACTGGCGACATTATTATCAATATTAAATATTTGTAAAACAGAGAGTAAAAGAAAAATATCAGCACTTTTATTAAAAACGAAATGAAAAAATCGAATGAAGACAAAAGCCAACCAGATTTTAATCCAAAAAAATCCATAATAAAATTGCTCAAAAAGCCTCCGGTTTTTGATGCAAAAATGTAAACCAAAATCAATAAAAAAATATTTATAACACCGGGCAAAAAAACATATAGCCAAAGATTATGTTTTCGAACAAAAGTTAAAGACTCTCCAAAAGACGAAAAGCCTAATGCAACCTCCTTAAAAAACTTCATAATTCAAAACTTTTGATTCTAAAACTTAATATTTAATTTGATATTTATTCTTCTCGAAGTGAGATAGTTAGGAATTGCATATTCTTGATTTCTAACATCCTTAATCCAGACATATGAAATTGTATTGCTACGATCTATAAGATTATAAACATGTGCACTTAACCACATACTTTTAACAAATCGGAAAGGATTGTTCGAGGAAAAACTTGAATTTTCTCCAATAATTTCTTTCGAAAATCCAATGTCAACTCTAAAATATGAGGGCATTTTTAGGGTGGCTTCATATCTTTCCGAATCGGGCGGACCAAACGGTAAACCTGTGCCATACATAAAATATAACTGCATTTTGAAACTTGGGTTCATTGGCAAATAGTCCTGAAAAAACAAACCGAAATTTATTAACTGATTGGTAGGTCTGGGAATATATCCGGGATAAACAGTAGATTCAATTCCTAAACTATCTGTTTCAATATAAGAATCATCGTTCAAATCTTCTTTAGTTTGCATTATCGACAAACTCACCCAGGAATCAATCCCTTTAACAAATTCGCCATTCAATTTCATATCAACACCACCTGCAAAACCACTAGCATTATTTTTTGCGAGATATCTAATTCTAACATTATCAACAGTATATGGAATTAAATTATCTAATTTTTTGTAATAAATTTCTCCAACATACTTAAACGGGCGATTCATCATGCGAAAATTATACTCGCTGCCAAAAACCAGATGAATAGAGCGTTGAGCTTTTAAATCCCTATTAATTTCGCCTTCGGAGTTTTTCAATTCTTTGTAGAAAGGCGACTGATAATAAACTCCTACTGCAAGTCGAAATTCAATATCTTTTTTCCAGTTTGGTTTTATTGCAAAAGAAAATCGTGGACTAAACAAAAACTCCTTGTTGAAATCCCAGTAGTTTCCTCGAATTCCGCCGGTAAAAAAAATATTCGATTTTTCAGTTTCAACAGAATAAGTTTCTTGAAGAAAAAAGGTGAAACGATTAGAATTTATCGTATTGCTGACATGTAAAGATTGCTGAAGATTAACAGCAGAATCTGAGTATGGCAACGAATATCCTGCCGAATCGAGCATTTCCCATTCGCTGATTTTGTCATTAACCTTTTCGTGCTGAATTTTTGCACCCCACTGGATATTATGATTGCCATTGACCAAAAATCCATGGTGATTGAAATTCATTACAGTTGCCTGAAGATAGTTCCTGGCATGATTCAGAAAAGTTCCGACTCCTATGTTCATTAAGCTATCGCCAAGTGCATCTGAGCCAAGATCGTTGTCTAATTGATTTATCCAATATTGGCCTTGAATATCGAAAGTTTCCTGTTCGTTTGTTTGATACAATGATGTTGTTAAGGAAAGTTTTAGCTTATCGTTTGGCATGTAATTTCCTGAAAAGGCACCTGTATATGTTGTAAATTCGTCTAATTCCTGACCATCAAAATAAATTTTAAGCTTCAAAGCTTCGTTTATTGTTCCGAAAGATGTATTTCTGGTTTCAGGCACAAAATAGTATGTATTTCGGGCATAATTTCCGAGAAAACTTAATTCAAATTTTTCGTTCAAATCAAATGTCAGATAAGTTTGAAAATCGCTGAAAGATGGTTTGTAATCTCCCTCAGTCTCAAGACTATTCAATACATATTGCGAACTTTTATAGCGTATTCCGGAAATGTGAGTAAAGCGGTGATTTTTCGAACAATCTTCGAGATGTATAGAACCACCGAGCAAACTACCTGTAATAGTGCTACCAAATTCGCTGGGTTTTTTATATCTGATATCTAAAACCGACGACATCTTATCGCCATATTTCGCATCGAAACCTCCCGAAGAAAAATGAATAGATGAGACCATATCGGAATTTACAAAACTCAAACCCTCTTGCTGCCCCGATCGAATTAGTAAAGGTCGATACACTTCAATATTGTTCACATAAACAAGATTTTCGTCATAATTTCCTCCTCGTACAGAATATTGCGAACTTAATTCGTTGTTTGACGAAACGCCCGGATATGTTTTGAGAATTGCCTCAATTCCTCCGGAAGCATCAGGAATTTTTGACACTAATTTAGGGTCAATTCTCACTAAATAAGGATTTTTTTCACGCTTTGCTCTTACCGATATTTCAGGAATATTTTGAACAATATACTTTAAACTGACATTAATTTTTTGCCTTTCGCCTGTTTCCAGAAAAATTTCCTTGTTGACATTTTCATATTCTATATGCGAAAAATGAATTATTAATTTTGTATTTGCAGGAACTTTCAACTCATATTTACCACGATTGTCGCTTACAATTCCTATTGGATATCCTTCTACCGATATGTTTACTAATTCGATAGGACGGTTCTTTTTGTCAGCAATTTTTCCATAGATTGTGGCATCTTCTTGCGACAAAACAAATTTTGATAATCCAATGAAAAACACAAAAAATATAAAACCAATTCTAATTCTCATCAACGCAAAATTATAAATAATCTAAACAAAACTGCTATTTTATTTATGTATTGTGCTTTGGGTAAAAGGAATTAAATTATTATATTTTTGAAAATTTGCATAAACAGCTTTGTAATAAAAAATAATCTTATATATTTGTACAATTCAATTGTCAAATCAATAAATGACAGGAAATTATACAAATGAAGTACATTTTGGTTTTAATAAAAGAAAATTGGTATGCCATCAGACTACATTACAAAGAATTATACTACAGATGTTTTCATCTTATTAGAAAGCTGGTTTTTGTATGGATTTTAATACTTTTAACATGCTGGTTCAGCCGCCAATAAATCGGATTATTTTTGTTTAATAAAAATCAAATTATGAAAATCTTTATTTTACTAATTCTCATCTTTACTATAAATAATCATGTTTTTTCACAAGGAGTAGAATGCGAATGGATTCTATCTGCTGGAACTAATGCTCAAGAGTCAGTATATGCAATTGAAAATGACAATAATGGAAATTGTTATATGTTATACGCAAGTCCGTTTAATCAGCCTATTATGATT
>Ga0233431_1004354_pt1 | contig 15277 bp, 9 predicted proteins | sample SI_118_April2016_FD_179867 | JGI IMG/M metagenome (GOLD analysis project Ga0233431, IMG submission 179867) | Seawater microbial communities from Saanich Inlet, British Columbia, Canada - SI_118_April2016_200_MG | ecosystem: Environmental > Aquatic > Marine > Inlet | place: Canada: British...
TGCGCTTTGTGCGCAGCGCCCGCGACTCGGGTCACTCCTGCATCTTTATCGCCCACAATATCCACCACGTCTTCCAGGTGGCCGACCGGATCGTGGTGCTGCGCCGGGGGTGCGTGGTCGACGACAGTATCGACCCGAAGACGAGCACTATCGAACAGGTCGAGGGCGTCATCACCGGAATGTCGTAATGACGCAGCTTTTGTAGACCGGTGTCTGCTCTTCTAATTCCCTCTCTTTTTATTTGCCGTAGATCCGCTCCTTCTTCCAGGCTTCCAGATCCTGCCACGAGATGTCTACTGCGCGGGTGGCCTCGTGTTCGCGGGCAAAACCCAGCAGGGTGATCAGCTGTCGGCTTTCCTCGGCCAGGGCGCGCTCCAAAAGGACCGCTACCTCTTCCTGGGTCAACGTTTCCAGCGCCTTCAGCGTTCGCGCGTCTCGGTCGAACTCTCCGTCGTAGTCGAACGCCTCGACGTTGAACTTGCTACCCTTCTCGGCGATGCTCTTCTGTTTTTCCTTCAACTTTTCCGCCGCTGCCGCCTTGTACGCGGCAAACCCCTCTGGCGGCATAGAGCGCAGCATCTGCGGAAAACCGGCGATAAAGGTATCCGCCCGTGCCTCCAACTCATCCGCCGGGTAGTCGCCCGATTGGATGATGAAGACCATGTAGGCGGACTGCCGACGGACGGCAGTCCCTCCCCAGACGATGTACCCCAGCTGCTGGTTGGTGCGCATTTCGGTGAAGAACGGCTGGTAGAGGAAATTGTCCAGGATGAGAAGCGCCGCTCTGTTCACGGCATCCGCCGTGCCCAAACGGTATTCCCTTCTGAAACAGGAGTTGTTCACTTCCAGCTTATCGATGCGATTCAGCGTCTCCCCGTCGAGCTGCGTCAGGTAGGTCTGGGCAAACGTCTCCTCCCAGGCGATCGGCTCGATGGCCAGCTTCTGCTGCAGCTGCCGGGTCATTTCAACCGCCCTCTCGGCGCTGATATTTCCGTGCACCAGCCCCTCGACAAAAGCGCGTTCGTACAGCGTGCGTGCGAATGCCTGCACCTCTTCCAGCGTCAGGCTCTCGGCCACGGCCAACCTCGCCTCTGGCGTGTAGGCGCGCCCGTTCAGCACCTCGTAGTAGTAGGCGCGTATAATCTGCCGGGCCTCTTGACGTGGGAAACTGCGCAGCCCGCGCACCACATTGTCCTTGAGCGCGGCGAACGTCTCCTCGCTGATCTGCACATCCTGCATCTGCTCCAGCACTCTGGCGAACAGGAGCGGCGCCGACTCGTCGTAACCTGAAACAGAAAAATAGACCCCCTCGTACCCGCTACTGAAGTCATACCCTAGACCGGCCAGAGCGGCCGGATAGGCGAATTCGTTGAGTGACTCTTCGATGCAGGTAGTGTAGAGGTCGAGCAGCACCTTGAAGCGCAGGCTCATCTTCTCTTCGGGAAAGCGGAGTTTGAAGCGGGCCCACAGCTTTGGCCGCAGAAACTCGTAATCCTCCGCGTGGTAGAGGGTTACTCCCTTTTCCTCCAGGATCTTGTCCGGCACGATTCCCTCGGTAACCTGTCGACCCGGAATCGTCGCCCTGGTCGGCACAAACGGATTTGGCGCGGGAAGGTGCAACTCCACCGGTATCTCCAGCGCCGTCAATGTCGCGTAAAATTCCTCGTCCTCGATATATCCGTAGGGGATCTCCCAATGCGGCTCCTTTTCTCCATCCGCTTCCAGCCCTTTCGCCACCAGCGTGGCCATCATGTTGTCCGGACGCAAATGGGATAGGAACTTCCTGTAGGCGGCGGAGTCCTCCCGGGCGTAGATGAACTGCACTCGCTCCGCCACCTCCATCGGATAGACCGACAGCCGCCAGGCCAGAGTGCGGGCGTACCCTCCTCCTTCACCCCGATCGGCATAGATTTCATTCAGAGCGGCTACCCTCTTCTCCTCCTGAAAGTAGTAGGCCGGATAGGGTGCGCTTTTGAGCATCTCGATATAGCTCAGGCAGAGCTGCACCACTCGGCGATACTCCTCCAGACCTCGAGGAGTCAGCTGAATGCCGATGTTGAACTTGCCGTAGTCGCGCGACAGCCCGAACATCGCCCCACTCCGACCGGCACCCAGACCGGTGGCCAGATCTTCTCGCTTGAGCAAAGAGAGTAGACTCCCCTCTCCCTCGTGGCCGATCAGACTGCCGATCAGATTCAGCGGCTTGCTCTCGTAATGCTCCAGAAAGGCAGGTATGGGGAATTCCAGCTCCAGGCTGCGCAGCTCCTTGATCGGCTCGACCTTCGTCAGTCTAAAAGTCGGCTCGGGCAGCTGGTAGTCGCCCGGATGGTGCAGCGTGGGAAGCTCCTTGTTTTCGATCGGTGCGAAATATCGGCGCGTCCAGGCCTCCATCGAATCGAGCGATGCGGTGCCCAGAAGACAGAGCTGCATCTGGTTGGCGCTGTAGTAGCGACTGTGGAAATCGAGCAGTTCCTGGCGGTCGATATTGGCCAGCGACTCGGCCGAACCTATGGCGAAGCGCCCGGCCGGATGACCCGGTCGAGCCAGGGAGTTCTGCACCCTCCAGGTGCGCCAACCGTCTATCTCCAGATTCTTCTGGAGCTCCGAATTCACCGCGTTTACCTCCCGCTCGGCGTAATCCTGGGTGAAGAGTGGCCCGATGAAGAACTGGGCGAGTCGGTCGAGTCCCCCCTCGAAGGCATCGTGGTTTACCTCAAAGTAGTAGTTGGTGTGGTCCACGTCGGTGTAGGCGTTGTTGTAGCCACCATTTTCGGTCAGATAGGTGCCGTATTCGTCCACGCCCGGATATTTTTCCGTCCCCAGAAAGAGCATGTGCTCCAGATAGTGGGCCATCCCCGGCCGATCGTCCGGATCGCTGAACAGCCCCACCCCGACCACCATCGCCACCGCCGATTTGTTGAAGCGCGGGTCCGAGACCAGCAGCACCTTCAATTTGTTGTCCAGCGTCAGGCGGCGATACTCGCTTTCGTCGAGCGGGTGTTTTTTCGGCGCCTCTGCTACACTCTCTTGCGCGTCGGTTGCGGTCGTGGGAGCCGGAGTCGAGGCGCAGCCGATTAGCATCCCGAGCAGCAGGATGAGGGCAATATTCAATCTGTATCCGTACGACATCGCGCGCATGATATCTCCTTTGCCGATTTTCAGATCCATTTCTTTCACAGCGATCTCCTCTCCGAGCGTATTTTCTCTATCAATATAATGACTCGCGTGCGCCGAAGAAATCGCCTCCAGATGATCGACCAGGGTTTGTCATAGATGATATTTTAGGTCACACTAAAGGAAATGCTGCAATAATTTGTCCTGTTTTCATTGATTAGTGACGTATTTATGCTTGACATGGCGACATTGTCGTTTAATTTTTGATTTCTGGAGATTCTGGTTGTGGCAGAACGGGCTGGGCGTTGACCGACGAGCCGGTTTCCGTTTCATTGGATACCAGCCAAGGTCTGAGCGCCCGTTTTTTTTGCCTGGCACATGACCGAGACCCGAAAAAAATGCCACATCAAACAAAACCGGCCATGGCATCCCGATTTGCGACGATGACATGACACAGGCGGAAGCAAGTGATGAACGAGATGACTGAATCACAGAACGGAGAGACCCGAATCGTCGTGCTGTACTGCCAGCACAGCGTGGGGAACGATGTCGATATAACCTCCTGCGCCAAGAGCGTGGCAGGCGTCCGGGTCCGGCCGGCTATGATGCCGTGCAGTAGCAAGGTGCAGGTATCGCATCTGCTGAGCATTCTGGACAAGGAGGCGGATGGTGTGGAGGTGATCGTCTGTCCTGAGGGATGCTGCGAGCTCCTGATCGGCAGCAAGAGAGCGGTCAAGCGAATCGAATACGCCCGCGGTCTGCTCGACGACATTGGCGTTGGGCCGGCCCGGCTGGGGATCAGCCACGGCGCGGGACTACCGGCAGATGAATTTGTGAAACGGGTCGCCGCACGCGCAGAGGCGGTGATGAACCTGGAAGAGAACGGAGAAAATCGATGATCTTTGGAGAATGGAAGCCGGTCGAGGAGATTGTAGAGAGTCTCGCAGACAGCACCGAGGTGCTTCTGGTGGGATGTGCAACCTGTGTTGCGGAGTGCGCCGCTGGCGGAGAGAAGGAGGTCGAAACGCTGGCTCCTCTCCTCAGCATGGCCTTAAAGAAGAAGGGCTCGTCTGTCGAAATTAAAACAGCCATGCTCGAGAAGCAGTGCGAGTACGAGTTTGTCGAGATGCTCGCCGAACAGGTTGAGAAGGCGGATACGCTCCTGAGCCTGGCCTGTGGCATCGGCGTGCAGGTTCTGGCCGAGCGCTTTCCGGACAAGCGCGTGCTGCCGGGGGTGAACACTTCGGCCCTGACTGTGCGCGAGGAAGCCGGGGTCTGGGCGTCGCGCTGTGCGGCGTGCGGAGACTGCGTGCTGGGGGAGACGCATGGCTTCTGCCCGGTGGCCCGCTGCTCCAAGAGTCTGATGAATGGTCCCTGCGGCGGCACCAGCAAGGATGGCAAGTGCGAGGTCGGTGAGGAGATGGATTGTGTCTGGAACCAGATCGTCGAACGCGCAGAGGCGCGAGGCGAGCTCGACTCGCTCGTGAAAATACGGAAAACGAAGGATTGGTCCAACACGCGCCATGGTGGTCCCAAGAAGGTAGTGCGCAAGGAACTGAGGCAATGACAGCAAAAGCAGGCAGCAATCTGGAACGGGTGCTCGCCGAAGGTCATTTTGCACTGACCGTCGAAGTGGGGCCGCCCCGTGGCCCGGACCCGGAAGAGGTCATAAAGAAGGCGAGATTGATCAAGGGTGTAGCCGACGCCTACAATGTCACAGACAACCAGACAGCAGTGGTGCGCATGTCCAGCATCGCCGCGTCCAAGATCCTCGTGGATCAGGGTCTGGAGCCGGTCATGCAGATGGTCTGTCGGGACCGGAATCGCATTGCCATACAATCGGATCTTCTGGGCGCACATGCCCTCGGTATGCGCAACTGTCTCTGTCTGTCCGGCGACCACCAATCCGCCGGTGCCGGTGGTAAGCTACAGGGTCATCCGGGCGCCAAGAATGTCTTTGATATCGACTCGATCCAGCTTCTTTCAGTGGTCAAAGGTCTGCGGGACGATGCGATACAGGAAGGGGGTGATTCGATCGATCCGGCAGCCCCCTTCTTCATCGGCGCAGCCTGGACTCCCCTGGGACCGCCCGAGAAGTTCAGGACGGTTCGTCTGGCCAAAAAGGTGGATGCAGGCGCGGACTTTGTGCAGACGCAGGCGGTCTACGATATCCCGCGTTTCGCAGAAGCGGTGAAGCGGGCAGAAGATGCCGGCCTCACCGAACGCACCGCCATCCTCGCCGGCATTATCGTGCCGCGCAGTGCCGGTATGCTCAAATACATGAATGCGAATGTGCCCGGTATCGATGTGCCTGAAGAGATGATCGAGCGTATGAAGTCCGCCTCGAGTCCCAAGAAGGAGGGGGTCAAGGTGACGCTCGAGCTGATCGATGCGGTCCGCAACATCTCCGGCATCAAGGGGGTGCATTTGCAGGCAATCGAAGCGGAAGGTATGCTGCCCGATATCATCGAGGTCGCAGGTTTGCTCCCCAGGCCGTAGTCAATAGAGTGGGTGTAGTGTCCAGGTTTTTGTTCCGCCAATTGAGAGAAGACCAATGTCAACCAAGTACCATGTTGAGACGTATGAAGCGCCGCCCAGATTTTCGCCTGTAGCCAGGCTCTCGGCCCTGGAGATCGAAGGATGTCTCGGCTGCCAGCAATGTGTGAAGCGGGATTCGTGTGTGTACCGCGTGTACGAAGAGCGCGAATACGATCCCAGTCAGCTCGTGGATACCGGGGACAGCATGTGTGTGGCCTGCATGCGCTGCGTGCAGGAGTGCAAGAAGGGCATCCTCTCGAGGACGGTCAATCCACAGTTTGCGCGCATGGGCGACAGCCACTGGCAGCCCGAGATCATTGCCGCGCTCTGGAAACAGGCTGCGACGGGTAAAATTCCCGTGTCGGGTGCCGGTTATCGGGGCCCCTTTGCCGGCCCGGGCTTCAATGAGATGTGGACAGACATGTCCGAGATTGTCCGTCCCACGCGCGATGGCATTCACGGCCGTGAGTACATCAGTACCGTGATCGAACTGGGCCGGCGTCCGGCAAAGCTCACATTCGACGCGTCGGGCAATATGCTCAATGAAATGCCCTACTTCACTGAGATTCCCCTTCCCGCGGTGCTCGAGATCCCGGACAACCGTTTTGTCACAGATCCGGTAAAGCAGGCCATTGCCAGAGGCGCGCAGATGACGCACACGTTTGCCGTGTGTGACCTGAGCGATGCGTGTGGTCTGCTTGCAGATCAGCAGGATCATCTGATCGCGAAGTTCAGTCCGGGTGTGGATGATCCCGCCAGGCTCGAAGGCGTCCGCATTGTCGAGCTGGCCTATTCTGATACAGTGACCAAAGAGATCGAGAAGCTGAAGAAGCAGTATCCCGAGCTCATCACCTCCATTCGCCTTCCCCTGGACGAGCATGCAGTGGAGCGGGCTGTGGGTCTGGCTGCGGACGGTGCCGAGATCATCCACTTGCAGGCGGACAAGCGGGGGGTTGGGCTGGGAGCGCGCCAGAACGAATTTGTGACGATTCTGGTAAAGGAAGTTCACTTCGCGCTGCTGGAGGAATCGATTCGCGATCAGGTGACCGTGCTTCTGTCCGGCGGCATGGCCACCGCAGAGTTTATTCCCAAGTCCATCGCCTGTGGCACGGACGGCGTGGGTATCGACCTGGCGCTGCTGGTTGCGCTGGAATGCCGGCTCTGTCCGGACTGCGATGATTTACCTGCCTGTCCAATCGAACTGGATCAGGTGCCGGTCGAGTGGAGCGCGCAGCGGATTGCCAACCTCGTCGGTGCGTGGCATTCGCAGTTGATCGAGGTCATGGGCGCCATGGGGCTTCGCGAAGTCCGGCGTCTTCGCGGAGAGCTGGGCCGCACCATGTTCTTCGACGATCTGGAAAGGGATAATCTCGGGCCCGCCTTTGGCGAGCGTAGGCTCTCGCTCGAACAGGCTCTGGCCGACAAAGCGGAAGGGAGATTGAATCGGGACTGTCCTCCACCGGCGAAGGATGCCAGCTTCGAGCTGTTGAAGGACAAGGTCGAGGAGTGTCCCTCCCGCTATCGCAATGCTCTGGGCAAGTTTCTGGTCGTGCGCACGGCGGACTGCATAAACTGCGGCAAGTGCGCCGAGGTCTGCCAGTTCGGCGTGCATCCGGAGTTCACCAAGAAGAAGCTGGCGCCCAAATCGCATTTCTGCATTGGGATTGAGAAGTGCCGCGCCCAGGGGGATTGCTGCATAGACCACTGCCCGAGCGATGCGATCAGGATTGGGCCCAATCCGCTGTGGAAGACCTTTGGCGATCCGCGCTGGACCGCGGATCTTCTGGCGGCGACCTGGATCCAGGCGGAAACCGGCCGGCCTCCAGAGAATGGTCTGGAATACAAAATCGGCGCATCGGGCGGCGGCTTTGACAGGATCGAAATCAAATTCCCCGAAGAGCCACCGGACAAGAGCTTTGAGCCCGATGATGTAGATTTGTGTATACCTATCAATCGCCGCGATGATGGGGCGCATCACGTGACGATCGGAATGCCCATCTATGGCGGCGGTATGAGCTTTGGCTCCATCAGCCTTTCGACCATGGTGGGGAGGGCTATTGCCTTCAAGGCCATAGACTCCTTTACCTGCACCGGAGAGGGCGGTTACCCGCCGCAGCTGGAGCCGTATGACGACCATGTGATCACGCAGGTTGCCACTGGCCTCTTCGGGGTTGGGGAAGAGACCCTCCAGCGCGTGCGGATGATGGAGTTCAAATACGCCCAGGGAGCAAAGCCCGGTCTTGGCGGACATCTTCTGGGCGAGAAGAACACTCCTGCTGTGTCAAAGATGCGCGAGACAGTGGCGGGCTATCCGCTCTTCTCTCCGTTCCCCTTCCATTCGGTCTATTCCGTCGAAGACCACAAGAAGCATGTGGACTGGATGAAGGCGGTCAATCCCAAGATCATTGTGTCTGTGAAAGTGTCTGGCGCCGCAGATGTGGACATGGTGGCTGTGGGCAGCTACTACGCCGACGCTCATGTCGTGCATCTGGACGGCAGCTATGGCGGCACGGGCGCGGCACCGGATATTGCCAAGAAGAACATTGCTATGCCCATCGAGTACGCCGTTCCCAAGGTGCACCGATTCCTGGTGGAAGAAGGCGCGCGCGACAAGATCACGCTCATTGCCTCGGGCGGTGTGCGCAGCGCCTGGGATGTCGCCAAGATCATTGCCCTCGGCGCAGATGGCGTTGTGACGGGAACGGCTGATGTCGTGGCCCTGGAGTGCATCCGCTGTGGCGTGTGCGAGAGCGGCCGTGGCTGTCCCAAAAGCATTGCCACCACAGACCCGGAGCTCTCACTGGGCTTTGATGCGGAATGGGCGGGGCAGCGATTGACCAATCTCTTCCATTCCTGGGCAATTCAGCTGCAGGACATCTGTTACAGACTCGGTCTGAAGAGTATCAGGGATCTGGTGGGTCGCTCAGACTTCCTGATCCATCTCGATTATGAAGAGAGATGTTCCATTGAGCACGACAAGGTGGAAATAGCGTAAAAACAATGCATACCTACACTGAGCAGTTCCTGAAATCCAAAAAAGACCTCGTCGCGGGTCTGCCACTGCAGCCTGCCGATCCCGTGGAAGAGGGAGGTTGTGGGGTTGTGGGCTTTGCCTGCAATGTGCCTCTGCCGGGCCGTAGCATCTTCGAGGCATCCATTCAGATGCACAACCGGGGTAATGGCAAGGGGGGAGGCATTGCCGCGGTGCGTCTGGTGCCGGAGCAGCTGGGCGTGGATGCGGAGACGCTCGAGAATGACTACCTGTTGCAGGTAGCTCTGCTCGATCCCAAAGCGGAACAGGAAATCGAGGCGTCGAGCGTTCTCGCGGATTTGAAGGTCGATCACCGGGAGAAGGTCGAGACGGTGAGCGACTACCGGGATCTGGGGCTGGAGGTCCGCCCCCCGGATATTGTGCGCTATTTTGTGCGCGCCAGAGAGGACAAGCTCAAGGCATTTGCTGCAAAGCACGATCTGACACAGGCCCCTTCGAGGATGGTGGAAGACGAGTTCATCTATCAGAACAGCTTCAAGCTGAATCAGAAATACTATGCGGCGCTCGGCGACAAGCAGGGCTTTGTCATGTCCCATGCCCGCAATCTGATGATCTTCAAAATCGTGGGGTATGCGGAGAATGTAGTCAGGTATTACGGTCTGGAAGATCTGCAGGCGCATATCTGGATTGCCCATCAGCGCTATCCCACCAAGGGGCGCGTCTGGCACCCCGCAGGTGCGCACCCTTTTATCGGCATGAACGAAGCGCTGGTACACAACGGCGATTTTGCCAATTATTTCAGCATTTCGGAGTACCTCCGCCAGCACGATGTGCGGCCGCAGTTTCTCACTGATACCGAAGTCTCGGTCCTGCTCTTCGATATGCTCGGTCGCACCTATGGCTATCCCACGGAGTATGTGATCGAAGCGCTGGCGCCCACCACGGAACTCGATTTCGAGTGCCTGCCGGAAGAAAAGAAAAAGGTCTATCGCGCCATACAGGCGATGCACATGCACGGGTCGCCCGATGGACCGTGGTTCTTCATCATCGCCGCCAGCGATCCGGATCGGGATCAGTACCGGCTCGTGGGGATCACCGATACGGCCATGCTCCGGCCGCAGGTTTTTGCCCTGCAGGAGGGGGATGTCACTATAGGTCTGGTGGGATCGGAGAAACAGGCGATCGATGCGACCCTGCAGGTCCTTGCAAAAGAGGACAAACGTTTCCGCCCGGTGGCGGACAACTATTGGAACGCGCGCGGCGGCAGCCACACGGACGGGGGGGCATTTACCTTCACAGTGGAGGGCAGCAATGGAACCTGCAAGCTCTCCTGTGCCGACAAGTTCGGCACGCCCATTGCCAGCGCGCCCGGGCACTGGACCTTTGACCCGGACGTCGAGCCTCAGGCGCCGGCTGGGGGCGAGGAGCTGGCGGTTGAAATCGCGGACGCCAAGGATCGCGCCGATTGTGAGAAGATTCTCGGACAAGTGACTGAGCGCATTGCCTCGTGGGACTTCGACAACATACGCTGGCTGATCGGGGAGATCGAGGAACTCGTGACACAGGACAGAAGCAGGTTCGAGCTGGCCATGGAACTGCTTTCGCTTCTGAATGACCGGCGTATCGACTGCGGCTCTATGAAGCGCAGCGTGGTCGTGCAGCTCATCCGCGAGAGCATGGGTTCGCTGCTCAAGTCGGTGCCCGCAATCGACACCAATAGCCAGTCGCGCCTCCGCCACATCGACTGGGATACCCGCGAAGCACTCCGAGCGCCCGTGGACGGAGAATCGATTCTCGTGATCGACTCATTCGATTTTCCCATGGAGGGCGACGACTGCAGCGCGCGGCTTCTGGTGCACGCATTCAAACTCGGCTGGAAACGGTTCATGGTCTACGGCATGAAGGGCCAGCGTTTTATTGGATGCGGCCTTGGACCGAAATCCGATGGGGTGCATATCGATGTGTTTGGCAGCAGTGGCGACTACCTGGCTTCGGGCATGGATGGTCTGGAGATTCACATCCACGACAATGCGCAGGATCAACTCGGCCAGATCATGAAAAACGGCAAGCTCGTGATCCACGGCGATGCAGGCCAGGCCTTTCTGTATGGCGCCAAGGGTGGCGAAGTCTATGTCCTTGGCAATGTGGCCGGTCGCCCGCTCATCAATGCCGTGGGCAGTGTGCGGGCTGTGATCAACGGTACGGCGCTGGACTTTCTCGCAGAATCGTTCATGGCCGGCGATCCGCTCAATGGTGGCGGATTCTGTATTCTCAACGGGATCAAGTTCGATCACAGCGGCAGGGTCGTGGATCTGGATACCCCTTATCCGGGTACGAACCTGTTCTCACTCGCATCGGGCGGCTGCATCTACGTGCGGGATCCACATGAGAAGCTGCTCGATGAGCAGTTGAACGGGGGCAAGTTCGCAGAACTCTCCCAGGCGGATTGGGAGCTGATTCATCCATACCTCGAGGAGAATGAGAAGCTGTTTGGCATTTCCATCCGCGAGGACCTGTTGACGGTTGGCGGTCGCCACGGGAATCCCACGGATATCTATCGCAAGGTCGTTCCCGTCAGGAAGATCTGACCTGGCCGCGACCCCTAAGCGTTTTGACGATCAAATTTGGTGATCGTTGTAGATGAATCGAATGGGGTTAGCTCCCTGTCGTCTATGAGGATTTAACAGTCACATCAGAAATTCCAAACTCTGTTGCCGATGTTGACGGTCAAATTTCGTCAGGCTTTATCCCTCGCTCACAGTTCCGCAATCAGGTGTACCGGTCCGCGCATCTTCTGATCGGCGGCGATATCGTCCAGCACGTCTACCCCAATCCGTCCGGTCCGCGAACATTCCACTCCCATCGTTTCTGCTTGTCCAGCTTTCCGGACAAATAAGCTCCAGATTCCCTGGATTTCTCCAGTTTAGATGGTCGTCTGTCCGGGGGACTGGAATCTATCGGCTGTTCTTTTGAGGCTATGGCTCGATCGCGGTGCGCGGCAGGGCCAGCACCGAATCGCTGAACGCCCGTCCGAGTCCTGGGCGCTGCGGCAGGGGGAGGTGGCCTTCCGACCACATAATCGGCTCGTCGAGATAGCTGTTCCAAGTAGAGTAATGGTAGGTGGTGAATTCGAGGTGGCGGGTGTTGGGAATGGTGGCCATCAGGTGGGTGAGAGCCAGACAGCTGAGCGGGCCGTAGTTGTGCGGTGCGACCGGCACGTAGTGAACCTGGGCGCAGGTGGCGATCTTTTTGACTTCGGAGATGCCACCTGTCCAGGCCAGGTCTGGATTGAGCACGTCGGCGGCGTTGAGGTCGAGGATCTCGCGGAAGCCCCAGCGTGAGAAGATGCGCTCGCCGGCGGCGATCGGCACGTCGGCGCTCTGGCGCACCTCGCGCAGGGCGGCCGGGTTGTGGGGCTGGATCGGCTCTTCGACGAAATACGGATCGAACGGCTTGACCGCCCGGCCGATGCGGATGGCACTGGGCACGTCGAAGGCGCAGTGGAGGTCGAGGGCGACTTCGAGGGCGTCGCCCACCGCCTGGCGCACCCACTCGAAGCGGCGGGCGCCCATAGCCACGTCGGTACCGCTGATATAGCCGGCGGTGTCGCCGTAGAAGTCGCCGAAGAAGCGGGCGGTCTTACAGGCGTTCCAACCCTCATCGACGCACTGCTTCGACCAGTCCTGCAGCGGACCTTTCTCGACGGGAATGTCGTCGTAGATGCCGCTGAAGTAGATGGGGATGCGCTCCCGGGTCCGACCGCCGAGCAGGCGGTAGAGAGGGACGTCGAGCGCTTTGCCGAGCAGGTCCCAGAGCGCCATGTCGATGCCGCTCATGGCGCGCAGCTCGGCACCCATGAGACCGTGGAAGGAGGCGCTTTTGTACATCCGGTCCCATATCTTTTCGATATTTTCGGGATCGCAACCGAGCAGAATGTTGCGCGCGAACTCGTGGACGACCTGTTCGGCCGGATCGGCGCGGTGATACGTCTCGCCGATGCCGATATGGTCGGTGTCGGTGTAGAGCAGGATCCAGCAATAGGCCCTGTCGGCCGAGCGGATGGTTTCCACTTTGGTGATCTTCATGTTGCCATTCCTTCCATGACGATATAGAGCGACGTCTTCGCGCCGGTCGTTTCCCAGTTGGTTCAGAGTGGTAATGTCGATAAATTAACTGAATGCTTACCCATCTTCGCAAATATCTTCCACTGGGCGCCTTTCTGCTGCTGAGCGCCTGGCTGCTCTGGCCGCCCGCCGAAGAAGGGCAGCGCGCCGATGCCTCCGCTCCTCGTCCGGACGAAGCGGAGTACGTCATCAAGTTTTCCCCGGGTTGGGCCTATCTACCCGATACCCACCCCTACGGCATCGGCAAACCCCTCCAGGGCTTGAAAAAAGTCATCCGCGCCTTCGAAGAGCGCTTTCCCGACACGCGCATCGAACTGCTCACCGTGCCCTCCGTGCGCGAATACCTGGTGACCCAGTTGGGCAGCGGTCAGGCCCCCGATATTCTCAACGTCAATGTCGAAAATGTCTGGATGGACGTGCAGAAGGGCTGGTACGTGCCGCTCGATCCATTTCTCGAACGGCCCAATCCGTTTGTCGTCGAGCAGGGAGATCCCGCACGGCCCGGCTATCAGCAGTGGTGGGACATGTTCCGCTACCAGGCGATCAGCCGTGGCAAGGCCGCCCCGGACGGTTACAACTACTGCCTCACCTTCGACATGATCGAAACCGGCATCTACTACAACAAAACGCTCTTCGCCCGACTCGGCCTGGAAGTACCGCGTGACTGGGAAGAATTCATCGCAATCATGCAAAAGATCCGGGAAGATCGCCGCCCGGATGGTTCGGGCACCGTTCCTCTGCTGGTCAATATCGGCGCCTTCAACGACTGGACTACGGATCTCTTTTTCGACCAGCTCTACTACGACCTGCTCCCGGGCATCGACCTACTCCAGGACCCGACGCGCGAGCCCTACCTGCAGGGCTACCTCGACTGGGATGAGCTGGCCTTCCTGCGCCGCAAGGGTTTTTTCAGCAGGCAAGACCCGCGCTACTGCCAGGTATGGGAGAAGATGAGCCAGCTGAAGCAATACACCAACGAGAACTTGATGACCGACGACCTGGTGCGCGAATTCGTCACCGGGCGGGGGGCGATGATTTGGACCGTGAGCAGCCTGTCCTACCGCTTGCAGGCGGACAGAGATCTGGGCTTTGATTGGGGTGTCTTCTACATGCCGCACTTCACCCGACAAACCTCTCCGTACGCCTCGGAGCGACCGATGTGCGTCATCGGCGGGGCGGCCACTCAGCTCGAAATAACCAACAGCGCCGTCGGCGATACCGATCCCGCTCTGCCGATGCAAGAGCGCATGGCCCGTTCCGAGCGGCTCAAGCGGGTCGTCTCCTTTTTGCAGTTCATCTGCCTTCCCGAGCAGAACGCCAGGATCGTCAACGAGTATCCCGGGCTGTTGCCCAACATCGTCGGCGTCGAAACCCTGCCCATTCTCAAGCCGTTCGAAGAAATTCTCTCTCGGCGCTACACCACCACCAAGTGGATCTTCACCTTTGACCTGCGTTTTTCCGAGATCCAGCAGCGCATGCTCGAGCTCTATCTCACGGACGGTATCGACCTCGATGGGTTTTTGCACTGGCAGGAGCAGAATCTCGATGCGGCCTGCGCCAACATGCTGCAGCGCAAGGAGCCGGATATGGAGCGCCTGGAGAAACGGTGGCGGGAGCTGGCACCGAGGCGGACGACCATGCGGGATCTGCCCACAGAGGGGCGGCAGCTATGAGCATCCGCCTTAAGTCGACAGTCAGTTGCTACGCCATTGTCCTGCCCTCGCTCGTCCTGCTGACGATCTTCGTCTACTTTCCGGTATTCTGGGCCTTTTTCAACTCCCTCTTTGAATTCGAGATCGGCGCCGCATCCCGTTTCGTCGGTCTGGCCAACTACAGCGAGTACCTCACCCAGGATCCCACTACACTCCTCTCGCTGACCAATATGCTGGTGCTGACCCTGCTGGCTGTGACTATGCGTCTGACGTTTCCGCTGGTCGTCGCCCGGCTGATCTACGCCCTGCCGCAGGAACGCTGGCGCTATATCTACCGGATCGTGTTTCTGGTGCCGATCGTCGTGCCCGGCGTGGCCGTACAGCTCATATGGGCGGGGATGATCTACTCGGACTTCGGCCTGCTCAACGAGCTGCTGCGCGGTCTCGGTCTGTCGCATTGGGCGCGGGGCTGGCTCGCCGATCCGCAGACCGCTCTGGTCAGCATCGCGCTGGTCGGCTTTCCCTTTGTCGGCGGCTTCGAAGTCCTGATCTACTACGCCGGCTTTTCCGCCATTCCCGAAAGCGTCAACGAAGCGGCGGCCCTCGATGGCTGCACAGGACTGCAGAAATTTTTCCGCATCGACATTCCGATGGTCCTCAGCCAGCTCAAGCTGATTCTCATCCTGACCCTCATCGCCGGCGTCCAGGGGTTCGAGAATATCTTCATCCTGACGCGCGGCGGTCCGGGCTTCGAGACTACGGTGCCCGGTCTGTGGATGTACTTCAACGCCTTCAGCTTTCAGCGCATGGGCTACGCCTGCGCCATCGGCGTGCTACTCTTTGTGATCATCTTTGGC
>Ga0233431_1004355_pt1 | contig 15272 bp, 11 predicted proteins | sample SI_118_April2016_FD_179867 | JGI IMG/M metagenome (GOLD analysis project Ga0233431, IMG submission 179867) | Seawater microbial communities from Saanich Inlet, British Columbia, Canada - SI_118_April2016_200_MG | ecosystem: Environmental > Aquatic > Marine > Inlet | place: Canada: British...
TTATTCACGGATTATTTTTTGATCTTGATGCAACACAGATTGGCCGATTAAGTATAGAGGGGTTTATCGTCACGTTTATATTGGTTTTTTCTGGGCTTCTTATTCTAGAGTGGATATTTGACATCGAAGAACATGATGAGATTATTAAGATAAGAAAACAGCTATCAAGGTTAGAAAAAGGGAAGTAGATTTATAAAGATTGGATTACCTATCTAGTTAATAAGGTGGCACCAGGGATGTACGAGAACCCTCTTTGCCTGTCTATAAAAATCAAAAACAAGAAGATGGTGAAAAGCAAAAAACTAAGAGATGAGCTTGCGTCGCTTAATGAGAAGCAACAGCGTTATGTAAATCTAGACTTACCAAATCCTAAAAATGGAGAATATATGCTTTGCGTTTTTCATTTTACTCCAGGGAAGGGGCTGAATACGCTTCAGGCGGCCTCTGAAATTGCCGCGGAGTCTTCTACTGGGACAAATTTTGCTGTTCAGACTGAAACTGACTTTTCACACGAAATGAATGCTCTAGTTTATCAGGTAGACTACAAAAAAGAATTAGTTTGGATTGCATACCCTTGGAGACTTTTTGATAGGGGTGGAAATGTGCAAAATATTTTAACTTATGTTGTGGGAAATGTTTTGGGAATGAAAGAAATTAAGGCATTAAAACTTTTAGACATTTGGTTTTCCCCCTCAATGTTGGAGCAATATGATGGACCAAGTTATACCCTAGATGATATGAAAAAATATTTAGGAATAAAAAATAGACCTGTTCTTGGGACAATTGTTAAACCAAAGATGGGACTCACCAGCGCTGAATATGCTGAGGTATGCTATGATTTTTGGGTAGGTGGAGGGGACTTTGTAAAGAATGATGAACCTCAGGCTAATCAAGATTTTTGTCCATATGACAAAATGGTATTGCATGTAAAAGAGGCAATGGATAAAGCCGTTACAGAAACTGGAAAGAAAAAAGTTCATTCATTTAATGTGTCAGCTGCTGACTTTGATACTATGATTGAAAGATGTGAGATGATTCGCGATGCTGGATTCGAGCCAGGGAGTTATGCATTTTTAATTGACGGATTAACTGCTGGGTGGATGGCAGTTCAAACACTTAGAAGAAAATATCCAGATGTTTTCCTTCATTTTCATAGAGCAATGCATGGGTCCTTCACTAGGCCAGAAAATCCAATTGGGTTTTCAGTTTTAGTTTTATCTAAATTTGCAAGGTTAGCAGGTGTCTCTGGTATTCATACAGGAACTGCGGGCGTCGGAAAAATGGCTGGAACACCGACAGAAGATATAACAGCAGCTAACGGAATACTAAAAATGCTAGCAGAGGGTCATTTCTTTGAACAATCCTGGTCAAAAGTTCCTAAAAATGACAAAGATATTTTAAGACTAGTAAGGGAAGACTCTCACCACCATGTTATCCTAGGAAATGATTCATGGAGGGGCGTTAAAAAATGCGCACCAATAGTTTCTGGCGGATTAAATCCAACTTTATTAAAACCCTTTATGGATCTTGCAGGAACTACTGAATTTATTACAACAATGGGTGCTGGGTGCCATGCTCATCCAGATGGAACGCAAGCAGGAGCCACTGCTCTTTGTCAATCTCTAGAAGCATATCAGAAAAAGAAAACAATTCAGGAATATGCAAAAACACATAGGGAATTGAAAAAGGCAATTGAATTTTTTGGGAAGAAAAAGATTAATGAAGAATCTGCTTAGGTTCCGTCAAAACAATCACATTCAATTTTAATTAAGGGTAGGAAATATTTAAATAGATTAAATGTTATAATAATTTAAAGATGGTGAAAAAAATATTAGTTGTTGATGACAGTATGGAAGATATGGATAAAATCCGAGTAATGTTATCTGACGAGGAATGTGAAATTTTTTCTGTAGACAACGGTGCAGATGCAATAGATTTAGCAGGAGAAGAAGAGATAGATCTTGTTTTATTAGACATAAAAATGCCAACACTTTCAGGTTATGATTTAGCAAGATTATTAAGAGAAAGATATGATGGAAGCTTTAAAATTATTTACTCCTCTATTATACCTCAAAAAGAAGCGAATATGGAAAGCGTAGATGGATTCATCCAAAAACCATTTTCAAAAGAAACATTAATACACCAGATAAAGGGAGCTCTAGAATAGAATGGCAAAAAAAATATTAGTAGTTGATGATGAACCTGACAATATAACTACTGTTAAAGCTGTTATGAAGAAGGGCGGGTATGATGTAGTTACTGCAAAAAGTGCCGATGAAGCATTAAAAGTTTGGAAAAAGGAAAAACCTGATTTAATTTTAATGGATATAATGATGCCTGGAACCCCAGTAAAAGAAATAATTCCAAAAATCACAAACACAAAGATAGCTTATTTGTCTGTCGTAAGAACTTCTGAAGCTGAAAAAGAAGATTTAATGAAAAGTAAAAATATTGTGGACTTTATCCAAAAACCTTTTGACATAAACGAACTTTTATCAAAAGTAAAAAAAATAGTTGGATAAATATGGTTAATCTAAAAAAAGAACTAAGCGCTAATCAAACAGTTCTATTATTAATGAAAGATGCTGATTACAATTCTGAAATAATAAAGGTAGCGAAGATGCTAAAAGGTAAAAATATCTGTTATGTAACTACAAATAAAACATTCGATGCTTTAAGAGAAGACTTCAAGAAGAGGAAAGTAAATGATGAGCAATTTGTATTTGTTGATGCCATCACAAAATCATTAAAGAAAACTCCTGATTCTGCCGATCAAGTATATTTTGTGTCATCCCCCGGAGCATTAACTGAATTAAGTCTTGTAATTGGAAAATTCTTGAAACATGAATTTGATTATCTAATATTTGATTCATTAACCACCCTTTTAACATATACTAAAATCAACACAGCTAGTAGATTTACGACAAGTCTAATCGACAAAATAAAAAAGACAAAAACAAAGGCTGTATTTTATTGTATGGATATTAATTCTCACGAAGATCTTATTAAACAAACCAGTATGCGAGTAGATAAGGTTGTGAAGGTATAATTAAATGAAATACAAAGGAGGTGAAACATGGTAGTAGGACCAATGACTTTTCAAGGAGATTTGCTTTTAATGGTTGCAATAGTATTTGGAGTAATCGCAACAATCACAACTTTCATTAATAGCCAAAAATTAAAAGGTGAAGTATTTGAAGTTCCAATGATTTATTTTTCATTAGGTATTTTGCTTACAACATTCTCATTAGTTGCTGTAACTTTTTTTGAATTAAGTGCTGTAACTCTTGGCTTAATACACGATATTAGCTTTATTATAGGATTAGCTTTAATGCTAGTGGCATCAATAAAACTAACAAGATATTTAAGCACATTAGAAGATTTCGCAAAAAAAGTAAATAAGAAGAAATAAATTTTATATTTATCTAATACAGATAGCTATAAAAATAAAGTTTCCCCAATATCCAATAAGAGAAGTGACAATGCGAAACAAAAATTTTAATTTAATATTTTTAATGTTAGCCTTGCTGTCATTTTCACAATTAATATTAGCTCAAGAAATTAATTTTGAAGAGTTAGCTGTAAAAACAGCCGATGACTTTTCCAACTTTCTAGACGAAAGAGTAGAAGATACGTTAGAAGTTTCAAATTTTAATTATCAAGATCTATCAGTATTAATGAGTGGGATTAAAGATTTTTCAGATTCAAAAAGAAAAGAGATATGGTTTAATATAGGAAGTGACAATGCCCCCGTTGAACAAAAAAAGATAATTCCGATATACAAAGAAATAGCATATATTGGAGTTAACGGGAATGAGATTATAAGATATTCTAATAATGAATTCTCAAATAATTTAAGAGATGTATCAAATCCAAAGAACACTGATTTTAAATCCGAAACATATTTTGCTGACACGATATCCCTAGGCGAGGGGAAGGTCTTAATTGGTAATGTTATGACAGAATATACATCTGTGGAAAAAGTTTTCAAACAATCTACAGAAGAAACTAGGAATGATAAAACATATGGGAATGTAATTGGAAGGGATATAATGAAGGAGGGTTTATTGAGGTTCTCTATGCCTATATATTCAAATAATCAATTACAAGGAGTTATTGTATTATCTTTAGATTACAAACATATACAAGAACTAAGTAAACACGTTAATCCAACAAGCGAAGAGCCAACTGTTAGTACACAATATTCTAAAAATTATTTATTAGTTTTTGACAATGATGGGAATACCATTACGCATCCAAAACCAGACAACATTAGGGGATATTTAGATAACGGCGAGTTGGCTGGATTTAATGAGCCAAATTCTACTCAGGACGGGCATATATTTAATCTATATAAATATGAGAAGTCATTAACATATCTTCAAATAGCAACAAAAAATTTAGAGCAAAAAGAAATTTATGTTTCTTCAGCAACAGACGTTGGGGGAAGGACAAAAATAATAATTTCAGTTCCTATACTATATAGTAATCCCAATACAAATTATGCCGAAAGTGGTGTATTCGGAGGTATAATGTTGTCAATTCAACCGCTGGCAGCAACAGTAGCGGAAGGCAGCACTACCAATAATCAAATATATTTAATAGCCGGCAGTATTTTACTAATTATAGTATTGATCTCTACAATTATAATATTAAGTAGAAAATTAAAAAGGGATACTGAGAGGGTAGGCTTGAAAGAATTTACATTAGGTAGAATAAATCACAAATTTGCTGTAATATTAATGATTACTTTTATTATGATTATTATCATCGGAGTTTTGATTGTTTATTTCCAAAATCAAGTTTTAGAAGATCAATTTAATAGCGGTATGACAGAGACAGAAGTAGATTTCCAAGATATAACAAAAGAAGGAATCCGTACGCTTTCTTCAACTTTAGAAGTAATATTGCAGGATCAAAATATGAAAAATATATATCTAGAGAAAGATCGTGAAGAATTGCGTAGATATACTGAACCACTATTTGAAGAATTAAAAAATAAATATCAAATAACTCATTTTTATTTTCATCTACCAAATGGGGAGAATTTTATTAGAGTGCATAATAGAAACAAATATGGTGATTTGATTTCTAGACATACTTTCCTAGATGCTGTTAACACAAAGGAAATTGGCTCAGGTCTAGAGCTTGGTGAAACAGCATATGCGCTAAGGGTTGTAAAACCATATTATAATAATGGCAACTTAATTGGATATATAGAACTTGGACAAGAGATTGATGAATTTTTAAAAATATTGAAAAAGAATAAACCTAACGAATTTTCTTTAATAGTAGAAAAAGAAAGTTTAGACAAAGATTCATGGGCGTCTTTAATGCAAGTAAAGGGGTTAGATAACAATTGGGATGATTTAAATGAGCACGTGAGGATATCATCCACCATAGAAGAAACTCCATCTTGCTCATCAGACAAAAATATAAATGGTTTAAAAGATAAAACAGGGTTTATCCGAAGGTCCAATATAGGTGACCAAATTTTTGCATGTGGAGGGTTCGCAATATCTGATGCGTCTGGAGTTAAAGATGGGATAGTGATATCATTACTAGATGTTACTGCAGAACAAGAATTTATGGATAATATAAGAACAATATTTATCATCTTATTGTTCATAATGATAATGATTTTCATAGGAATTGGTGTATATATATCAAAAAATATTTCCGAGCCTATACTAAAGATGGATGGCCTAGCAAAAGAGTTACAGAATAAAAATTTCAAAGCTAGGGTAGCAATACATACCGGGGACGAATTACAGGGACTAGGGGATACATTAAACAAAACAGCAGAGACTTTGGATAATATGCAAAAAGAACATAGACAACTAGACTCGGCAAAAACAGAATTCTTGTCCATCACAAGTCATGAGCTAAGAAGTCCTATGACGCCTATGCGGGCTCAGTTACAGATGCTATTAGGGGACTATTTTGGGAAAGTAAACAAAGAACAAAAAGATTCAATAGAAATAGTTCTAAGAAATACTGAAAGATTAGATAAGATCATCCAAGACTTCCTAGAAATTAGTAGGATTGAAGCAGCAAGGCTAAAATTCAGTTTTGTAAAAACAGATATTAAGAAAATCGTAGGGGAAATATTATCCGAGATGAAAGGATTTATGCCTGAAAAAAAGATAATCTTAGAGTCATCAGTTGGATCAATTCCTGCGATAGATGCTGATCCAGACAGAATAGGTCAGGTTCTAAGAAATTTAATTAATAATGCGATCAAATTCACGCCAGAGGGTGGGAAGATAAAAATAGGAGCAAGGTTGGAAGACGGAATGGTATTGTTTTCCGTAGAAGATTCAGGGATTGGAATTAAACCAGGGGATCAAAAAAGGCTATTTGAACCATTTTATCAGGTAGAAAATATGTATCAACATAAGTCTGGCGGAACTGGCCTAGGTCTTGCGATAATAAAAGGTATTGTTGAATCTCAAAGAGGAAAAGTTTGGATAGATTCAGAAGTAGGCAAGGGAACTAAATTTTCTTTCACTGTTCCATTAAAACCTATAAAGGAAGTAGAGCCGATAAAATTATTATTTTCCTCAGCAGAAGATCACGATAGAAAAATCAAGAATATTTTTAAAAATATACTAGGGCCTATGGGAGACAAGGAATATGAATCATTAGAAAAAAGCAAGGGATTGGATGAAACAACAATTGTTCCGTATGTTAATTATTTAGTAAAAAATGGAATTTTAAAAATTGAAGATGGAGAAGTTTTTAAAGGGGAAATCCTTAGTTTATTTGGGAAGAAGGTTTCGAATACTCAGAAGGAATCTTTGAAAAAGTCCGGATTAATTAAATCAAATCCTGCTGTGAAAAAGCCAAGGGATATTGGCCCGGCAAAATAAAAAAAATGGTGCTAGAAACAATAGAAGTTGTCACATTAATTATATCTGTAGTCGCGCTTATTTTGATTTCGAAAGTTTATGGGAGGAATAAAGACATTTCGGGTGGAAACGTTCTTTGGAAATATATCCTATTGTCCGCTGTCTTTTTAGTCGCGAATAGAGTTTTTACGAATATGGAGGGGCTTTATTATAGAGAGTTTTTCAATTTTTTAGAGCATTTAACTACAGCATTGTTAGCATTCTTTCTTTTGATGTCTGCTCGTTTCACTAGGGGGTATAATAATGGTTCTTAATCTTCTTATCCCGTATATTGATGCTTTCTCATTTTTATTATTCCTGATAGGATTTTTTATTGCAGTGAGGGTCTATAAAGATACTAAATCAGAAACTGATATTTGGTTATTAATTGCCATAGCTATCTTGTTCCAGATGATTGTTTCTTTTTCGAACGTCTTAGAATGGAGCAGTATAACCTCATTGCTTGATGCTGCTGAGGATTATTTGGATATTGGATTTTCTATGATTTGGATTTATATTTCTTATAAATTTCTATATATGGGGAATAGTATATCTTCATCTGGGACAACATCTAGTAAAAAAATAAAAGGGACAAAAAGAGGAGAAAAATAATATGAAAATTGGAACCATACTAATATTGTCATTTTTGATAATTGGAATAATCGGGAGTATCGGGGGATCTTATTACCAATATTTAGGGGCTAGTGAGATAATAACAAATCAGGTGATAGATCATCTTGAGTCCACTGCGAGTTTAATGGAAAATAGCATAGAGTCAGCTATTAGTGAAGAAAAAACAGAATTAGAGATAATGGCGAGGCTAACTGATATAACATCTAAAGAATTAAATGAAATTTTAAATGCGGGTCAGGATTTTTATGAATTATTTGTCATGGATTCAACAGGGAAAATCATTACATCTACAACAGAATCTCAGATTGGAATAGATAGGTCAAATGACGAATACTTTATTAATGCACGTAAAAATACATATGTTAAACCATCTTATTTTTCAGAAGACACACAAAGAAACGCAATTTCAATTTCAACACCATATAATGGTGGAGTTTTAGTCGCAAGAATGGAATTAAAATATTTTGACCAATTTGTTTCTGAAAGAAACGGATTAGGGGAAACAGGAGAGGGGTTATTAGCATATTCTGATGGAGAGGATAATCCCGTTTTCTTTACCGAAAGAAGATTCCAAGATCAAGCAGGCGAAGAATCTGCCTCACAGAAACAGATATTGCCTATAAGTGAGGCACTTAATAAAAATGAAATAGTTGTAACCGATTCTTATGATTATCGTGGGGAAAAAGTAATAGCTATAACTCGGTACATTGACGAAGTAGAAATGGGACTGGTTGTAAAAATGGATAGGTCTGAGGCAATAGGTGTAGCAGAGAACGAATTAATTAGAACCGGTATTATTTTAATTATACTCATCATGATATTTGTTTCCTTAGCGGGCTTTTTAGTTTCACGTTCATTGTCAAAGCCGATCAAAAAAATAACTAAGGATGTAAATGAAATAACAAAGGGACGAATAGACATTCAGTTACCAAAAAGCAAAATTTACGAATTGCAAAATCTAGCTGATTCATTAAATAGGATATTGGCATCTTTAAAATTAGCTATTCTAAGAACTGGGATACACAAAAGTGCAATCGGGATAGGGGAGGCAGTTAAAGCAAAAAAAGAAGCCGAAGATAAATATCAAATACTATATGAAAAATCTATGGAGGCAATTATGATGTTAGGAGGGGGAAATTGGAATTTTATATCTGGAAATCCAGCTACACTTAAATTATTCGGATTAAAAGATGAGAAAGAATTATTATCTAAAACCCCAGGTGAACTGTCACCAAAATATCAACCGAACAAAAAACTTTCATCTGAAGAATCTAAAAAAATGATTCAGTTAGCCCTAAAGAATGGAAGTCATTCGTTTAAATGGAAACACAAAAGAGTAGACAATAAAGAATTCTACGCGTCCGTTATGCTAACAAAAATACCCCTAGGTGGGAAAGATGTGATGCAGGCAACTGTTAGAAATATAACAAATGAAGTTCAAGCAAAAAATAGATATAAAGAATTGTTCGATAGTATAAATGAGGGAGTAGCAGTATATAGGGCAGTTGAGAATGGTAAGGATTTCGTATTTGAGGATTATAATAAAAGAGCAGAAGTAATTGACAATATAAAAAGAGAGAAATTAATAGGTAAAAAATTAACAGAAGTATTCCCAGGAGTAAAAGAATCTGGAATATTCGACAAACTTGTTAAAACTTACAAAACTGGAAAATCACAGAACTGGGATTCTGCAGCATATGAGGATAAAAGATTAGGAAAGACTATTAGGAGAAACTATACGTATAAACTTCCATCTGGAGAGATCGTAGCCACATATAGAGCGATTAAAGCAAAGGGGGCGAAGAAGAAATGAATCATTTAGAATGGACCGAAAAATTAAGCGTGGGGATACCTGTAATAGATGAACAACATAAAAAGTTGTTAGAAATAACTAATAAGGCAGAGGAAAAGGAAACACTAGGAACATTAAATGAACTTATAGAATTTGTAAGAGTACATTTCACGACAGAAGAAGAAATATTGGGAGAAGAGGGCTGGCCCGATCTAGAAGAACACCAAGAAATACATAAAGAAATAACTCTTGATATTTTAGGATTCATGAATTCATTTGAAGAAAAAACTGAATCAGAAAAAGAAACATTCTTAGACAAATTTGCAGGTGGGTTATTAAATCACCTTATTGTAGAAGATCATAAATATGCCATATATATAGAGGGTAAACATCATGAAAAAGAATAACAAAGAAACAGGTGAAGACTTAAAAGAGACCATGGAAAAAGAACTTATCTTAGACAAAAAATTACAAAAAAAATCTCCAGAAATAAAAATCGAAAAAATAAAAATTAACCCCACAAAACCACTTGAATGGATCCCAGCAATGAGTGTTGAAGAGAAAACAATCGACTCGCAACATAAAAAATTGATTTCTCAAACTAACAAGCTTTCAAAACAAATTGAAGAGGGGAAAGAATTAGACACACTAAGGGATACTGTACATTTCCTATACAAATATACTGGAGAACATTTCAAATACGAAGAAGGGTATATGCTCAAAAATGGATATCCGAAGCTAAAAGAGCATCAAAAAGAACATGCTAATTTTATTAAATTTTTCGATAAATTTAAGTCAGACTTTGAAAAAAGCTATAGGTCAGAAAAGAAAAATATCAGGGATGATGTTAAAAAACTATGTGATAAATCTAAGAAGTTTCTTGGAGAATGGTTGGTAAAACATACATTAGGCATGGACCAAGAATACCATTCTTATATATCTAATAAAGGTAAAGAACCCTCAAAAGGTAAAACTAAAGATTCTACAAAATTTGATATGGCTTCAATTAAGAGAGAAATAGAAACAGAATTAAAGGGTGGGCGAATTAAGCCTCACGAAGCAGAGATCAAAGAACAAAGAGCTCCGCTAAAGCATGTAGTTAAGAATACAAAGGACAAAATGATTGGAAAACCTAAGGAATATATCCAAACTGGTGTTCCAGGCTTCGACGATCTTTTTACTCACGGGATACCAAGTGGGAATTCTGTTTTAGTAGCTGGTGGAGCCGGTAGCGGAAAAACTATATTTTGTATACAAACATTAGTACACCATGCAGAACAAGGGAAGAAGTGCTTAATTATGAGTCTAGAAGAAAATGAAGAGAGGTTAATACAACACATGGAAGACTTTGGATGGGACGCAAGGAAATTAATTAAAAAAGGAAATTTAAAAATTGTTAGAATTAATCCATTCGATATTACTAGAAATGTTGATGCTTTATTAGCTAAACAGCGAGGAGAATTATTAATAGATATCGAACCAGTTATATTGCCAAAAGATTTTACAGATCCAGATTTTATTGCGATTGATTCCTTAACAGCAATCGCTTCAGCATTTACGGGAAAAGATGAAAGCTATAGAATTTATATTGAACAGTTATTTAGATTCTTAGAGAACACAAAGGCAACGAACTATTTGATTACAGAAACAGAGCAGGTACCTAAAATATTTTCTCCAACTGGAGTAGAAGAATTTTTAGCAGATGGTGTAATAGTTCTATATAATTTCAAACGAGGAGACGTAAGAGAGAAAGGGATTGAAGTTCTAAAGATGCGTGGTGAAAACCATGAAAAGAAGATCGTGGCGGCCTCTATTAATGACCAAGGGTTAGTTATTTATCCAGAACAAGAAGTATTTTCTAATCTTGATTAATAATAACGATAATGGGAAATTTTAAATATGGGGATGATTTTCTGCAGTAAAGAAAAGAGGTGAAATTATGAAAAAAAATAAATCTAAAAAATCGGTAAACGAATTAAGGGGGTTGGTGGGAACGAATAAGAAAGACGAAAAAATTCTGGATACCTTAAAAGAACTAGAAGTTGAAAAAAATAAATTAAAAAAGAGGGAGATCCTTCTGGATAGAACTAGCAGGTTAGCAAAAGTTGGCGGCTGGGAACTCGATCTCCTGGAAAATAAATTGCATTGGACAAATGAGGTTAAATTAATTCATGAAGTCCCAATGGATTATATACCCGATTTGAAAAGTGGAATTAAATTTTATCACCCAGAGTCTATACCAATAATTACGAAGGCAATTAAGGATGCAAGTGAAAAGAATAAGCCTTTTGATCTTGATCTTAAATTTATTACAGCAAAGGGAAGAAATATTTGGGTTAGAGCACAGGGGGATCCTGAATTAAAAAATAAAAAAGCCGTAAAATTAATTGGAACATTTCAAGATATAACTGGAAGGAAGGAATCAGAGCAAAAATTGAAAGTTTCAGATAAAAAAAATAAAACCTATCTTGAAAATTCCCCTGCCTGTACAAAGATAGTTGACCTTGATCTTAATTTGCAATATATGAGCCATGCAGGTGTGGTTGGGCTTGGGATTAAAGATGTCAGTGAGCTTTATGGGAAACCATATCCTCTTGATTTTTATCCAGAATCATTCAAAAAGATTATGACTGGTAATCTAAAAAAGGCAATTAAAACTGGAGAGACCATAGAACAAGAAGCTCCAGTTGTTGATAAAAAAGGGAATCCCGTATGGTTTCATTCAACTATTATACCAGTTAAGGAAAATGGCAATAAAAAAGTGGAGTATCTTATGGTCGTTTCTATTGATACAACTGAAAGGAACTTGGCAGAAGGGAAACTGAGAGAAAGCGAAGAGAAGTTCTCAAAAGCTTTCAATTCGAATCCAGCTACATTGGCTATTATTAATATGGAGACTCGTAAAAGGCTAGCAATTAATGAGTCTTTTATAAAAAAGATTGGTTATACTAGAAAAGAATTAATGAATAGTCCCCTGGGGGCTTTGAAGGAGATTGATATGGCACGAGTTAGGGAGGGGGTTGGAATTTTAAAGAAAGATGGGGTTTTGCATGATTTTGAGGTTAAGTTGTGGAGTAAGTCTGGGGTGGAAATGACAATGTTATATTTTGCAGAAATTATCAAAATTGACAACAAAGACCATATGATAGTTTCAGGAATAGATATAACTGATAGAAAGAAAGCAGAAGAGAAACTGGGAAAAAGCGAATCTAAATACCGTGAGGTCATAGAGGGATCTCAAGACGCTATTTATAGGATGGCCATACCATCTGGAGAATACACATTAATGAGCCCATCAGCAAAAGATGTATTTGGATATAACGCAGAGGAATTCCTCAAGAGCCCCTTATTGATTAAAAAAATAATTCATCCAGATTATAAAAAATATTTCAAGACAAAGTGGGCAGACCTCACTAAAGGCAAAACAGATGAAGAATATGAATATAAAATAATTGATAAGGACGGGCGGGATAGATGGATTCACCAATTAAATAGGGCAATTTTGGATAAAAATAAAAAAACTATTGCAATCGAGGGTGTTTGTAGGGATGTTACAATTGAAAGAGAAGCAGGGGAAAATCTAAGGACAAAGGATCTTATTTTTAATTATTCTGCTGCTGCCAACAGCATGTCTGATGAAAATGGAATTATCAAAGAAACTAATGATAGCTTTGTATCTATGTGGGGATTTTCAAACAAAAAGGAAGTGATAGGAAAATCTATAGGATCTTTTTTTGCTGATAAAAAAGAAGCTATTCCTGTACTTATTTCCTTAAAAAAAATAGGAAGGTGGACTGGAGATTTCATAGCAAAAAGGAAAGATGGATCCACCTTCATTGCACATGGACCCGCGGCTTCTATAGTTGACTCGGATAACAAACTAGTTGGATATAGTTCTTCTGTATATGATGTAAGTAAAGAAAGAAAGTCTAAGGAAGAGTTAAAAGAAAGTAGGGAGAGGTATTCTACACTTGCAAATACCATAGGGGTTGGAGCCATTTTACATGATGCAGACACTAGTGTTATATTAAGCAATCCTCAGGCTAGTAAGATTTTGGGATTAACGGAGGAGCAAATGAGGGGCAAAAAAGCAATTTCTCCATTATGGAAATTTGTTAGAGAGGATGGGAGGAATATGCCATTGTCAGAATATCCAGTAAACAAAATATTTAGGGAAAAGAAACCTATTTCAGATTATATTGCTGGCATTAATAGACCAGATAGGGACTATATTACATGGGTTAATGTAAGCGCAACACCCATTTTAGACAAGGAGAACAAAATCAGATATGCGTCAATAACATTTGCGGACATAACAGAAAAGAAAGGGGCCGAAGAAGAAATTAAAAGATTGAATAAAGAATTATCACAAAAAGCCGAAACTATTGAAGAAAAATATAAAACACTTTATGAATCATCTGCTGACGCAATTATGATATTAGAACCGCCAATATGGAAATTTACTGCTGGAAATCCGGCCACTATGAAAATGTTTGGAATAAGGAGTGAGGCAGAATTTAAACAACTTGGGCCATGGGACGTTTCGCCAAAAAAACAACCAGATGGACAACTATCCTCAGAAATAGCTAAAAAACATATAATGTTGGCAATGAAAAATGGATCTAGACTTATTGAATGGACCCACAAAAAACTAAATGGGAAAGAATTCCAAACGACTGTTTTATTAACAAAATTGAAAATAAATGGAAAAGAAGTTCTACAAGCGACTGTTAGAGATGTAAGTGAACAAAAGAAGACAGAACAGCAAATAGAAGACAGAAATATAGAATTAGAAGAACAGAAAGCATTTCTAAACTCAATTATTGATAATGTTCCAAATATGATATTTGTGAAAGACGCAAAAAATTTAAAATTTGAGCTATTTAATAAAGCTGGAGAAAAATTATTAGGACAAAAGAATTCACAAATGATCGGCAAAGATGACTATGATTTTTTTCCCAAAAAACAAGCCAAATTTTTCATAGAAAAAGATAAAGCAACCTTAAACACTGGAAAGCTATTGGATATAGCAGAAGAGCCTATACAAACACCCTCTGGAGAACGTATACTCCACACAAAGAAAATTCCAGTACTAGATAAAGAAAAAAATCCGCTATATTTACTAGGGATATCTGAAGATATAACTCACAAGATAGAAGCAAGGGAAAAAATATTGCAAGCAAACAAAGAGCTGCAAGAACTAGACATATTAAAAAATAAATTCCTAACAGTTACATCTCACGAATTAAAAACGCCGCTAACCCCTGCGAAAATCCAAACACAAATGCTTCTAGAGGGAGACTTAGGGGAGTTAAATGATGGGCAGAAAAAAAGCTTTGATATAATATTAAGGAACATAAACAGATTAGATCATTTAATCGGAGATATATTGGAAATATCGAGACTGAGAGACGAAGGCTTCCAGCTCAAACCAAAAAAATTAGAAATTGGAAAAATAATTAAGAACGTATTAAAAAATCAAATACCCGTAGCAGCTAAGAAAAAAATCAAGTTAACTTACGTCAAGGGGAAAAATATTCCAGCCATACAGGGAGATGAATCAAGACTAGAAGAGGTTTTAACAAACCTGGTTGACAATGCCATTAAATTCACAGAAAAAGGAAGCATCAAGATATATACAAAAAAAGAATCAGGCAAACTTTTAGTAAGGGTGGTAGACACAGGCGTTGGAATATCTAAAAGAGATTTAAAAAGTTTATTCCAACCATTCTATCAAGCAGAGCCAATGTACACGAGAAAACATGGTGGGACCGGTCTTGGATTGAGCATTGCAAAAGCTATAATTCAAAGACATGGGGGGGAAATGAATATTAAAAGCAAACTTGGGGAGGGTAGCGAATTTTATTTCACAATACCAACCGGCTCTGGGACAAAAGTCAAGCATACAGCTGAAATAAATTTCTCCAAATAGTTTTACAAAAACAAACTGTATCAAT
>Ga0233431_1004356_pt1 | contig 15269 bp, 17 predicted proteins | sample SI_118_April2016_FD_179867 | JGI IMG/M metagenome (GOLD analysis project Ga0233431, IMG submission 179867) | Seawater microbial communities from Saanich Inlet, British Columbia, Canada - SI_118_April2016_200_MG | ecosystem: Environmental > Aquatic > Marine > Inlet | place: Canada: British...
AATGTTCACATCCTGAATACGTTCGGATATTCCGAACGACGATGAGTCAAGAATTTCATATCCCACAATACCGCTCTCCGGTAATCCTTCGGCGGTCAGGTCGATTTTCAATTGGGTAGCCTGACTTTTCGGCACTCTGATCGTGGTGCCGTCGGGCGATAGTTTGTATGGGACATTCTGTTGTTCGAGGCGGGTGGTGATTTCCGAGGCGCTTGAAGCGTCAAGCTCGGTAAATAGGATGGAATACGTTGCGAAAGAGTCCCGCAAAGTCGATAAATATGCGATAGCAATAATGAGCGCGATTATCACACCGCTGCTGACAACCCTCTGATTCAGGGTCATCGAGTCCCAGACTGCTCTGAGTCTCTCCATTAATCGTTCGAAAGTTTCAAACATTTATTTGTCTCCGACGATTCTTCATAAGTTCAGAGGCGTTCTCCACATCGATTTACCGGTCCTGCGCCGTATTAACCCGAAAGGTCCATTACACAGGCATTCGCATAATTTCCTGATATGCTTCAACAATTTTATTGCGAATCTCCAGCATCAGTTCCATGGAGATGTTTGCCTTTTCAACCGCGATCATAACATCATGAACGTCGGTAACCTCGTCTGTAGCCAGTTTATTCTGCAATTCATCGGCCTGAACCTGCAGACTGTTTACATCGGTAACAAACTTCTTCAGAACGTTATCAAAAGATTTATTGTTTTCACCGGGTAACGGCACACTCTTTTTGAGAGGCTGGGGTATCCCCTGATTTCCGACCCGGCTTATAGGTTTATTCAAAATCATTCCTCCTAAAGATGTATTTTAGTGCAAATAACTTGAATTGTCAACTTAAATCTTTAATAACATTACTGATTATACCGTTTCTCTGTCGATTAAATCCGAACTCCGCCGGCACATACATATCTGAGACGGGATCATATTGTGCTGCTGCTGCCGTCTTTCAGAAATGTTTTCACAGAGAGAACTTCTATGATAAATTTTCGGGTCTCTCCGGGTATAATGTTCCTGTGCATTTTGCCCGGCCCGGCGTTCCATGCCCATAATACATGCGTATCATTGTACTCTTTGCTGTTTTTAAGCAGCCACGCTATGTATTTCACACCGGCCTTGATGTTTTCCTCGGGATCGAACGGATTGCTGATCCCCATAAAATCCGAGGTCACCGGCATAAGCTGCATAAGCCCCTCGGCGCCGGTTCTCGATACAACATACGGATCGCCCTTGCTTTCGGCATAAATGATCGCCCGAACAAGATCGGGATCAACCTTATAATAGGATGAATACCGCTCGATGTAATGCTCCCAGGGACTGATACTGTCCATAATGTCCTGGGGCTTGATCATAGAAACGTCGATGCGAAGACCGTCAAAAAACAGCCCGGTCTTAATCTCGTCGGTAAGCGTGATGTTGGGGATGACGATATCTTTATGTATTGCCTGCAGCTCCTCATACTTAACAGTATCCGAAGAGCCGAGCTCTACAAAATTAAGAACAAATATTGCAGAGAAAAAGATCATCAAATGAATCCCTTCCAACAGCCATGTTCTCATAAATTTTTTCATAACAACACCTCAAAAAAACGTACTACTGAAAATCAAAAACCACAACATATATTAAATATTATATCACAATATACTATAAATTGTATATTACGCAACTTATTTCTTATATTACTATATCTACATTTACCCCGGACGGAATCTTCGTACTCAACACCTTTCCCCAAAAATCATAGGTCTCGACCTCTGTTTCGGGCCCGGTTTTTTTCACTGCCGTTGATTTTAACTCAACATCACGGATTTCTTTGGTTCCCGATGAAGAGCCGGTTTCGCCGTTTTGCAGACTGAATTCATGGCCGGTATTATCTTTCTTTCTGTTTGCCCCGCTGTTTTGTGTAAAACCCGTGTCATACGCGGCGATTCCTTTTAAATCTATCATTACATCCCTTTAAAGCCTTTATTCATCGGTTTCATGTATTATTCGGTACGTACGGCATACTACTTTAGTTATAAAATCAGATCTCTAGCGATTTAGTTATCATGTTCTTTGCCGCGGTTATAACTGTGACGTTCGCCTCGAACGACCGCTGTGCAATCATGAGATCTGCCATTTCTTCAAGCACGTTGACATCCGGCATCGTTACAAATCCGCCCGCATCGGCATCGGGATGGGACGGATCGTATACCACGTTCTTTCTCATATTCGGCATTTCTATCTCGGTACCCGCGACAAGCGGCGCCATCTCAACTCTTTTCGGCGATTGGGACGGTGAAATATGGCCGGGGCGCGTCTGTTTCAGCTTCATCGTTTCCGAGCCCAAAACCTCGGCGAAACGCTTTTCAGGACTTGTTGTCATAAGAACATGCCGTCTCAGATACGGATTTCCGGCGCCGTCCGCATTCGTTGTGGATACATTGGCAATGTTCGAGGAGATCGCATCCATCCTCATACGCTGCGTGGTCATACCGGATGCCGCAATGTCAAGAGAGCGGTAAATATTTCCGCCGATCATACTGTCAATGTTTCGTATCGTTCTCATCTCTTATTACCTTCCTCTGATTGCGGTTCTGAGCTGATTGAATTTCAGACTCATCAGTTTCGCCGCAGTATTGAAATCAAGCTGATTTTTCGCGATCTCTACCATCTCACGATCAATATTTACATTGTTAATACCGTTGGAGTATCCGTCATCAACCATCACAACCTCAGGGTTAACCTTATTCAGCCTGCCTGTGGATGGTAAATGTTTCGGATTTGTTCTTTTCAATTTATCCGCACCGGATTTCATGGCGTTTTTCAGCTCGTTTCCGAATGTCACACCGAGACGGCGGTATCCGGGAGTGCCCACATTCGCCACATTCGCAGAAATCACTTTCTGGTTCAGCGCCGCCCTGTCAAGCATTTTCCCGAGTAGAACGTTTGTCTTATTGTCAAAAAGAATTTTATCAAGCATCGTATGCTCTTTCAATTAATTATATCCGTTAAATTTGCTGTCCGGTCCACATTAATTGCAAAGTCTGTGCCAAAAGCACAAAAAAACATGCCTCAACATTACCTACGCTCTATATTATCAATGCGTTACGGCATTATCAGCAAACTCGTTTTTGCAGAATATTCTTTATCTCAGAGGTTATTTGAGGGATAGAGAGGAAATATTTACCACATATGGTGAAAATTTTGTCAATGCCAGACATATCCGCCATTTTCCTGTCATTACGACAGGGGGGCGGGGCCCCCAGCCACTAGTCTGAGAGAATAATACAGTCTGCCCGCTTGGCGCTGATTTATCGGGATCACCTGTAAGAACCTCACCCTTTAATTCCCTCTCCTTAAAAAGGAGAGGGGCAGTTGTCGGGGATTGTGGCTGTATCTGACAATTAATATTGATATTAGGCTCTCCCTCTGCCCGCTTGCGAGAGAGGGAGTAAGGAGGGTGAGGGCTTTTTAAACGCAGTCTCTACTTAAAGGCGTCCATTTCGCCGTATTGGGCGAGTTTGTTTCGGAGGGTGCGGACACTGATATCGAGGATTTCAGCGGCTGTTGTGCGGTTGCCGCCCTGAGACTCTAGTGTTTTCAGGATGAGTTCGCGTTCCATTTCCGCGATGGTTACTACAGTTGAACTTTCGGCTTTCCCGGAGGCGGCCGTTACCGCTTTTGTTATCCCGCGCCCGTGCGAAATAACATCCTGCAGCTCAAGGACCTTTCCTTTGCACATCACAACGGCACGCTCGACAGTATTTTCAAGCTCTCTGACATTTCCCGGCCAATCGTAGTCTTTCCACGACTCGAGCACCTCATCGGAAATTCCGGCGATGGCTTTCCCGTTCTCACGGTTATACTTTTCGAGAAAATGCTGGGCAAGAAGAGGAATGTCGCCGACCCGTTCGCGCAGAAGCGGCAGATGAAGGGAGATTACATTCAGCCTGTAATACAGGTCCTCCCGGAAATTGCCATCCCGGACCTCCATTTCGATATCGCGGTTCGTGGTAGTAATGATCCTGACATCGACCTCGATCGTCTCCGAGGATCCGACAGGTTCAAATTCCTTTTCCTGCAGGACGCGAAGAAGTTTCGCCTGAAGGATCTGACTCATTTCGCTGATCTCGTCAAGGAAGAGTGTGCCGCCGTTCGCACGTTCGAATCGCCCGTGGTAACGTTTATTTGCGCCGGTAAACGAACCTTTTTCATGGCCGAAAAGCTCACTTTCCATAAGCTCCGACGGCAGCGCGGCACAATTAATCTTGATGAACGGACCGTCCTTGCGCGGGCTCAGATAGTGAATCGCACGGGCAGCGAGTTCTTTTCCTGTGCCCGAATTACCGGTGAGAAGCACGGTGGATTTGGACAGGCTCACCGTCTCGATAAGCTCAAACACTTTTTTCATAGCCGGGGATTCGCCGATAATGTTGCGGTATCCGTATTTTTCCTCAAGTTCGCTCCGCATGATCCGGTTTTCGACCTGAAGGTTTTTGAAATCAAGGGCGCGTTTCACAAGATGCAGAATTTCCTCGACACCGAAAGGCTTGGTAATATAGTCGAATGCGCCGATCTTCATCGCCTCGACCGCTTTCTCTATCGTACCATACGCTGTCATTATGACAACTTTGCAATCCGGCATTTTTTCAAGGACTTTTTTGAGGACATCCATCCCGGTAACTTTGGGCATTTTATAATCTGTCAGAACAAGGTCATACGACTCATCTTCAATCAGCTCAAGAGCTTTCACTCCATTATTGGCAGAATCAACATCATACCCCTGAGAGGTCAACGACTCGGCAATAAATTCCCTCATGAGAGATTCATCGTCAATAACAAGTATTTTACTCATTTTCTGCCTTTCTATTGAGCTGACTGTTCAACATTCCATCAATTCACGCGGATGTCACGGGTATGCCGGATTACCATGTCCCTATCATAATAATACCTTGAGCATAAAAACACCAAATAAATTTATACCGTGCTTTTCATGGGGAGGATGATCCCGACCGCACACCCGACATTCATCGAGCTTTCGATCCAGGTTTCGCCGTGATGCGCGTCTATGATTTTCCGGGAGGACGCAAGTCCGAGGCCGATACCTTTTTCCTTTGTCGTAAAAAACGGCACAAACCGGTTCTTCACCGTTTTCTTGTCCATCCCGCAGCCGGAATCGGTAATGGTTATGATGCTGCACGGCCTTTGTGAAAGTATGAGTTTGGAAGATCTTCTCATCTTTTTCAAAAGCGCCGAGGTAAGCGGGCACGAATATTTCATCTTTGACGCGCCCGGAACAATCCGTATATCGATATTTCCCTCGCTCTCGATCGCCTCGATCCCGTTATCGAGAATATGAGTAAGCGCACCGTTGAGCTGTTCTGCGTCCGCCTCGATCCGAACCGGCTCTTCCGGCTGAGTCACAGTGAATCCTATGCGCGAGGTATCGTTTTCGTCGAGATCCTGTTTCAAAAGAGTGATAAGCTCGTTCACCATCTCGGTCAGATCGATCTCGCCCGGTGAAATATTGAGCCGTGAATTATACGCGAGCACACTCGTAATAATGTGATCGATCTTTTCGACACCCTCGATGATTTTTTTCGTGTGTCGCTTCCCTTTCTCGTCCGATTCTGCGATATTTGCGGAAAGAAGGCCGGCATACCCCACAATTCCGCCGAGCGGATTACGGATCTTATGCGCCATGGTCGCAGACATCTGTCCGAGAGCGGCAAGTTTATCCATCCGCGACAGCTCATCCTCGAGCGCTTTGATCTTGCTCAGATCCATAAATATCTCGACCGCGCCGAGAAGTTCTCCTGATGTCCCGAGAAGCGGTGATATGGAAAAACCGACCGGGATATTATCGCCGTTTTTCGATACGATCGTCTTTTCTGACTGTGAAATGGTTTCTTTGTCGGCGAGCACACGGAGCGGGGTAAGTTCCTCGGGTGTTTCCGCGCCCATAATCTCAACGTACGGTTTATTCGCCGCATGATCGCCTTTTATTCCGGTAAGGACCTCCGCGCCGAGGTTAAAATGCGTGATCACGCCGTCCGTATCGACGACAATGACACCGGACGACAGGCTTTCGAGAATATTTGTGAGATAATTCGAAAGGCGTTCCTTTTCCTCGAGACTGTTTTTGAGCTCGACATTGGTTTCCTCGAGCTTGAGATTCAATTTGTCGAATTTATTCTGCAGGGTCTGATATGCTTCTTTGAGGCCGGATGCCGATTGATTGAACGAGTCGATGAGTCCTTTCAGAAATTCATCCGGTTTAATGTCGGGAGGAAATCCGGGAATGCCCGCTATGCCGCTGTTATCGGAGTTGGGATTTTTTTTCTCGGCAGACATTTATTCCTCAATAATGCGGGTTATAGCGGTAAAAAAATTTAAGGATTCTTTCATTTTCTCAGCCGGTGATCCCGGCAAATCAGCGTTAAGCGGACAAACAGTACAGAGCTCTCAGACTTTAGCCCGGGGGCGCTACCCCCTGCCCCCTAGCGGGTGATTTTTACGCCCTGTTTTTTAAATGCGTCGCGGTTAAAATCTTCCTGATCGATGATACGTTTGACAATGATCGTGAGTTTTTCCTCGACTTTTCTGATCTCGGCTTTTTCAGGCTCGGAAAGATTCAGGCTTTCTTTTTTTGTGGAAATTTCCTGTGACTCTTTTTGGATGGACTCCACTATAGACATTTTCTCTTTGAGTTTCGTCTGAATCGTTTCAAATTTCGTAAGATCTCCCATCGCATCGGTCAGTTCTTTTGATACCGGTTCAAGGCGGCTGTGAAGCTCAAGGAGTTTGTCGTAATGCGTGAGAAGCGTTCTGACCTCGGAGGATGTGCCTGCCATAGTTTCCGTTCCCGGATAAAAGATGGATGTGTCCGTTCGCGCCGGCCCGTTTTAAAAAAAGCCGGAACAACACCGTATTTCACAGATGTTTACTGAAATCAATATATACGGTTTCCTCATTAAAAACAAGAAATTTGTACCGTGTTTCATATGGAAGGAAAGAGGTGTGAATACGGAACGGCGCGATGATTAGCAGACGGTACTTCGGGATGGAACAGCAGGATTACCGTGCAGCGTTATTTTTTAAAATCTCCGGCGGCGTCGAACCTGGGTTCGACAATAAAATTCCCCGAGGGCTCGATATATCCCCATTTATCGGGATCCAATTTCCGGCTTTTTTTCTGACCGGACGGCGTATACGAGCCGCTTAACCGTACGAATGCCCGCCCCTCGCAAAACGCGCCGGCAGTTTCAAACATGGGATCTATCACTACATTTCCGGATCTGTCGATATATCCCCACGCGCCTCCTTTGACAAGCCGTACGGGCGCAAGACCCTCCGAAAACGGCCCGGCACCGGCGAATATCGGATCGATCACCATTTTATCGGACAGGTCGATATATCCGTACTGCCCGTCGAACATGACATGCGCCAATCCCTCGGAAAACGGCCAGGCATCCATGTATTGGCAGTTTATTTCGAACTTTCCGGCCTGATTGATATATCCCCATCCATTCTTGAATTTCACGATCGCGAGTCCGTCCTCAAACGAGAAAAGCTCAACAAACCGGGGATTTATGACCATCTCGCCGTCCGGATCGATAAAGCCCCATTTATCGCCGACCTGTACCCGCGCCAGGCCCTCCGAGAATGCGAACGCATGATCATACTCGGCAGGAACAACCATCCTACCCGTGGCATCGATATATCCGTATTTATCACCGGATTTGACACATGCCCTGCCCTCGGAAAATTTCCCCGAACTGGCAAATAGCGGCAGAATAACCACTTTTCCGGATATATCGACATATCCCCATTTTGAACCGATCTTCACCTGCGCCAGGCCTTCGGAAAAAGCAAACGCATGATCATACACCGCCGGGACGACCAGTGTGCCCGCGGGATCGATAAACCCGTATTTTCTTCCCGGCTTGACACAGGCAAGGCCCTCGGAAAAATCATCAGCGTCATAATACTGCGCTTCTATGACAATGTCTCCGGCTTTGTTAATGTATCCCCATTTTGTGGAATAATCCTTGGCCTTCTTGAACCGCGCCAGGCCCTCGGAGAACAATCCGGCTTCCATACAGAACGGTTTGATACAGACATTGCCGTCCGAGGCAATAAACCCGCTTTTGCCCTTTAACCGTATCAGCGCAAGCGGTTCGGACATATCGATCGTTTTCTTTTTACCGCCGAAATCACATCCGGACAGAAGCAGCAGCGATATTAAAACAAGGTTTTTCATCATTTTCCCATCGAGAATTAATTATGCGATAATACTTCTTCATTGTAAATAAAATTCGACTGCGAGTCAAGACCGAACTTCCGGGGCAGCACATATTCACACTCCGCTGTTATCCGTGCGAATCAATCCGGTTCAACTGCAAAAATGCAATTTCTCAATTTTTCCATACAATAGCAAACGTCCCAAAACAAGAAAAGTTCATTATGTGTTGACATATGTGTGTTACATTCATTAATTAGTGTTTACAATAAGTGAGAATAGCGAATAAATGTCAACAACTCTCAATTCTGCGGTATTCTATGGAAACGTTTCCTGATACGACACAGCTCGCCGGGATGAGCATCTCGAAAATAAAATCGCTTGTCGATTCTGGCGGCGAAGATACGGTGAGCGTGGAAATCATCGGCCTGCTCATGAAAGACAGCCGCGCAGGAGTTCGTGCGTTCGCCCGTACGCTCGAAAACCGTAATCTCCGCAAACAGAATCTCCTCCGCAAACACGATGAAATGCTCGAGCTCGAGAATAAGATCCATGCCGAGGGAATGAAATTTATCGCGGGTATCGACGAGGCCGGACGCGGACCTCTTGCCGGGCCGGTTGTTTCCGCGAGCGTGATCCTTCCGGAGAACCCCGGGCTGACCGGGCTTGACGATTCGAAAAAGATGACCGCGAAAAGCCGCGAGGAAATGTATGGGCGCATCACAAAATGCGCTGTGGCGTGGGGGATCGGCATGGCGGAAAACGATGAGATCGACGAGATCGGCATTCTGGAGGCGACCATGAAATCCATGCGCCGGGCAGTCAGGAACATGGGAACCACTCCGGATATTGCCCTCATCGACGGCAACAAAACACCCGGGCTGGACTGCAAAGAGCGCGCGGTTGTCGGCGGCGATGCCATCTCGCTGTCCATTGCCGCCGCGTCGGTTATCGCGAAAGTGACCCGTGACAGGCTCATGATCGAGATGGACCGGGTGTTCCCCGGATACGGATTCGCACAGCACAAAGGGTACGGCGCATCGTCGCATGCCGCGGCGATTGCAGAGCTCGGACCGTGCGGGATTCACCGTTTTTCTTTCAGACTCGTACCGTCGTCGGCGCCTCCGGGAACCTGTGTGAAATTTCTCAAAAAACGGCTCACGAGCGCTCCGACACCGGAAATACTTGAGCGTGCCGCAACAGGGATCGCCCGTGTGAAAGGGTCTCTGAGTGAAAATGACATCGCAGAACTGAGAAAAACGTATAAAGTGTGCAAAAAACGATTCGGCGGAAAAGCATAATGTCAAACAGTTTATCAACCGGCCTTCAGGGCGAGGAAGTCGCATGCCGTTATCTGGCCGATAAGGGCTATGAAATTATCGAGCGCAATTACCGGTGCAGTCATCTTGAGATCGACATCATTGCCGGACATGGCGGATCGATCATATTCTGTGAGGTGAAAACAGCCCGGTCGAAGAAATTCGGGCCGTCTATCTCATGGGTGACTCCGCAGAAAATAAAACGTATCGCCAAAGCTGCGCTTGATTATATTTCCTCGCACGATACGGACGGCTATTCGTTCCGTTTCGATGTTATCGGGATCGAGGTAAACGACGGTAAAATCAGCCTAAATCATATTGAAAATGCGTTTGCCGCACCGGAGGATATGGATGAACGATAAGAAACAGATTTTCGGATGGGCAATGTATGACTGGGCAAATTCCGCCTATTACACGACTGTCGCAGTCGCAATATTCCCGCTATTTTTTAGCGGCGTGATTGTCCCCGAAAACGGATATGAGATCGGCGGCAGAATGTTCAGCCCGGTGAGCCTTGTCGGATTCATGAGCTCTGCCAGCTCGTTTTTCATATTCCTCTTTGCGCCGTTCCTCGGAGCTATATCGGACTTTTCCGCCTCTAAAAAGAAATTTCTCATGGTGTTCTGCTACGGCGGGTCTCTTTTTTCGATCCTGCTTTATTTTTGCGGAACCGGCGATGTCTGGCTCGCAATGATATTCTTTTCCATGAGCCAGATCGGTTTTGTCGGCGGCAATATTTTTTATGACGCATTCCTTCCCCAGATAGCGTCCGAGGACAAACTCGACTGGGTTTCAGGAAAAGGATTCGCCTTCGGATACATCGGCGGAGGTCTTCAGTTTGCCCTTTCGCTCGGGCTGATAACCGGCCATAAATTTTTCGGAATCGAATACGAACACGCGGTGAAACTCGCGATGGTTATGGCAGGCCTCTGGTGGGCGGGATTCTCGGCTGTGGCATTCATCTATATGAAAGAGACCGGCACACCGGAAAAAATGCCCGATAAATACCGGGCCTTGCCGAAAATATCTGCGTATGCGAGGATCGGCATCTCAAGAACGTTCGCCACAGCAAAAAAAGTTACGCGATTCAAACAGCTCGTCCTGTTTCTTATCGCGTACATGATCTATAACGATGCCATTCAGACAGTGATAAAAATGGCGGCGATCTACGGCGACCAGCTCAAGATTCCTCATTCCATGATAATGATCACCCTTCTCATCGTACAATTCGTGGCATTTTTCGGGGCGCTCCTGTTCGGAAGTCTTGCCGGGAAAATATCGGCGAAAAAAGCGCTGATGATCACGCTTGCTATGTGGCTTCTTGTTGTGGCATACGGATATTTTATGAAATCCGCAACGGAATATCTCGTTCTCGGGGCGACAATCGGTATTGTCATGGGCGGTTCGCAGGCGCTCAGCCGTTCGCTTTACGGTGCGATGATACCTCCTCAGGCATCGGCGGAATTTTACGGATTCTACTCGGTTTTCTCGAAATTTTCGGCGATCATCGGCCCGGCGGTTTTCGCGGTCATAGATTATCTAACCGGCTCGGCTCGGTTTGCGATTCTCTCGCTCATAACATTTTTTGTCGTCGGTCTGATCCTCTTATCTCTCGTGAACGTTGAAAAAGCGAAAGAAGCAAAATCTATCGAGCTGTTCTGATTCGCTGTGTATTATAAAAATATATCTTGCAAAACGTACGATTTTTCATATAATTACCACAGCTTACATTAAACCCCAAAGAAAGGAAGTTTTATGAAAAAATCACTGGGCATTGTTTTTGTGGCTTTCATGATCATGTGCATCTCCATTACGTCGTCTGTTCAGGCACAGGAAAAACTGATTCAGCTTTCTCTCTGGAATACGATTCAATTAGAGGATGCGAGTACTTCCATCCACGGTCTCCGTCTCGCTCTTTACGGCGAAAACCAGAATATTACCGGAATTGATTGGGGAGGGGTTCTTAAAGTCAACGGCGACATGATAGGATGGCAGTCCGGTGTTGTAAATCTTGTCGACGGCGACATGAAAGGCATCCAGGAAAGCTTGGTAAACATAGTAGGCGGCGAGGTATGGGGTTGGCAGAGCGGCGCTGTAAATATTGCCAAAGGAAAAGTTACCGGCCTGCAAACGGGATTTGTCAACATGGCCAATGAGCTGCACGGCGTTCAGTTCTCGCTCGTCAATGTCACAAATATTCAATACGGACTTCAGATCGGACTCATTAATGTAAATAATGGAGGAACACCGTTCGGTATCCTCCCGATCGTTAACTGGAAATTTTAGACTAAAATAACTCTTTATATTAATAAAAGGCGGAGTGAAATCTCTCCGCCTTTTTTTACATTAGCACTAATTCACGGCAGAAATCCGGTGAAAATATAAAACAGGGATACGCGATGTGAAGAAATGGTTCGAAGACTGGTTCGGCGAGGAATACCTTCTCGTCTACGACCACAGAAACGTCGAAGAAGCGGAACGTGAGGCCGCATTCATTCAGAAACTCCTGGATTTGAAAGAAAATGAAACGGTTCTCGACCTTTGCTGCGGAAACGGCAGACATGATTTCCCGTTCGTACGGATGGGATGCCGTGTCGTCGGCCTTGACTATTCCATGCCGCTTCTGAAATCAGCTTGCGCATGCACTCCAGCGGATTGCGAATCCCCGGACTATATCAGGGGTGACGCGAGAAATCTGCCGTTCGAAAACGGATCGTTCGATGTTGTGCTGAGCCTGTTTACCTCGTTCGGATATTTTGACGATTCCGAGAACCGGGCGCTTATAGGTTCGATGGCACGGCTCCTTAAACCGGGAGGAAGGTTCTATATCGATTATCTGAATCCGGTGAAAGTCGCGGAGGGTCTCGTCAAAGAATCATCGCGCGAAAAAAACGGCATGACGATCCACGAAAAAAGAAACATTAACAGCTTTACGAAGCGTGTCGAGAAAACAATTACTCTCAATCGCGGCGGTGAATCAAAAGTATTTAACGAATCGGTCAGGCTTTATACAAAAGATGAAATGCTCGAAATGCTTCGCGGCGCAGGGCTGACGGTGAATGAGGTCTTAGGCTCGATCAATAAGGAACCATATTCGGACTCTTCCGACCGCATGATACTTTACGGATCTAAACCATAGCGTTCATTAAAGTGAGACAAGATCATGATCTATATCCTTATCGCCGTCTCGTCATTCCTTGTCGCGGGTCTTACATTCTTTTCGGGATTCGGCCTCGGCACACTGCTTCTGCCGTTATTCGCTCTTTTTTTCCCCTTACCTGTAGCAGTGGCCGCAACCGCTGCCGTCCATTTATTAAACAATATTTCAAAGGTAATCCTTGTCGGTAAACACGCCGACCGCCGCATATTTCTGATATTCGGTGTGCCGGCAGTGATCGCGGCGATGGGCGGGGCGTGGTGTCTCGGATATTTATCCGATATGCAGCCGCTTTTTCAATATTCTATGGGAAAAAGCACTTTCGAGATTTTTCCGGTTAAACTCACAATCGGGACGCTCATGATCATCTTTGCGCTTTTTGAATTGATCCCGGGAATGAGCAGGCACAGTGTTTCACCGAAATGGATACCTCTCGGCGGGCTTCTCTCCGGCTTCTTCGGCGGTCTGTCGGGACATCAGGGAGCGCTCAGGACGGTATTTCTGACCCGTGCCGGACTAAGCAAGGAGGCGTTGATCGGAACGATAGCGTTTATCGGCGCGTCGGTTGATATCATGCGGCTCATTGTGTACGGATCGCAGCGGTTTTCACATGCGGGAAGCGATGTGGCGGTGTTTGTCGCCATTGCTGCGGTGTCGGCGTGGCTCGGAAGTTTTATCGGATCGCGACTGCTGAAAAAAATAACGCTGCGGACGGTACGGATATTAATCGGAACGATGCTTCTCGTTCTCGGCAGCGCTCTGGCATCGGGGATCGTGTAATCAATGCGCTGAGATCACGCTGCCTTACAAATCAAATTCGGGATACAGTTCTTTTGCACAATCAGGGCAGATACCGTGCGTGAATTCGGCGTCCGAATGATCCTGTATGTACATCTCCAACTGTTCCCAATATCCCTCGCCCGACCGTATCTTTTTGCAATGGGCGCATATTGGCAGCAAACCGCTCAGCATTTTTATTCCTGTCAGGATTTCTTTGAATTCGTCGACAATGTGTTTCTTTTCACGATCGGCTTCAATTCTCTCGGTAACATCTATGAAAATCAGCAGGAAATCTTTTTCCCGGCTTGCGCCGTACATCTCGACTATCCGTACCGATCCGTCCAAACAGGTAACAGTGATTTCCTGTCTCGAAATCTGAAAATTGGGATTTTTCATTGCCCCGCGGTTAATTTTGCTCCACTTTTCAATCCTCTCCCACCGGTATTCCTCATCGGGATACGCGGATCTGAACCAGTGTTCGACATCCGGAATTTCCACAACGGTATACCCGAATAGATCTGTAAACGCATCGTTCATGAATACAAATTTATTCTCATTATTCATCCACGCCATCGGAACGGGAAAATATCCGAGGACATTTTCCATTATCTCGAATTTTTCGCTGAATTCGCTTAACACCGTTATTCCTTTCCTTTTTATATAGGTGCCGGGTTTAGAAAGATACCTGAATAAAAAAATTGTGCTGCGTACGTCCTGAACGTTAATATCGTGAATATATGCTCGAAATAATGTGACACGGGTCACATCACACCATTTTTAAGTATCTGTTTTACTTTCCTTTATACGAAAATATCATGCCAATAAAAAGATGTGTTTCGCGATCACAAGGGAACTCGCTGTCTTTCATGAAGTAACACTGTTCTGCATGTTCGAATATCACGCATCCGGGCGATGAGAAATAATATCACTGTCGCTCATTTTGATTTTTCCGCCTCAAATCGAAACATTTTTTAGGAAAACGCGGAATGTTAAGAGAAAATAGAACGGTGACGGAATCGGGGAAATTCGTTGTCAATCCCGCTGGATTTATCGAGGCTGTTGAGGCGGGGATGTAGACTGACTCGTGTTTTGTTGAAAGCAAGACCAATGTAATATGTAAATTTCTATTGTATTCCCCTCTATCGCGATATATTCTATATACATACTACGAAACCACAATCTATCATATACATTCTCATCGCGGGGGGGAGAAAAAATGAAATCCAGACGCACCTTTTTGAAACAAACCGCAGCCGGAGGAGTGGCGGGCATCGCGGCATCCGGTATCGCACCTGCGTTCGCGCAGAATCTGAACATGAAAAATAAAAATGTCAGCCTCGAGGACGCCAGGGAACTTCACAAAAAGATTTTGATCGTGGACGGTCACAACGACACGCCGGTCGTGAGGATCCACCGCGGCGAAAATCCCATGCAATGGAAACGGCGCGACCTCGCATATCATGTGGATATACCACGAATGAAAGAGGGCGGTTACGACGGCGGATTCTTTATTGTGGGGAACGGTCCGACCGCAGATGTCTGGGTCACCACCGAACGCACGCTCGAACAGATCGAGAAATACCCCGGCGATCTCATGATTGCGAAGACATCGAACGATATGATCCGCGCCCACGAATCGGGCAGGGTCGGAATCATTCTGTCAATCGAGGGAATCGGGCGATGGATCAACGGAAACGCCGATACGCTCCGCCTAATGTACCGTCTCGGAGTCCGGCTCGCGGGGGTCTCGCACGGCGAGGGCGGCCCGGAACCGGGATCCATGCAGGG
>Ga0233431_1004357_pt1 | contig 15267 bp, 12 predicted proteins | sample SI_118_April2016_FD_179867 | JGI IMG/M metagenome (GOLD analysis project Ga0233431, IMG submission 179867) | Seawater microbial communities from Saanich Inlet, British Columbia, Canada - SI_118_April2016_200_MG | ecosystem: Environmental > Aquatic > Marine > Inlet | place: Canada: British...
TGATGATCATCGAGTAGGCGCGGATGTTCGAAAAAATCCTTATCGCCAACCGCGGCGAAATTGCGCTTCGCATTCAACGCGCGTGCCGTGAAATGGGCATTAAGACGGTGGCCGTTCATTCGACGGCGGATGCCGACGCCATGCACGTGCGGCTGGCCGACGAATCCGTTTGCATCGGACCGCCCGCGCCGGCGCAAAGCTATCTGAACATGCACCAGATTCTTTCTGCGGCGACCATCAGCAACGCCGAGGCGATCCACCCCGGCTACGGCTTTTTGTCTGAAAACGCCGATTTCGCCCAAATGGTCGAGGAACACGGCTTCGTATTTATCGGTCCCTCGCCCGAACACATCCGCCTGATGGGCGACAAGATCGCAGCCCGCAAGACCGCCATTGAAACGGGAATTCCCTGCGTTCCGGGTTCCGAAGGGGGCGTCGAGACGCCCGAGGAAGCCGCCGCGGTCGCCGAGGAAATCGGATACCCGGTGCTGATCAAGGCGTCCGCCGGTGGCGGCGGCAAGGGCATGAAGATCGCCGAATCGGCCGACGAGATTGCGGATGCGTTCAATTTGGCGCGGCGCGAGGCCGAGGCCAATTTCGGCAATCCGGAAGTCTATATCGAGAAATTCCTGCGCGCGCCGCGTCACATCGAGGTCCAGTTGCTGGGCGACATGCATGGCAACGTGGTTCATCTGGGCGAACGCGACTGTTCGGTCCAACGCCGCCACCAGAAGGTGATCGAGGAAGCCCCCTCGCCCGCTCTAAACGAGGACGAACGCAAGCGCATCGGCGAAATCGCCGCCGATGCAGCCCGCAAGATCGGCTATCGCAGCGCCGGTACCGTCGAGTTCATGTACGAGAACGGCGAGTTCTTCTTCATTGAAATGAACACGCGGCTGCAGGTGGAACACCCGGTGACCGAAGCCATCTGCGGCCTTGATCTGGCCGCCGAAATGATCCGCGTCGCGTCTGGCTCGCCGCTGGGTTACACCCAGGAGGACATCACCTTCACCGGCCACGCCATCGAGTGCCGGATCAATGCCGAAAATCCCGAAACCTTCATGCCGTGTCCGGGCAAGATCGGTGACTATCACGTACCGGGCGGATGGGGTGTGCGGGTCGATTCGGCGCTGTACGCGGGCTACTCGGTGCCGCCCTATTACGACAGCATGATCGCCAAGCTGATTGTTCGCGGCGCGCACCGCAACGAATGCCTGATGCGTCTGCGCCGGGCGCTTGACGAGATGGTGATCGACGGGTTGGAAACGACCATCCCGCTGCATCAGCGCATCATCCAGACCACCGAATTCATCGACGGCGAATACGACAACCGCTGGCTTGAACGCCTGCTGGACGGTGATGACTGACCTCCGCGAGGACGACTACGAACTAACGCCCGAATTACTGCTGCGCGCCTATTCGGTGGGCATCTTTCCCATGGCCGAAAGCCGCAAGGACAAATCCGTATTCTGGGTCGATCCGCGCACGCGCGGGGTACTGCCGCTGGACGGACTTCACGTTTCGCGCAGCCTGCGCAAGGTCCTGCGGCAGAAACGTTTCGAAGTTTCCTGCGACACCGCCTTTTCCGAGGTGATTGCCGCCTGCGCCGAACCCCGCCCCGACCATCCCGACACCTGGATCAACGCGCCGATTGTGCGGGCCTATACGCAGCTGCATGAAATGGATTTCGTTCATTCGGTGGAATGCCGGCGCGAGGGGGAACTGGTGGGCGGCCTGTACGGCGTGTCCATCGGCGGCGCGTTTTTCGGTGAAAGCATGTTCTCGCATGTCACCGACGCCAGCAAGGTGGCACTGGTTCATCTGGTGGCGCGGCTGCGTTTCGCGAAGTTCAAGTTATTGGACGTGCAATTCGAGACCGAACACCTGCTGCGCTTCGGCGTGACCGAAATCCCGGCAACGGACTATCATAGGCGGCTGGAAAAGGCGTTGAGGGCCGGGGCTCAGTTCCCGACCGAGCTTTCGGAATCCGACGAGGCCTCGGCGCTGGCGGAAGTGTTGCGGCAATCCAAGACCCAGACGTCGTAGACCGGGTGTTCCATGGCCGACAGGGCCGGGCTGGAGGCGAACATCCAGCCGCGAAAGACGCTTAAGGCGGGCTCGCCGGGGCGCACTTCCCAGATATCCATGAATGCGGCGCTTTCCGGCGTTTCTTCGGGCGGGCGCTTGTCGCAGGTGCGCGCAACAATCTCGATGGTTCCGAATTTGACGATCTCGCCGATGGGCGCGTCCATGGTGGAGACCTGTGCCGTCACCTTGTCCAGCGCCTGCAGCACGGCGACGTCATAAGCGTCGGCCCGCGCGCCGGACGTCGCGGCCGTCAGGCCCAACACCATTCCGATTATCGCTGTAGCAAGTTTACCCATCCGCCCCTGAACTCTCCTGACTACCTTTTCCGTCCGTTTAGGGGCGGAATACGGCAAATCGATGGCGAACGGGTCATCGTCAACCCGTTTGCGAAGGGGTGGAGTCCTCCGGAGACCAGGCCTCGTAATCGCCCGTGGCAGACCCGTGATGCCGCGATTTGAACTCGTGCCCCTGCGGCCGGTAGGCTTCGTTCGTACCACTCAGATTGGGCTGATGCCCCTTTTGCCACGCCTGCGCGGTCGCGGCGTCCTCGGTGAGGGGTTCATCCACCGTATGGTGCAGCCAGGCATGCCACTCGGGCGGCACTTTCGAGGCTTCATCCTTGCCCTTGTAAATCACCCAGCGGCGCTGACGGCCGTATCGGCGGTCACGCTTGGCGCGATAGTACTTGTTGCCGAACTCGTCGGTCCCGACCATTTCACTGCAAAACAGGGTCGAAAAGATGGTCCCAATGGTAATCACGCGCGTATCCCGCTTTTTATGAAAGATTATCCTGAATATGGCATTTGCACCCGCCCCCGTCCAGCCCGACGGCACCGCCAAACGGTCAATTGCGAATCATTGTCAAATGCCCATAAGCACACCCGGCACACAATATCCAGTGTTTTTTCGCCCAATTAAACACGAAATGTAGTTGCGTACAGGGGGGTGTTAAGCTAAGTTTAGTGCCGTTTCGCCGTTGGGGGCACCTCATCTAGTGTTTTTTGGAGGGGAGGGGTAACTCCGGGTGAAACGTGCTCCGTAAAGGGGTATGGGGCTTTACACAAACCAGAACAAGTCGGCCATTCGCGCAACGAAGGGGGAGTACATGCGACTCACGCGCTTTTTCACTCGGGAAGAAAAATCACCTTATGAGGCGATTGAATTTCGCACGGCGAGCAGCGAAATACGCAATCCTGACGGATCGGTGGTATTTCAGCTCGAGGAAATGGAGGTTCCGGCCGACTGGTCGCAGGTAGCCTGCGATGTCCTGGCGCAAAAGTATTTCCGCAAGGCTGGCGTCCCGGCCAGACTGAAGACGGTCGAGGAGAACACGGTTCCCTCATGGCTGTGGTGCAAGGTTCCCGATGAGGCGGCCCTTGCAGCCCTTCCCAAGGAAGAGCGCGACCAAGGTGAAAACAGCGCCACGCAGGTTTTCGACCGGCTTGCCGGAACCTGGACCTACTGGGGCTGGAAAGGCGGCTACTTCGATTCTGAAGCCGACGCGCGGACCTATTTCGACGAAATGCGCTATATGCTGTGCGCCCAGATCGCCGCTCCCAATTCGCCGCAGTGGTTCAATACCGGCCTGCATTGGGCCTATGGCATAGATGGCCCGGCCCAGGGCCATCATTATGTGGACTTTCAAACCGGCGAACTGGTGCAATCCGAATCCGCCTACGAGCATCCGCAACCCCACGCCTGCTTTATCCAAAGCATTAACGACGACCTCGTCAACGAGGGCGGGATCATGGATCTGTGGGTGCGTGAGGCGCGCCTGTTCAAATACGGCTCCGGCACCGGCACCAATTTTTCCAATCTGCGTAGCGCCAGCGAAGGGCTGTCGGGCGGCGGAAAATCGTCCGGCCTGATGAGTTTCCTTAAAATCGGCGACCGCGCGGCGGGCGCCATCAAGTCGGGCGGAACCACGCGGCGCGCGGCCAAGATGGTGGTCGTCGACATCGACCATCCCGACGTTGAAACCTTCATCAACTGGAAGGTTTACGAGGAACAGAAGGTCGCGGCTCTGGTGGCCGGATCGCGGCTCACCAACAAGCACCTTCGCGCCGTTATGGAGGCCTGCCGTGAGGGCGAGGCCGATATCGAAGATCGCCTCGATCCCAAAAAGAACGCAGCGCTGAAAGCTGCGATCATCGAAGCGCGCAAGGGAATGATCCCGGAAAACTACGTTCAGCGAATCATCCAGTTTGCGCGTCAGGGTTTCACCGAGATCGATTTCCCCGAATTCTCCACCGATTGGGATTCCGATTCCTACCTGACCGTTTCGGGCCAGAACTCCAACAACACCGTGCGCATCACCAACGATTTTCTGGAAAAGGTTCTGGGCGACGAAGAATGGGAACTTCTGCGCCGCACCGACGGCGGAGTCGCCAAGAAAATCAAGGCCCGCGACCTGTGGGAACAGATCGGTTATGCCGCCTGGGCCTGTGCCGACCCCGGAATGCAATACGACACCACCATCAACGAATGGCACACATGCCCCGAATCCGGCCGCATCAATGCTTCCAACCCGTGTTCGGAATACATGTTCCTGGACGATACGGCGTGCAATCTGGCGTCCCTCAACTTGATGCCGTTCGGGCTTGAGAAGGGCGGCTTCGACGTTGCCGCGTTCGAGCATGCGGTTCGGTTCTGGACCATCACGCTGGAAATCTCCGTTCTGATGGCGCAGTTCCCGTCGGCTCGCATCGCCGAGTTGTCGTATGAATTCCGCACTTTGGGCCTCGGCTTCGCCAATATCGGCGGCTATTTGATGGCCAGCGGCATTCCTTACGATTCCCATGAAGCCCGGACCATTTGCGGCGCGATTTCGGCCCTGATGACGGGCACGGCTTATGCCACGTCGGCTGAAATGGCCGAGGAAATGGGCACATTCCCGGGGCATGAAAAAAACCGTGACGCCATGTTGCGGGTCATCGCCAACCACCGGCAAGCGGCCTACGGGGCTGCCGACGGATATGAAGGGCTGTCGATTTTGCCGGTCCCGCTGGACCACGAGAACGCCACCGACGCCACGTTGAACGCCGCCGCAATGAAAGCCTGGGACAAGGCGTTGGAATTGGGCGCCATTCACGGTTTCCGTAATGCCCAGGTTTCCGTTCTGGCGCCCACCGGAACCATCGGGCTGGTCATGGACTGCGATACCACCGGTATTGAGCCCGATTTCGCGCTGGTCAAGTTCAAGAAACTGGCCGGTGGCGGCTACTTCAAAATCATCAACCGCGTGGTGCCCCAGGCGCTGTCCCACCTGGGATACGCCGAGGACGAGGTTGAAAAGATCATTGGTTACGCCGTTGGCCATGCGACCCTAAAAGACGCGCCGGGCATCAACCATGAAATGCTACGCGAAAAGGGCTTTACCGAGGCAGCGCTGGACGCACTGGAAAAGGCCGTTGCCGACGCCTTCGATATCAAGTTCGCCTTCAACCGGTGGGCTCTGGGCGAAGAGTTTTGCACCGGCGCTCTCGGCATTTCCACGGCGGAACTGGATGACATGTCGTTTGACATGCTGGCCAAGCTGGGCTTCTCCAAGGCGGATGTCGCGGCAGCCAATCTGCATGCCTGCGGGGCGATGACGCTGGAAGGGGCTCCGGGCCTCAAAGACGAACACCTTCCGGTCTTCGACTGCGCCAATCCCTGCGGGCGGTTGGGCAAGCGGTTCCTGTCGGTGGAAAGTCACATCCGCATGATGGCGGCGAGCCAGCCGTTTATTTCCGGCGCCATTTCCAAGACCATCAACATGCCCAACGACGCCATTATCGACGATTGCAAGGAAGCCTACCTTCTGTCGTGGAAGCTGGGGCTCAAGGCCAATGCCCTTTATCGCGACGGCTCCAAGCTTTCGCAGCCACTGCAGGCGTCGCTGCTGGACGAAGACGAAATCGATAGCTTTGTCGAGATGCCGAAGACGACGCAGGCCGAGATCATCGCCGAGCGTGTGGTCGAGCGCGTTATCGAACGCACCGTGCGCAAGCGGCTTCCCGACCGGCGCAAGGGCTACACCCAGAAAGCCGTTGTCGGCGGCCACAAGGTTTATCTGCGTACCGGCGAATACGAAAATGGCCGCATGGGCGAGATGTTCATCGACATGCACAAGGAAGGTGCAGCCTTCCGCAGCCTGATGAACAACTTCGCCATCGCCATCTCGATCGCCCTGCAGTACGGCGTGCCTTTGGAAGAATTTGTCGAGGCCTTCACCTTCACGCGGTTCGAGCCGTCGGGAATCGTCGAAGGAAACGAAACCATCAAAATGGCGACGTCGATTCTCGACTACATCTTCCGTGAACTGGCCGTTTCATACCTTGGCCGGAACGATCTTGCCCATGTCGAGCCGCAGGATCTGGCCCCGGATGCGGTGGGCCGGGGTAACAGCGAGGGCGATTTGCCCGAAGCAACCGAAGCCGAAGCTCTGGAAGTCGTCGGCAGGTTCGCCAGTCAGGGTTTTGTGCGGCGCAATCTGCTGGTGCTGAGGGGTAACGGCGGTGGAAACGGCGGCAGCAACGGTGGAAGCGGAACCGGCGGGTTGTCCGGTTCCGTGGCCGAGAGCGGTGGGCTCAAGGCGGTTTCCGTCGATGGCGACGTCATTGAGGCCACGGATTCGCGTCTGGCACAGGTCCGCACGGCCAAGATGCAGGGCTATGAGGGCGATCCTTGCGAAGAGTGCGGCAATTTCACGCTGGTTCGTAACGGCACCTGCATGAAATGCATGACCTGTGGCGGAACAAGTGGGTGTTCGTAACAATGCGGTTCTCTCCACGATCCTCCCTGTAAACTTGCGGGCGCAACCCGAAAATTAAAATCGGGAACGCCCTCACTTTTTGGAAGATCGCCAGCCGCAAGACGGGCTAGATGACAGCGGAATGGCACAACGTAACCGAACGCTTCCACGGATTTATCGGAAGCCTGCATCTCTCGCCGCTTGAAAAACAGCGCGCGCAGGCGGCGGCATCGGAAATCGTATCGTCTTTGCGCCTGCGCTTTCGACCGACCGACCATCCGGCCCCGTCACTTTTGGAACGGAACCAGCCCTACGCACGGGAGAACGATTCTTCCCTGATTGGCGGACACGCGAAAGGGACCGCTCTGAGCCCCGCGCGGCTGATCGATATGGTTTTCGTCCTTCCGCGCGGACTTCGCCCGACAATCGGCAACCGTCCGGAAATGGAACTGATTTTGGACGAGATGGCGGTCGCATTGAACGGGAAATTCGCCGCCAGGGAATCACCATCCGGCGATTGGTTGCTGGTGCGCTCGTTCGACGATGTGGCCATTCGCCTGATTCCCGCGTTCAGAACCGTTGGCGAAAACCTGATCGTCGGCCTTCCTCAACGCAAGCAGATGTGGCTGGCAATGAACCCGGCAGCCGAAGACGCCCGTCTGCGCGCCGCCGATCTTGCCAGCGGCGGTAAAGCAACCCACCTGATCATGATGCTCAAGGCATGGCGGCGGTTCCGCAAAGTGCCCATCAGTCCGTTTGCGCTGGAGTTGATGGTTTGCGAATTCGTCCTTGCCTGGACGTACCTGCGCCGCAGCCTTCTTTTCTACGATTGGATGATCCGCGATTTTTTCTTTTGGGCGGTACATCAGGTGGGCCGAGAGATTCTCACCCCGGTCGCTTTGGAATGTGTATCCCTAGGAGATTTGTGGCTGGAGGAAGCGGAGCGTGCCCACATTCTCGCCCAAAACGCCTGCGTTATGGAGCGCGAAAACCGCGATGCCGAAGCGATCGCCCGGTGGTGCGATGTGTTCGGGCCACGTTTTTCAAATCCCGCCCAAACCCTTATGCCCCCGGATTCGCCGACGGATATCAGCTCGCATGCACCCTCCGATTTTCTGCCGGGCATAGGGGACAGAGTCTAAAAATCAGCGCTGCCGCCCCGGTAACATTGCATCCACACCCACCTTTGGATTATTCTCGCCATCAAGAATACGCCCGAGTTCAGAGGCGTTCCCATTTCACGAGAAAAGAAAAAATAACATGAGAGACAGGAAACTGCGGTTTTTTGTGGTCGACGATGACCCGGACTTTGTCGAGTACGTTATTGCCCTGCTTGAGAGCGAGGGACAGACAATTACGGGGCTCGTCGGAAGCGAAACCGCCTTGGAGCAAATCGTCGAAGCGGCCCCCGATTGCGTCCTTATCGACCTGATGATGCCGGGAACCGACGGCCTTGAACTTTGCAAGCAACTCAGCGGGCGCAAGGAATTGCGCAACACAAAGTTCATTATTGTTTCCGGCAAGCCCTACGAAGTGGACCGCGCACGGTCTTTCGAATTCGGCGCTCACGGCTATATCAACAAGCCACTCGACCGCAGCACCTTCCTGGACTCGGTTTTTCGCATTGTCGACGACATGATGGAGCTAACGTTCTGGGGCGTTCGCGGCACCCTGCCCGTTCCTGGCAAGGGTTCGCTGAAATACGGCGGCAACACGTCCTGCGTTTCAATCGAATTCGCCAAGGGGCAGCTTTTGGTTTTCGATGCCGGCAGCGGCATCAAGAACCTGTCGGACCGGCTTTCCGCTCAGCGTCGCACCCGGATGGAAGCGAAAATTTTCATATCCCATCCTCATTGGGACCATATCAACGCCCTGCCGTTCTTCACGCCGCTATACATCCCGGGCAACGAGTTTGAAATCATGGGCGCGTCGCACGGCGACATCAATATGCGCCAGATGATTTCGGCCCAGATGGATGGCACCTACTTCCCCATTCGCATCAAGCAATTTGGCGGGCGCGTGTATTTTCGCGACCTCGAGGAAGAAGAGTTCGCGCTCGGCAACGGCGTAACCATCAAGACCAAGCTGCTGAACCATCCGGGAAAATGCCTGGGCTACCGGGTGGAATACGAAGGGCGCTCGATCTGCTACGTCACGGACAACGAACTTGATCTTGAAGACAGCGAATTTTACAACCCGTTCTATGTAAAAAACCTGATCAACTTCGTTCAGGGGACAGACGTCCTGATCACCGATACGACCTATTCAGACGAAGAATACAAAACCAAGGTTGGGTGGGGTCATTCGTGTGTGGGGCGTGTCGTCGATCTGGCCCATGAAGCGGGCGTCAAGACCCTACACCTGTTCCATCACGACCCGGACCAGACGGACGCCGATATCGACCGCAAGCTGGAACAGGCTTCGGCCCTTCTCAAGGAGAAGGGTTCGAAAACGCAGTGTATTGCGCCGACAGAGGGACAGGTCTTCAAGATTTAGGGCGCCCGCGGGCCAATTTAATAAAAGAGGGAACATCATGCCGGGAACCATTGACGCACGCCTTGCCGAACTTGGAATTGACTTGCCGCAGGGTCCGGCGCCCGTTGCCAACTACGTGCCCTTCGTCGTCACCGGCAATCTCGTTTTCATTTCGGGGCAAGTCCCCTTGATCGACGGAAAGCCGCAGTACTTTGGCCACCTCGGCGATCCCCATGGCGTGGACGAAGGGTATGAGGCGGCCCGTTTTTGCGGCCTCAACGTCATCGCCCAGTTGCGCAACGCCTGCGGCGGCGATCTCGACCGGGTGGTGCGTGTGGTCAAGCTGGTCGGTTTCGTCGCTTCGACGCCTGCCTTCACGGACGCGCCGAAGGTGGTCAACGGCGCATCCGATCTTATGGTCGAGGTCTTCGGCGAGGCTGGCCGCCATGCCCGTTCCGCGGTGGGCGTGTCGAGCCTGCCGCTGGGTGTCGCCGTCGAGGTGGAAGCCATTTTCGAAATCAAGTGACCGGTAGGGCTTGCCGCCCGCACTCACCGCGCTCATTTATCGTTCATGCTCGATAATCGTGAAGCCATTTCAATCGGGGTAATCGAAAGCTTGGCGGATATTCCGGCAAGCGCGTGGGATGCCTGCGTGGGATCGAGCAATCCGTTTGTGCGCCACGCTTTCCTCAGGTCGTTCGAAGATAGCGGCACCGTCTGCCCCGATACGGGCTGGCTGGGCCAGCACATGATCATAGAGGACGGCGTTGGCGGCATTCGCGCCTGTGCGCCGCTCTATCTGAAAAGCCATTCCTACGGCGAGTACGTCTTTGACTGGGCCTGGGCCGACGCCTGCGAACGCGCGGGCGGAAGCTATTACCCGAAGCTGCAATCGGCGGTGCCGTTTACCCCCGTCACCGGCCCGCGCTTGATGGTGCGGCCCGGCGAGACAGAACCGCTGCGCGAAGCCTTGCTGGGCGGGATGGTCCAGTTGGCCGAACGGCTGGAGGTTTCGTCCTTTCACATCACCTTCCCCACCAAGGACGAGTGGAAGCTGATGGGGGATGTCGGCCTCTTGCAACGCATCGGCCAGCAGTTTCACTGGAAAAACGAGGGCTACGCGACCTTCGATGATTTCCTGGCCCAGCTTTCGTCGCGCAAACGCAAGGCCATTCGCAAGGAGCGCCGCGCCGTCACCGAACACGGCATTCGCATTCGTCACCTGGTCGGCAACGACATCACGGAAAGCCATTGGGACGCCTTCTATGGATTCTATCTGAACACGTCGGACCGCAAATGGGGGCCGACCTACCTGAACCGTGAGTTCTTTTCGCTCCTGCATCAAAACATGGGCAGCAACGTCCTCCTCATCATGGCCGAAAGCGAAGGCAGCCCGGTCGGCGCGGCCCTCAACCTGATCGGCGGGGACACCCTTTTCGGCCGCTACTGGGGCTGCTCGGAACACTTCAAGTTTCTGCATTTCGAGACCTGCTACTATCAGGCCATCGATTTCGCCATTGCCCGCAGACTGGCATGGGTCGAAGCCGGCGCGCAGGGTCCGCACAAAATCCAGCGCGGCTACCTGCCCACCCCCACCTACAGCGCCCACTGGATTGCCGATGCCCGCTTTCGCAACGCGGTTTCCCATTTCCTCGATGAAGAACGCCGCGAGATCGAGTTGAATCACCACGAACTGACGCAGGCGTCACCGTTTCGGAAAGAAGAGCCCCCGGAGTGAACCGCAGCGAAGCAACTAAGCCCTCCCCGCCTACAACCTACGTGGCGTATGTTTTCATTGACAACTTTCACCTTAAGGGGGTACCGACGTTGGTTGGGTATGCTTGGCGGGGAACCGTCATTACAGTCACCGAAACCTTGCAATAACCTTGGTTACCGCTATTTTGTTACCGTTACAATATGGAAGGATAGGTGCATGCCTGCCAGTCTTGCTCTTGGGAAACCGTTGACGGGGGCCGTACTCATGCGGCTAGCCGCCGAAGGTATGATTCGCGGGGTGGTTGACGTAGGGCCCGGATGCGGCGTTTATTCGCGTCTTTTTCGTTCGCTTCTTGGTGACGTTCCCTGGACGGCGATTGAGGTTTGGGCACCCTACGTCAGGCAGTACATCCTTAACGACCTATACGACCGGATTGTGATTGGCGACATCCGCTATCTGGATATCAAAAAGGTTGGAGAAGACGGAGTGTTTCTATTCGGTGATGTTCTCGAACATATGACGATAGACGATGCGGTAGAGGTGGTCGAAAATGCCAGTCACCATGCTCGATTGATGGTTTTGTCGGTACCAATCGGTTGTTGGCCGCAAGGCGAGGTTGATGGCAATGTTTTCGAGACCCATGTCGAGGAAAATCTATCAAATCAAGATATTACCGATAACTTTCCCAATCTTTGCGCCGCCCGGACGTTCCTCGATTCCCGCGGACGCGGGGTTAGTGTCTTTTTCGCGGCTGCCGAAGAGGCGGATCGGGAGAAGATCGCGCGATTCGTCGACGAAGAGGAACGGGCGATGGTGGATACGATTGGGTCGGGCGTCCTGCAACAGGCGTTCGTCGATTTCGGTAATGACCGCGCTTGCGCCGAATTCCAGGACCAGATCGTTGCCTGCCTCCAAAGATCCGATGGCGTGAATTGAACGGTTAGACTACCCAAGTTTTCGGAGGCTGGCCGCTTGGCATACCAGCGATTCACCCACCCTTAACTCTTCGCCCTTATCCTGATTCCGGACAGAAAACCGGATTGGGACAATGAGCAGAGTATTCTTCGTGATGGTAGCCGTCGCCGTTTTGCTGGGCAAATCGTTTGCGGCGGCCTCTCCGCTTCGTGAATCGCCGGAAAACCCGTATCTCGTTCAGATTAAGGCGCAGTGCGTCATGCCGCGTAAATCTAACAATCGCGACATTCTGGTCAACGCCTGCAAGCAGTGCCGGGCAGTCACGGTGCAGCGGCACAAACGCGGCGGCGGGTTTCCCATCAAGCGCGAGTTTCGCGTTCCGGCGCGCGGTAAGGTTCAGCTTTCGTTTCGCGGATCGGGCAAGGTACGCGTTATTGCCGATGCGCCTTGCGATCAGCCCGACGTCGTGGACAAATACGAGATCAAGGACTGCGCCAAAATCGCCAAACTGAAAAACGGCTCCCCGGCGTTGCTAAACGCCTGTCCGGTTTGCCGCGGGGTCGTTCTGGAAAAAGTCGCTGCCAACGGGCGCAAGGAACGAGGCACCTACATGGTCGGCGCGCGCACGGCGCTGCCGGTTCCCTTGCGCGGCGCGGCAAGGCTTCAGATCGTTAACGAAATTCCCTGCAAGAAATAACGCTACTCGACCGCCGCCGGTTCCTTTGGCTTGGATTTCCGAGGTGGTTCAGGTTCCAGGTATTCGAAACTCGGTTTGCGATCCTTGATGGTCACCCGCACCAAACCGCCTCCGGCCAGCTTGCCAAACAACAATTCGTCGGCCAGCGGCTTTTTGACGTGTTCCTGAATGATCCGGGCCAGCGGCCGGGCACCGAAGTTCCGATCGTAGCCCTTCTTGGCCAGCCACTCGCGCGCTTCGTCGGTCATTTCGATGGTCACATTGCGATCGGCAAGCTGAACTTCCAGTTCCATGATGAACTTGTCGACCACCAGACCGACGACCTCGGGTGACAGGGCGGCAAACGGAACGATGGCATCCAGCCGGTTGCGGAATTCCGGCGTGAACATGCGCTCAATAGCTTCGGTATCGTCGCCGTCGCGTTCCTCGCGCTCAAACCCGATGGCCGGTTTCGCCAAATCGGCGGCCCCCGCATTGGTCGTCATAATCAGGATGACGTTGCGGAAATCGACCGACTTGCCGTTGTGATCCGTCAGTTTCCCGTGATCCATGATTTGCAGCAGGATATTGAAAACATCCGGATGCGCTTTTTCGATTTCGTCCAGCAAAAGAACGGCGTGGGGCTGTTGATCGATGGCGTCGGTCATCAACCCGCCCTGATCGAACCCCACGTAGCCCGGTGGTGCGCCGATCAGACGCGAAACGCTGTGGCGCTCCATGTATTCAGACATATCGAAGCGCACCAGTTCCACACCCATGGTCATGGACAACTGCCGTGCGACCTCGGTCTTGCCGACGCCGGTCGGCCCCGAGAACAGATAGCAGCCGATGGGCTTCTCGGGCTCGCGCAATCCGGCGCGCGACAGCTTGATGGCGCTGGCCAGTGAATCGATGGCCTTGTCCTGCCCAAACACCATGGTTTTGACGTCGCGTTCCAAGTTGGCCAACGCCTTGCGATCATCCGTCGAAACGCTTTTGGGCGGAATGCGGGCGATCTTGGCCACCACTTCCTCGACATTGCGCACGGTTACCGTCTTGGGCCGCTTGTGGGCCGGCAGCAACATTCTGGATGCCCCCACTTCGTCGATGACGTCGATGGCCTTGTCGGGCAGTTTTCGGTCATTGATGTAGCGGGCCGCCAACTCCACCGCGACGCGCAACGAATCGGCGGTGTAGCGAACCTTGTGGTGCTCCTCGAAATAGGGTTTCAGGCCACGCAGGATTTTTACCGTGTCCTCGACCGACGGTTCGTATACGTCGATTTTCTGGAACCGGCGCACCAGGGCGCGGTCCTTTTCAAAATAGTTCCGGTATTCCTTGTAGGTGGTCGAGCCCATGCAGCGCAAAAGCCCGCCCTGCAAGGACGGCTTGAGGATGTTGGAAGCATCCATGGAGCCGCCGCTGGTCGCGCCCGCGCCGATCACCGTATGAATTTCGTCGATAAACAGGATCGCGCCGTCGGTGCTTTCCAATTCGGCCATGACGGCTTTCAGCCGTTCCTCGAAATCACCGCGATAACGGGTTCCGGCCAGAAGCGAACCCATGTCCAGCGCAAAAATGGTGGCGTCGCACAGAACTTCCGGCACCTCGGAATGAACGATCTTGCGGGCCAGACCTTCGGCAATTGCCGTTTTGCCAACGCCGGGATCGCCCACGAATAGCGGATTGTTCTTGTTGCGGCGGCACAAAATCTGGATGGTCCGCTCAATCTCCGCGTCGCGCCCGATCAGCGGATCAATGCGCCCGTCCAGCGCCTTCTGGTTCAAATTCACACAATAGCCGTCCAGCGCCTCGTTGGTCTTGCCGGTCACCTTTTCGGCCACGGGTTCTTCGTCCACGCCGCGAACCGGCTGCGGCTGCGAATGGCCGGGCGCCTTGGCGATGCCGTGGGAGATATAGTTGACCGCATCCAGCCGCGTCATTTCGTGCCCTTGCAGGAAATAAACGGCGTGCGATTCGCGCTCGGAAAACAACGCCACCAGAACGTTTGCGCCGGTCACCTCTTCGCGGCCCGATGACTGGACATGAATGGCGGCGCGCTGCACGGCGCGCTGGAAACCGGCGGTGGGCTTGGGGTCGGCTACCCTGGGCGTTACCAGACCGGTCAGTTCGTTTTCCAGAAATTCATTGAGATCGGAAACCAGACGTTCAAGCTCGACACCGCAGGCGCGCAATACGGCCACGGCGTCCTGATCCTCGGTCAGGGCAAGAAGAAGGTGTTCCAGCGTCGCGTATTCATGCCTGCGTTCCGAGGCCAACGCCAGGGCCCGGTGCAGGGACTGTTCCAGATTTCGCGATAGCATGCGGCGCTATTCCTTCTCAATGGTGCATTGAAGCGGATGCTGATTCTCGCGGGCCAGATCCATCACCTGCCCCACCTTGGTTTCGGCGATCTCGTAGGTGTAAAGCCCACAAACGCCAACGCCCCTTTGATGGACATGAAGCATGATCTGAATGGCCTCGTCGGTGCCTTTGTTGAAAAAGCGCTGGAGGGCGTCGACGACAAACTCCATGGGGGTGTAGTCGTCGTTCAGCATCAACACTTTGTAAAGTGAAGGCTTCTTGACCTTGACCCGGGTTTTTGTCGCCACGCCGATATTGGTGTCGCCATTGTTCGGATCGTTGTCGCGTGGATTTCCG
>Ga0233431_1004364_pt1 | contig 15254 bp, 19 predicted proteins | sample SI_118_April2016_FD_179867 | JGI IMG/M metagenome (GOLD analysis project Ga0233431, IMG submission 179867) | Seawater microbial communities from Saanich Inlet, British Columbia, Canada - SI_118_April2016_200_MG | ecosystem: Environmental > Aquatic > Marine > Inlet | place: Canada: British...
TGAAGAACTCTCGATTACGAAAGATTGAGCAAAAAGATTTCGAAAGAATTATTGAATTACATTTTGAAGCCAAAGAACAAAATTTTATCATGGTCTGTGAATTTTTCTCGAAAGGGAATGTTATTCTTTGTGATGAAAAGTATACTATTATCTCTGCCTTACAAGTTCAACTTTGGAAAGATAGGAAGATCAAGGCAAAAGTCCCTTATCAATATCCTCCAAGAAAAAAGATTTTGTTTGATGATTATCAAGATTTTGCATTTTATATAGAACAGCAAGAAAAAGAATCTATTGTGAAAAAATTAGCAACAATGAACCTTGGCGGATTATATGCTGAAGAAATTTGTTCAAGAGCAGGAGTCGATAAAGACCTGGAAAAACCGACGCATGTTCAGATGAAACGTTTATTTTCTAAATATAATGAGTTGTTTGATCTTTTCTATGAACCAAATATTGTGAAAGGGAATCCTGTCCCTTTCTCTATGGAATCACTTGGTGAAGGAGAATCTACAACAAGCTATAATGAAGCTTTAGATATATACTACAAACAGTTTATTACTGATGAAGAGATTGAGGAAGAAGAAAAACAAGTATCAAAGAAAACAAAGTATGAAAATATTCTAAAAGAACAAGAATCACAGTTGAAAAAAACGGAAGATGCTATCGCTCAAAATCGAGAGAAAGGTGATTGGGTCTATACTAACTATATTGAACTTAAGGAATATATTGACCTCTATAAACAAAATAAAGCTGAAATATTGAAAAAGAAAGGAGTAGAAGTTGAAGGAACAAACCTTCTCATAACAATATGAATATTTTTACCAAAAGATATGAAGAAATGGGGGAAAAAATATCTTTCATAAAAATCCCGCGTACTATTAGAGTGAATACTACAAAAATATCTGCTACAAATCTAAAAGAACGATTAGAAAAGAAAGGGATCGAAGTTGAAAAAGTTCCATTCGTTAAAAATGCATTTTATATCAGATCCTACTTTAACATTGTTAGTTCGCCAGAATATCTCTTAGGATTATTTTATATCCAGGATGCTGCTGCGCAAATTCCTGTAGATGTTCTCAAACCCAAAGGATTAGTTCTTGATGGGTTTGCAGCGCCAGGAGGGAAAACTACACAGCTAGCAGAATTTTGTGATGTTATCGCTGTTGAACAAAAAAAAGAACGATTCACGGCCTTAGAAAATAACCTAGAACGGTTAGGTATACGGAATTGTATTGGATATCAGATGGATTTCAGAAGCGTGAACGAAAAGTTTGATTATATTCTGGTTGATGCTCCGTGTTCAGGGAATTTTATGCTTGAAGGAAAACAATGGTTCAAAAAGAATTCTATGAGACGAATAGAAGAAAGAGCGCGTTTACAAAAAGAGCTCCTTTCGCATGCAATCAATTTACTAAACAAGGATGGAGTTTTAGTGTATAGTACCTGTTCTCTAGAACCAGAAGAGGATGAGTTTGTTCTACAGTATGCTTTAGATAATTTTAATGTTAAATTAGAAAAGATTGATTGTATTGGTGATCCTGGATTTACAGCCGTTTTTGGGAAAAAGTTGGACAAATCAATGACGTTTGCTCGTAGGTTATGGCCTCATAAGACAGGAACGATTGGGTTCTTTATAGCGAGGTTGAGAAAATGTTAGACTTTGTAGCAAAATTTACGGATAAGAAAATAAAGATTGTTAAAATTGGGACTAAGTTCTTCTTGGAAAATAAACAGCTTGCAAAACATAAATTAGATGCCAAAGAAAAAATATTTGGGTTATACCTTGGAGAACAGAAAGATACATTTGTTCCCTCGTTTGGTTTGTTAAATTGGTTAGCAGAACATTCTGAGGAAAAAGTGTTCGTGAAAGATATCGGAGAAATTGATTTTCTTTATGGAAAAAATCTAAGAGCTAGGCATGTAGCTAGGGTAGAAGGTTCTACAAAAATTGGTTTTTTGAAATTGATCCAGAATGAACATGATGAAAATCTTGGATATGGGAAGATTGTTGGAGAGTTTGGGAAAACTAACCAAGTTGTAAAGCATAGAATGGATAGAGGTCATTTTTTAGCAAGGGAAAAAGTTAATAAAGTCGACAAAAAAGCTTAGAATTCTATGTTAATGATACGACGAGCGTTAGATATTGATACTAAGAGAATGTTGGAGATGTCTCTTGATTATAGTCCAGATCCTTATTCGAATGTAAATCAATTTTATTATGGTCTTAAAGATAGGGTTAGTTCTCAGAATGATGATTTGCCACAATTCTTAACGTATGTTTTGTTTGAAAAGCGTGGATCTTCTATATGGACACAGTTAGGACATATTTCACATCAACTTTTTTATTTTCCCAAGAATATAGCAATTGTCGAAGATTTAGCTTTGGATCTTGATGCTTTGAATAAAGTTGGTAATGAGAGAGAAGCAGCAAGCCTGCTTGTTCGATGTTCTGAGGATTCTACTATTAGGAGATTCCATGCCGAAACAAAAGGAACTTTAAAAAAATTTATAAAAGAGATTAATGAGAATTCTGTAGAAAAAAATATTTTTGTTCAAAGTGGATACACTCCTTTAGGTGGTCTAAACCATTATGGGTATCGAGATTATCATAAGGTTGTAGAAGATGTTTGTGTTAATACTATAAATGGGCTAACGATTCAAGGCACACAAACTAAGATTGGTAGAAAGGCATAATCTTTATAAAATTCTAATATAGACAGTTCATTTTACTGTGGACAGGACATGGGTGGCTGGAACGTTTAAATATTAATTAAATATATTATTTTTATGGTCGATAATCATTGTTTTAATTGGAATGAGCTTAGGGAGAACACTATCATTTATTTAGAAGAGAATTATCTTAGCCAAATATTGTTCCTATGTAAGAAAAAAGCTGGTTCGATCCATAAATTGGCATTATCTTTAGGTTTAAGCTTTCCTTCTTTTTATGATCTAGAAAAGAAAAAAATTAAGGGAATAACTGTAAAAAAATTGATAATTCTACTTGATTTTCTAAATGTTGATTATAATACAATAAACTCTAAAATATTAGAAATAAGAAGAGGGGGAGTTCCTTCAATTGTGAATCCTCATTTTCCTTTTGATCTAAATAAGGAGGATGGTGCCTATTTGATTGGTTGTTTAGTATCTGATGGGACAATCTATAAAGATGTATATTCAAGAGGAGTTCTTCGTTTAAAATATTCTAGTTCAGATAAGGAAAGTATTCAAAAGTTTATTGTTGCTTTGTCTTCTGTTTTTGGAAAGGTTCACGTTCAATTTGAGAAAAATAGAAATAATGTCTACCTTAAGGTTGGAAATTCTGCTATTCCTAATACTTTTGTGAAAGCTGGTGTGCCATATGGAAATAAGACTAAACAAAGTTTTTTCGTTCCCTGGTTAGTGCGAGATAATATTAATTTATGGCCAGCATATTTTTCGGCAGTGTTTGGAGATGAAGGAAGTTCTGCTGGAGGAAGTAAGTATAACCCTTATATTAATCTAACTAGGTACCATTCTCTTGATAATATTTTTGATCTTCATTCGAAATTTAATATAATTGATGTTATTGTTCGTCATGGTAAATCAAATTTTTTTCCTACTGGTCATAGGAATATTACTTTAAGTAAGGGGAAAATGAAAGTTTTATTTCAAGAAAAAATTTTTGATAAAATCTGTAATGAAGGAAAAAGCCCTCTTTTATGGAGTGAAATGACTATGTTGCAAAAGTATGGATTAGAATGTGTTCTTTGGTTACGTGGAGTATCATTAACCAATAATGGTAGCATATCATATTCTAGAATTATAAAACCCTAATTCTTTAAAATCTTGTTTTTTAATCCCGGGGCGGGCAGACGATTCTTAAAAAGTTCGTATTGACGAGTTAGAATTCTGGAAAGAAGAAGATTAAAACATTAGGGCCCTTCATAACATGCTTGTAATCGACGTTGATTTTTTTCAACATGTCTATGCCACTCGATAAACTTTGAGGTTTGAGATTCATATAAAGGTGCAACAATTTCCCATTCGGGATTTTTTTCATTAAATGCAAAAAACCATTGATCACCAAAATCTGCAGTATCAATAGTTAAGCCTATACTTGGTTGAGAACCCGGACATGGAAAACCGAGATTATATCTTATAGAATCTCTTCCTATCCCAGAATCATCTGATACACCTATACTTCCTTCAAGCGAAGCGCCACTACAATTATAAGGAGGATAATGAAAAGAAACCTGTCCCCATGTATTTTCATTACGAAATTGACCTTCTCCACTCCAGGTATAATCATAATCAAATACACAATAACGAATATCTATTTCTTCCATGACTTCCACAGCATTTTTTACTAATTTAGGAAGAACAATATTCTTCACTTTTTCTCTGTCAATTTCTATTCTTTCCTCTAATTGGGAAAGGCCTGTTGCATGAAAATCATATGTATCACAAAGTGCTTGGATAAAATCTAATTCCGCTTGACGATGTTCCATACAAAAAGAAGTATCTCCTGAACAATCCTCAGGAGCTTGAATAAGAATCCTACGAGGGTAAGAGTCAACAAATTTTCCAGGGTTATTGGCATCACATTGAGGAGCACCTGAATCAGTACGACTATATGTAAAATGTTGAGATTCTCTTCCTTTTAATTTTCTTACTGTAAATCTTAATTCATGTTTATCATCCTCAACTGAATATATTGTAGAAATTCGAGATTTTTCATAATCGTTAATACCTGATCTACTTCCTGGTCCATTATAGTTATTTTCTAAAATATTATATTCTTCTATACCACGTAATTTCTCTGTACATTCTCTCAATAATTTTACATATGCTAGACGTTCTCTACTTTTCACATATGGAAAAGGCACTAGTTGAGCAACAATCTCTTCAGAAACAACATCTTCTATGGGTGCCCCAATTTGGTCTTCTTGAGGAGTATCTGATATACATCCTTGCAATAATAATACAAGTCCAAATTTTGATAGATTTTTCATTTTCCTTTATTCACACTTCTTGTCATCTTAGTTATTTTATATGAAACCTATTAAGAAATCCCTACTATTTTATCTATAGAGTTGATTTATAAAGCTTTCGAAATCCCGTGTCAGCCACATTAGTCTGTGATTTGGGTCGCTTCGCTTTGTCGCTCAACGCCGCGAGGCTAAAAATAGAAAGATAGATAGGGACCGAAGTCCCCTGTATTTGTATGATACAAAGCATCCAAATACAAACAAGGTTACAGACGCAATCATATAATAATCTACCAGATTCATTTCAGAAATTTCTAATTACAGCTACGGGCAAATATATGTGGCTTGAGCCACAATGTAAGCATTGTGGGAGTGAAAATGTTGTCCAGAATGGTTATTACAGGTGTGAATCAAGAGTTATTGAGGAATTAGGCCTGAATATCAGGCAAGGCCATTATCTTTGCAATGATTGTCAGTTAACTTTTAGTACGCCTTTTCCTGAATTACAAAAATTCCTGCAGGCTCTGCAGACGTTTCTGCAAGAGACTTGTTTTTCTTTGTTCATGAAAGGAATGAGTTTTGGTGGTATAGCTGATTACATTAGTCAACAGTTTAATATGAGAATAAGCGATGAAACTGTAAGACGATACTACACCAAGATTGCTCGCTCTTTTCGTTCACGAAAAGTGCTAAAGAGTTCTGGCTATTTTTCTGTAGATTGTCAACATGTTAAAGTGAATGGAGAGAAACTCGTACGTTTATCTGTGATGGATGTAATCACAGGAATGAATCTTATTGATACTGATATTGAAGCTGAGAAGAATGAAGAGGTTATTGACAGATTAAGACTACTGCTTCTGCCTTACAAGGTTAATGGTATGATTGTCGACGGGAAAGGAGGACTTCTAAAGGCACTAAGGAAAGAATTTAAAGCACCCGTGCAACGTTGTATTATGCACGTTCAGAAACTTATCATTATGGATTACTTCAAAAAATATGACAAAAGCCTAACTCTCTTACAATTGAGAAATATGTACATGTTGCTCAACGTCCTGATGGAACAAGAACAGAAGAATAAATGCTTGAAAGACTCAAACGAGCAAAACTGTTTCTTATTGAAAAGCATGAAAAGAGAAGGATCAAAAGGATAGAAAAAGAGTGGAAAGAACTTACAGAGTTCCTCAAGTTTGAGGAACTGAAACCTACAAATAATGCGGTTGAACATTATTATTCTAAAACGCTAACTAAAACGGACAAGAAAAGGTTTAGAACAAGAACTGCTCTACAAGATAGAATCTCAGCATGTCGAGCAATATTCAACAAATGGTTCAAACCAACTGTAACATTGCAAGAAATTCTGCAAAGATACGCCAAACTTTTCCGCTTGTTCTCAATTTAGAGAACAAAAAACATCAAAAGATTATAGCGATAGCTCTCATGATAACTACCATTTTGCACATAAAATTAATACTCTGCCAAAGGCAGACTACATCTGCGAAGCAGAAGCCTTCGTGGCGCTGAACGACAGCGAGTAAAACGAGCAAAAACAAGGAAAATCACAGACTAATGTGGCTTACACAAGTATCCTAAAATTTTATAAAGAAATAAGGTTTTCTTTACAGCGTAAACAGCAAAAACTTGCTAAGTCTTTGCAGGAGGTTGGTTGGATTGAGTAATCTTAGTCTTTACAACACGTTATCAAGAAAAAAAGAAACATTTAGTCCAGAACATAGATCAAAAGTTGGTATGTATAGTTGCGGACCAAACAAAGCTTTCTTCGGGAAATTTTGGGTAAGCCGTATACAATTATCAACATATTGGAAATCTTAGGACATATATCTTTAGTGATGTTTTGAAGAGAGTTCTTTTGTATAATGGATATAAAGTTAATCATGTAATCAATATTACGGATGTTGGTCATTTAACCTCTGACGCGGATGCTGGTGAAGATAAAATGATTAAAGGGCTAAAACGAGAAGGGTTGCCAGTTACTAAGGATTCTATGCTCAAACTTGCGCAAATTTATACAGACCAATTTATGGAAGATTTTGACTCTTTGAATATTCTTCCACCAAAGAAATGGACAAAGGCGACAGCGTATGTTCAACAAATGATAGAGATGATCCAAAAAATAGTCAAGAATGGATATGCGTATGAAACGTCAACAGCCGTTTATTTTGATATTTCTACTTTTGATCACTACGGAGAGCTTGCAAAGCTTGATATAGAAGAGCTTAAGGCTGGAGCAAGGGTAAAAGTTGATCCTGAGAAGAAAAATCCGCATGATTTTGTGCTCTGGTTTAAGGCTGTAGAAAAACACAAAAATCATCTTATGCAGTGGGACTCGCCATGGGGAAAAGGATTCCCTGGCTGGCATATTGAATGTTCAGCAATGGCTTGCTATCATCTTGGAGAGCAGTTTGATATTCATACAGGGGGAATAGATCATATTCCTGTGCATCATACAAATGAGATTGCTCAAACAGAAGCGGCGACCAATAAACATCCTTGGGTGAAGTATTGGATGCATGGAGAATTTCTTGTGTTAGATAAAGAAAAAATGAGTAAATCGAAAGGAATGTTCCTAACTCTGCAAACAATAACGGATAAAGGATATGATCCTTTGGTTTATAGATATTTCTGTTTAACAGCTCACTATAGAAAACAGTTAACTTTTTCTTATGAAGGGTTAGATGCTGCACAGAATGCTCTACATAAATTACAAAACAAAGTTTTAGAGTTGTTAGAGAAACCAGAAGAGGGAGAAAAGACTCCAGATCAATATATTAGTGATTTTCATGTTGCAATCAATGATGATTTGAACATGCCTCAGGCATTAGCGGTTGTTTGGGATATGTTAAAGAATGAGGATGTTAATAATGATGCAAAGTATGATACTCTCATGGGTTTTGATAAAGTGTTTGGTTTGCGACTTAATGAAATTGAAAAAGTTGAAGTTTCTCGAGAGGTTCAAGAGTTACTTACACAACGGGAGCATGCTCGATTGAATAAACATTGGAATGATGCAGATGCTCTTCGTGATAAAATACATAAATTAGGTTATATTTTGGATGATTCTCCAACGGGGACTGTGGTTAAGAAAGCATGAGGGAATTTAGGGTTGTTATCAAGGAGGGGTTGGATACATATATTGTGGATAGAGACCATGCTTCAGATTATTATGATTATTATATTTCTAGGGAAAAACGAGTGCGACATTTTACAAAAGATCCTGATAAACGGGAAAAATGGTACTTTATTAGGACTGAACCGGGGATGATACATAAGGATTATGATGAGATTGGTGAATTACGTGCTCAAAGCTTGATACAAAATCCAATTATAACAATTAAAAAAAATGGAATTGGACTTGTTCAAGTTGTGGGACAAGAAGGATATGCTGAAAGAGTTATTGCTTATGGTAAAAATGGAAATCTTCTTTTTGATGAAATACAGATTGAGTTTGAGATAGATCCAGAAATGTATATTCCTATAATTGAACAAGAATTACATCCTGAGAAAATAATCAATAAAGGGCTTTTTGATTATGTTTCAGATTATTTGTAGTAGTTTATTTCTTCATTCTCACCCATGTAATCAGCCTGACGAAATTCTTTAGATAAATCTTCAATTATAGCTTGAATAGTTTTTAAACCCTCACCTATAAGCTCACTTTCTTTTTGAAGATACTTTATTGGCATTCCTCGGTCGAGTTCTACTACTTTTTCATAATACCCTTCTTGATAAGCTCCATTACTGTAGGGGTAAAATCCTTTTTTTTGATTATGAAGATTTATCTTAATCTCATCCACAAATGAAGGGGTTAAAAACGGTTCATATCCTTGTATTTGACTTGTATCTAAATGAGCATTAACATCAAATTTTGGATCTTCTATCAATCTTGTAATAAGATCAAATCCAATCTGTTCTACTTCTCTGTTAAAAGCAACTCCCCTTTGTACAAGAGATTTGCACAACTCGTATCTTTTGTCAGTGATATCAGCCAGACCTTTGCTATAGTCTTCAGTAAATTGATCCATGAACCTAACTGTGAATTTATTACCTATTCCATTCGATAATCTACTCCCAGAATTAATGGCCCTTGCTAAAGTAATTAGAGATTCATGACCAGGTAATACTAGGGCATCAACTAGCTTGTCAAGTGATTCTCTCCCATGACCTATTTTATTACACATTAAACTGAAAATTCCTGTAGGGGTAGATGTGTCCTCTTTTCTACTCTCTCTTTCATAATCCCTATAACAAAATAAAAAATGCCCCAAATTTGTTGCGACAGTAGATGGGAAACGTCTCGGTTGAAATGTATCATTAATCAAGTAATCATTAATTGGAGTTAGTAATAAGGGGTTAATTTCGAAATCTTCAGGAGGAGTTAATATAATCTCGCGTATATATCTATCTAGATGTTCTGGTCCTTCTACAATATTGTTTAATCCTAGCTTAACTGCCCTTCTTAAGAGCTCTATGTTATGTTGTGTTCTGTCTGTCATTTTTGTTTATCCTTTATTCTATTCCTAATTTTTTCTTAGCATAAGCAATTGCGCGATCACAAGTCGAAGCTGTAAGTCTTTTTGACCAGTCTTCCCACTCTAAAGACATCTTTTTTGCATCATAACGAGTACCTGGAATTTCAAAAGCACTAGAAATATTCTGGATCTCAACATTCTGATTCAATGATCCATATTCACCCTTGCGAATTTTATCTACAAGCACTTCACCATCACAGCTGAATCTAGACAATTCCAATTTTAATTGCCCATCCATAAAAATAACTGCGTACGGTGTTTCCTTTAGATAGGATTGGATATTTTCTAATGAATATTCTTTATTTACGCACCCATAATTACCTTCATTTTGTTTAATAGGTAAATCAACTCTATCTCCAAGTTCTTGTTTGTAACAATAAACACTATAAGCATGATCTTCTATGACCAATACCTTATTTCTTTCAATTTTTTCTTCTATCATTTTATTTTTTCTCCTTTTCATTACTCAACCATAACAACAAACACTTACTTAAAGATGAGCATACCACTACAGGTATGCTAATTAGAAAGAATTATAAACAACAAATACCTATAAATAGTAATGGATACAACCGCATTGAAAGACGCAGGACTTACCGACGGAGAGATCAAGACTTACCTAGCTTTATTAGAAATAGGCACTTCTACAGTAGGTCCTATATTAAAAAAATCAGGCATTACGAGATCAATCATTTACAGAATTCTAGAGAAATTAATCATAAAAGGTCTTGTTTCCTACATCACAAAAGAAAAAACGAAACACTACCAAGCTGCACAACCAGACAAACTCTTAGACTACATAGACACCAAAGAAAAACAACTTCAACAAAATAAAACTAAGATAGAAAAGATGATCCCTCAATTAATCCTAAAACAAAAAATGGCTAAAAAAAGTGAAGCGAGTATGTACGAAGGTTTTAAAGGATTAATAACAGCTTACGATAAAAGATATGAAAAATTACAGAAAGGTGATGAAGTTGTATTGTACGGCCTTCCTTCAATACAACCAGAATACCATCATGCGTACTGGAAAAAGGCGAATGCTAAATTAGACAAATTAGGGATACGATCTAGATTACTGTATCATCCTGCTGTAACAGATAAAAACCTAAAGAACAGGAACAGTTACAAACTATGTGAAGCGCGAAGAATGCCTTTCAATATAGAATCTCCTTCATGGGTGATGATATACAAAGATGTTACTTTGATTGCTATTCCTCAAGGAGATATGCCTTTTGCGTTTGAAATAACAAGCCAACAAGTTGCAGATTCTTTCAAGAATTATTTTGAATGGTTTTGGAAACAAAGCAAACCGTTTAAGGTTTCAAAAGTGTAAAGTTCTTAAAATATTCTAAGCAGGGCACTTAGTACTTCTGAAAAATTTTCAACAATGCAACCAAAAAGCTTTTATATCAAGTATACTTTTGGTATACTATGAAAACAACTACCGTAAAGCTTTACAAAAAAACAAAGGCAGAGTTGGATTCAGTCCGAGCTGAACGTGAAAGTTATGACGTAGTTATTAGTAGATTAATTTCTCATGTTAAGAAACAAAACCTAAAAAAAGAATTAATAGCAGCCTACAAAAGTATGGGTCAAGCAGATCTAGCAATTCTAGAGGAATGGGAATCTAGCTCTCAGGAGCTTTAGTAATGGGTACAGTCAAACGTGGAGATATTTGGTTGGTCAACCTTGATCCGACCATAGGTCATGAAATTAAGAAATCTCGCCCAGGTGTTATAATCCAAAACGATTTAGGGAACAAATACAGTCCTATTATAATAATTGCTCCAATAACATCACAACATGTAACGACAGTTTATCCGATTGAAGTATTACTAACCAAAAAAAATTCTAGATTAAAAAAGGAATCAAAAGTACTCCTGAATCAGATCCGAGCAATTGACAAAAGAAGATTAATTAAAAGAATTGGCAATGTCAATGAAGAGGTATTAGAAAATGTCAATGAAGCACTTAAAATTAGTTTAGATTTGGATTAGATTACTTTTCGGTGGGAGTACTTATTCTGAAAGATTTTCAAGCATAGAACCGAAACTTTTATTAAGAAAGTAAGATTAATCTTACCTATGGAAATAGCAATCACAAAAATGAGTTCAAAAGGCCAAGTTGTTATACCTCGTGAAATGAGAAAAGATATCCATGAAGGTGAAAAGATAATGATAATTAAGGAGGGGAAACAATTAATCCTAAAAAGAGCTGAAGATTTAGAAGAAAATCTAAAAGAAGATCTCGCCTTTGCAAAGAAAACGGAGGAAGCTTTAACGAATATTAAGGCAGGTAAAGGAATAAAAATGGATTTCGACAACTTCATTGAGGAAATGAAGAAATGGTAAAAGTTGTTTTTGATGCTTCTTTCAAAAAAGATTTCAAAAAAATAAAAGACAATTCAATAAAAGAGAAAATAATTAAACAGGTTTCAAAGATTAAAGACAATCCTGAAATAGGAAAGCCCATGCGTTATGGGAGGAAAGGAACTAGAGAATTATACATACCACCGTTTAGGCTTTCATATATGGTTAAGGAAAAGATAATTTATATTCTAGCATTGTACCATAAAGATAAACAGTAGTTTATCTTCTGGTGGGAGCATTATTTATGATAAGGCCCATTATTGATAATCGTAAATCCTCTGTACAACTGTTCTAAAAAAATTAATCTTACTAATTCATTCGGAAACGTCATCGTAGAAAGAGATATTTGCTCATTGCTTTTCTCAATAATATCTTTAGGAATACCTTCAGGACCACCAATCACAAACGTAATATCTTTTTCATGGACCATTAGTTTCTTTAGTTTCTTTGCAAACTCTTCCGAAGAAACCCTTTTCCCTTTCACGTCCAAAACAATAATATATCCCTTGAGATTATCAAACCCTTTCACTTCTTTATATTCAACTTTTGCATATTTCTTTAATCGCTTAAGAAACACATTCACTCCTTCCTTGACATATGGCTTTTTTATCTTGCCAATACATTGAATAATGATCATTCTGGATACGAAAGTAAACAAATATTTAAAACTTCAGTTAAATATCCTTCAAATATGGTCAAAATAGGGATTATTGGAGGAAGTGGGCTTGATAACCCAAATATTATTGAAGATGCGCGAGATGTTCTTGTTGAAACACCGTATGGAAAACCTACCTCACCTTTGAAAATAGGAAAAATAAAAGGTGTAGAAGTGGTTCTTATTGCACGGCATGGCAGAGAGCATACAATACCTCCAACCCAGGTAAACTTTCGGGCAAATATGTATGCATTAAAACAGCAAGGGTGTACGCATATTATTGCAACAACGGCTGTTGGTTCGCTACGTGAAGAGATTGATCGGGGCCAATTAGTGATCCTTGACCAATTTATAGATTTTACAAGGCATAGGCCAATCACCTATCATGACTCTTTTGAACCACATGCTCCAATTCATTCACCAATGGCAGACCCATTCTCTAAAGAATTAAGGAATTTTTTGATTGATAGCTGTAGAGAAATCCGAGTACCTTTTCATGAAAAAGGAACAGTAATAACGATTGAAGGACCACGATTTTCAACAAAAGCAGAATCGCATATGTTTAGAGCCTGGGGAGCAGACGTGATTAATATGAGCATAGCTCCTGAAGCAATCCTTGCTAATGAACTAAAAATACCTTATGCTGCTGTTGCAATGTCAACAGATTATGATTGTTGGAAAGATGGAGAAGAAGCAGTAACATGGGAATCAGTCCTACAAATATTTAAAGAAAATGTACAGAAAGTTACTGATTTGTTAATCACAACTATTCCTAGGATTGGAAACCCTCATTTGATCAGGTCGAGTATTAGAACAGTGCCTCATTGGCCCAAACAAGGTGTCATGTTTAGAGATATTACAACATTATTGAAAGATAAAAACGCGTTCAATCAAACAATGGAACTTCTTGTTCAAAGATATGATAAAATGGATATTGATTTTATTGTAGGTATTGAATCTAGAGGGTTTATATTTGGGGCAGCTTTGGCAGATAGATTAAACCTTGGCTTTGTACCAATAAGAAAAAAAGGAAAATTGCCTGCAGACACGGTTTCTCAAGAATATCAGTTAGAATATGGTACAGATATCATGGAAATTCATACTGATGCGATTCATCAAGGAAGCAATGTACTTATTGTCGATGATTTGATAGCTACAGGAGGGACAGCTTTGGCTGCTGGTAATTTAGTTAGAAAACTTGGTGGTGAGATTGTAGAATTCTCTTTCATTGTTGATCTTCCAGATCTTGGTGGAAAACGAAAACTAGAAATGGCCGGGTACAAAACTTTTGTTCTAGTTGATTTCGAAGGTGAATAATTATATTGAATCTATTTATAAATGAAATATTTTGGAAGCATTTAAATAAGATTTGTTTAAACCTCTTGATTATGGGAATTGATGTGTTGGTGGTTGATGATGATCATAGAATTTTAGATGTTGTTGTTGGTTATTCAGAGGCTTATGGACTTGAATGTGTAGCATATGATAGTGGTCTTGAAGCTTTACGTTTTTTAAAATCCTGCTCTGATGATGAGCTTCCAAGAGCATACATTGTTGATATGAGAATTGACAATGGTATAGAAGAATTAAATTCTCATGTATATATTTTTGAGTACTTGAAATCTAAGGATGCTTTAGAAAACTTTTGTTTTTTTACTGGTCATTTTTCTCCGCATGATACCTATATTCAGGATATAACACAGGCAAGAGTGATAATTAAAGGAAGAGGTGAAGTAATGAATTTTTTGAAGAGTTTATGTGATCCGAAATATTCTGGTTAATCTGATTGAAATCTATAATGCTTTGTTAAACTTTTAATTTTTTGGGATAAAGAATATTCCATATAATAACTTTTATAAAGAGAGGTTCGGTTCAAAAAGTGTTATGACTACTGTTAAAGTTAAAGGACATGAAATCTATGTTAAACCGGTATTTGATTCTTTTAATCGAAGGGCTCAAAAGTTTAAGAATAATATTATCACAACTTTGAGAAAACTTGGCTTAACAGAGGATGATGTGGAAATTGAGCTTGAAACGGTTGCTATAAAGAATGTTGCGGCGTCTGCTTCTTGGTGGTATGATGGCCAGAATCAATATTGTAGTTATGGTGGCATGAATAAATATGTTGAAAATCTTTATGTTGTTTCTAAAGTTATAGAATTAGAAGTTAATGCCTTTCTTAGTGGAGAGAAAATCCAAGATGATTTTATTAGAGAATTTATGGAAGATAAAGATATTGAAGAACAACGAAAGGAAGCTAGAAAATTATTGGGCGTTGAACCTGATTGTAAAGATATGGACATTATTAACCAAAAATACAAGATTCTAGCAAAAAAATATCATCCTGATATGCCAGAAGGAGATATTGATATGTTCAAGAAGATCAATAATGCGCATAAAATGCTGAAAAGAGAACTACAATAATTCTTAAATATTCTTTTTGGGTTTCATTCATTATGCTTATACGAAAAGATGAAACGTATAGATTTGATAACTCTGACACTTGTACTGTTTTGGAGTATGCCTTTGGTAATACAAAGCTAGGGCTTGCTCAAGTTATAATCAATGGTCGCTATCCTGAAACAGGAAGCGCTATGAATCTTGAATCGTGCATGATCTATCTTGTTATCTCAGGTCAGGGATCAATCCATTATGATCAAAAAAATTATGAAATTCAACAAGGGGATGCATTTTTCTTTGAAAAAGAAAA
>Ga0233431_1004373_pt1 | contig 15228 bp, 13 predicted proteins | sample SI_118_April2016_FD_179867 | JGI IMG/M metagenome (GOLD analysis project Ga0233431, IMG submission 179867) | Seawater microbial communities from Saanich Inlet, British Columbia, Canada - SI_118_April2016_200_MG | ecosystem: Environmental > Aquatic > Marine > Inlet | place: Canada: British...
CCGGATATGGTTGCCCAATCCTTGCTTTGTAACCGCTGTATTCTCCCCGAAGAATCTTCTTAACCGTATTTTTTGAATGTCCCGTCTCCCGGGCAATTTGTTTTATGGCTTTGCCATAAACCCGATGTGCTGTCCGTATGTAGCTGTATTGATCCACCGTGAGCATTCTCCTTTCTGCCTCCAGTCATAGGATTGAGGTTGTTTACAATCCTTCTTACCAGAAGCCCAATCAGGGGGTCAATTTTGGGTTGTCGTTTTGTCCTTTAGGGGGTCAGTTTTAGATTAGCGAAACTAAAACCGCGGAGATTCAAATAAATAGTCCAATTACGCCATTTTTTAACAGTCATTACAACATGATAGAAACTTTTCCCCAAAAGCTATGATAGTGTAACATAATAGGATTAAAAGCATAATCTAAACGTCAGGAAAAGTGCTAAACCTCCACTTAAGTTACATCTGAAAGGGAAACACTTCTTTTACAATCAGTAAGTTAAAGGGTGTAATACAAATCGACTAAACAAAAAAGATGAAGTGATTAAGATAAAAATAGGGTATGAACATACATAGATACGCTCGTCAAGCCACACAAAGATAATTAGGTACCCAAAAACACATATCTTTATATATATCCTAAGCTATACGAATATAGCAGAATGGCAGATAAAATAATCAGAGAGATAGATGACAAAACTTGGACTAGATTCACAGGCTGGTGCAAGATGAATGATTCAAGACCAGGAAAGAAGCTTACCGAAATCCTGAAAGCCTTCCTCAAGAAAAATATGAAGTAGTTCAGCAATAAATCAGATCCCCATATACAAAAAATTAGACCCTATAAACCCAACTATGAAAACCGTGGAGACAACTTAAACCCTCGACCCCCAGACTCTGAAAGCAAATCAGACAAATACAAAACCCAGAAATTAATCCTTGACCCAGAAGAGCTCTACAAAAAATGTATCTACTGCGGAGGGATATACGAAGGCGACTACGATAAAGTCATCTACTAAAACGGCGCAGGACCATTAGGAAGAGAATTCAACGATTACCAGATCTCCAAAGGAGTCGGCCCTTGCTGCATGGAAATTTTAAAAGACAATTCGAAGAGGTAAGGAAATACAATTCAAAAAGACAATAAAAATGAAATCCAGAACAAAAGCACGCTCGTTATATGTGCATCACAAAGAATGATCCTCAATGACCTAACCCTTCAAGAAATCGCAGAACTGGACCTGAGAATAGCTGGAAAACTGATAAAAGACTCAGCCTTCATGGTATCCAGGAAAGTTAACCAGGAACTGATGGAGCCTATGAGCAAATGGATCGATGACCCAGGCTGGATGACTCGCTTTAAAGTTTATGAAGACAACATCCCCGACTGGGCCAAATATAAACGTAAGGAAAGAGAATGGAAGCAACAACAAAAAGATCTCTTCAGGCAGAGAATGAAATTGTATTGGCTGGACTTCAATAAAAAACGAAACATGAGAAGAGAAGTGGCAAATCTGTTAAACTCTAAAAAGGGATCATCATATCGTTCTATAAACAACGCTGAAAACCAGAAATCTGAGATATCCAAAACACGGAACTATCTTGCCCCTGTCCTGCAAACTTATAGCCCATCAGAAGAACACAAAAGAAATACACATCAAGATTTCATACATGCCCTAAGCACATCACTCTCAAACTTATTGCCCTGGCGTATCATCCTCATGACAGAAATCCGCGAACATACATCTAATAATAAAACCATGACATTTGAAGACTTCCAAACCCATTACCCAGAAGATAAAAAAAAAGACATAGCATCAAAACTCATGCACCTACTCCAGCTTGAAAGCGACGAAATTATAACACTTTCACAATCAGAACCCTTTGGTGCTATTAATGTATCCACGGCGAACATCAGCTCTTACACAAAATTGGTTTTCCCCCAAAAAAAACAAAGCACAGATACAAAGAATGTTCTTACACCGACTCCCCTTTATACCCCAAAGGGATCAGATACCTACCAACAAACAACCCAAGACTACAATCTCGAATTCAATTCAGAAATCCGAATCAAAGACCGCGAAGGGAATATGTTCACTGTAGACTGGCAACAACTCAGCAACGACCAAAGAGACAAGGTCGTTGCAGACATCAAGAGCAATAAAATATTATGCAAGATGATGTAAAAAAATGATAACTCTAATCCAACAATCAGCATCGGTAGTATTAGGACTAGCTTTTGCTTTGTGTGTGATTCTCATAACAATCCTATCAATGCATCTGTTCCCAAAATAATTCTACAAAAATTGTGGAAGCTTTGTGAAAAACAAATCGTTCAGAAACGAATACTGTCCATCATGGTGCGATAAAGACTGCTATTACCAAAAATAATATTAAACACGAAATACTCAAGGTCGATACTGATAAGCACCACCACAAATATTTCGCTATTTGGACACAAAATAGGTTTCCTCGCTTTGCTCGTAAAGCCTATGTAAAGAAAAGGATATGATAAAGAATGGGAATCTATGAACTGGATCGAGAGAACTATTTCCACTATACAGGATGTGGATGGATTACCACAAAAAAGCCATTAACAACCAGCCAAATTAAAAAACTCAAAGAAGGAAAACTTGACGTAATAAACCTTCATTGGGAATGAGGTGAATCAAAATTCCATCCAAGAATGAACCACCCATCACAACGCAACAATCAAAACAATCCCAATTCCTAACAGCCCTAACAAACCGCCTAAAAGAGATTGACTATCAAGACCTGGACGTGATCACCCACGATAGCTATGAATACCACCAAACCAACCTCAAAGGCATAGGTCTAATCCCAAAAATCACATTTACACCATATGGCAAATCCACGCAGATAAAAGCTCAAATAATCCGCAAATCAAACCTCAATAATAAATCAAGAAAAGTGGAAATCGATCAAATACGAGCTAAATTCGGCCTGAAAACAGCAAGAGATACAGAAACCCGAATCCTGGCAAGACTATTCGAATCATATTGGAATAACTATTGGCGATCCATTAAAACAGCCCTAAACCGCATCGAACAAGCCCAAAAATTCTTCATAACCGACCCAACAAAAAGCGAAACCATAAGCAAACCTATGCAAATCCTGATGGGCAACGTAGTAGACGTAATGCCTAATGACAAAAGAAATGAAAATGAACAAAAGAAATCAAAATTCTATATGGATGAACTCATGGAGGTAGAATAGATCGAAATAAAATGGCAAGACCCTACGTTGAAGCACATAATAAAGTCGAACATGCAATCATCATATTAGAAGGCTATGATGACTACAAAGAAATCCGAGATAACCTAAAAATCCTAAAAGAAAAAAATGGCAGATAGCTTCCCAGAAGAAGCACAAACTATTTTAGAGTTTATCAAAAATTTTGATTAATATGTTGACATCCCATAACACACCATGATAACGCATATCTCCAAACATTAACCTTTTTATGGAAGGAGATAATCCATGCCCAAAAGAAAAGTAATCGATCAAAAGTTGCTCATCAAGTTAGTTGAAGATGGTGTGCCTCAAGCTGAACTTCTTGAAAAGTTCGGTTTCAATACCCCTATCTCTTTAAACAACGCCTATCTTAATGCCTTGATGGAAAGTGGTAAAATTCCAAAGATCAAAGGCAAAGGCAGAACAAAAAAAGCCAAACCAGTAGACACAAAAGTCACAGTCAATGGCAGAGGCTCACTCATCATCCCTAAAGTCCTCGTAGAAAGCATGAACCTTAAACCCGGTGCAACCTTCGATGCAAAGAAAACCTCATCAGGAATTACGCTTAAAGCCGTAGAAGAAAAGAAGGAATGAAAAGGGAAAGGGAGAAGGAAAACCAACAGCCTAAACCTCTGAATCGGTAAAGGGCATTTCGGCGTAATCCAACTGACAAACGCAACTGCATCGGGATACATCAAGACCAACTTCGTCCCAAACATTCTCGGATTCTTTACAAAGTGCAATACGGCAGTCTGAATATTTTCTTATTTCATCAATGGCAAAGTTGAATATTTCAGACCTCTTTGATTCGCTAAAACTGTATTTTCCAGACTTGGGGTTTTTGTTTCCTGGGAACATCTTAGGGGAAAACATGGGCTTCATGTCCTCTATCATCTGCGGTAATTCAGGCCCGGTGGTGAAAATACTGTTCCGCATATTGTAAAAGCCTTTCTCGAACCTCAAAGTTCCGAGCGTGATCCGCTCAGGCGATACCTTGGAGAAAATCTCTTTGATGGTCTGAGCATAAGCTTCTTCCCATCCTTCAAAAGGGACGATGGGGTCCAGCCTAATCCTTAGAGGATAGCTGGCTTCCTGAACCTTCTTGGCTGCTGCAAGCCTTCTTGCGAATGTTGGAGCACCAATCTCAAATTTCCGTGAAACAGCGTCGTTGTTCATGCTGAAGGCAATAACTGTACGACCATTATGATCCAAATTGAGAATGTCATTGACATTATCGCTTTTGGTCAACATGAACAGATAACCTTTTTCACTCCTACCAAACCATGGAATAAATTCCCTGCCAGCCCTGGTCAAATGGTCAAGTGCTAAGGAATCAGCCATCTCTCCTGAATTAAAAATAACCGGGCTCTGATCTCTCTTAAGTCTCTTTGCGAGCTGTCGTTTAATCTTGTCGTAATCTGCCTTGATGGTAATAAATGGATATGCCGCACGGTAAGTGAGTTTTAAATAACACCAATCGCACTGATAAAAACACCCATTGGATGCCAGTTTCAATCTGTCGAAGTGGGGGCAAATCATCCTATCGTCAGGCATTGTGAAAAGATCCACAACATCATTGCCAGTTGGGGCAATATAAATGATCTTCTTTCCGGCCAGTATTTTCTCTATCATGGTTTTTTTGCCCTTAAGGATATCGGATGCAGCAACGATTGAGGTAGCTTTCCCGTTGTCAACATATCTGACAGGAACGTCCTCGCATTTTTTTAAAACATATGCTGTCACAGGATCATCTTTAATTTTTTCATTTACAATTATTTCTTGGGGTTTCCATTCTGCCATTATTTTTATCTCCATAATGATGAGGTATGCTTTCTTCATCCTTTACAGGGAAAGGCTTGTCTCATCTCATAAATACGTTGCATGCAAGATAAACTCTCTGAAGTTCCTGCTATGTGGATAGTCAAGCCATTTTTCAGGAAAATCCTCTTTTTCCTCTCTTATGACACTCCAAATTGCGCACCGATGGTAGCAGTTTAGGTCCCCGCGTGAGAATGGGCACGTATGTAGCTCGTCGGAACGCGGGGACCTAAACTGCGGGTTATTACCGGTCTCTATATCATCTCTTTTTCGCTCATCCTCTCGCCCTTCCTCACTCCCCGCCCCATCTTCCGGATACACCTCTTCCATAACCAATCCGGTACAACGCACAAAAATATTCCGCCGGAAACCAAACCACGATTTCAGCCTCAATATCTCCGCCATGAACCCTCTTATTATATTTCCCTGTGCCTTGCTTGTAAAACACAATCATTTCATCTCCAAGAGTGGTATCGTAATTCACCTGATCCAATGTAGGCACAATCAATCGCTTGATGGCCGCACCCTTACCCTTACCTGTATCCTTATCTTTGCCCTTGTCATTACCCCGATTCAAAACAACCAACAATCCCGGATGGCCACCCCAAAATCCCTCACCCAGGAATCAGATTTTAGCCCTGGATGGCGGAAAAGCACTTGAATGCACATATTCTTCTCTTCTTCATCCCTGCTAAGTGACATAAAGGGTGAGGGAAAAATAAGTGGCCGTAAGTGGGAGAAAGTAAGTGGCCGCCCGGGAATCCACTACAGAAGCGGAATCAATATATATCACCTAATCATACCTAATAATACAACATAATACCTTATAATATAAAATGAGAAAAGAACTAAAACGAATCGGATCAAGCATCGGCTTTACATTCAACAAAGAGGAACAAAAAGCCTACAACCTCAAACTAGGAGACATTATTGAAATATCTACCAGAAAATTCAAGGATAAACCTTAAAATACTGAGAAAGCTTCATGAAAACGCTTAATTCTTTTGATTTTGAAGGCCTCACGCCCTAATTCGCCAACTCACCAGTCCGCCCAAACCACGCCAAGTTTACATACATTTTATGTGTACACTCCTCTAAACCACCTTTCACGACGACAAACCCGAAAACGCACTATCCCCTCATAGTCAAAATCCAGAAAACACAGCAAAAAATATCCAATCGCCCATCAATCTGGGGTGTAAAATACATTTTTCAAAAATACACGATTTTCGGCACAAAGCCATTTACTGGCAAAGGCAGTTTTTTTGAAATCCAAGAGATTTGGACATTGAGAAGTTTTGGACATTTCCAGATTTTGAATCGCTTTATAGGATGGTCAATTTGAACTCAAAAGGTAGGACAATATGGTAAAAGAATACAATATCGATAAGCAGACAGTCAAAATAGAGGCTAACCATAGCCGGATCGCAGCAGTATCAGACCCAGTACAGCTCTCAAAGATATTTTTCCCACAAAAAGGAGCATATCAGGAAAGAGCTGCTTTCCTTGCTATCATGTATGAGATCCGGAACAGCAGGCTACAGAAAGCCTGGCCTGAGAAGATAAACAGGATACCTAAGAAATGGGGAATAGATAGAAGGAGCTTTGACAAATGCAGAGCCAAGCTCAATAAGATAGGACTCATATCAAAATCATCTGGCTATTGGAGATTCTCAGACAGATTCAAAAAGTCAATGGATGCCTTGATCATGCATGTTGAATCTCTAAGATACCCATCTACAGATAACATCGAAAATGGCAACGAATTGATATTCATCGAATCTGCTAAAGGAGAACCTATCTATCGGCAGATAAGAAAGAGAACCAAATACGCCAAAGATGAAGATGATTAGCTTTCCTTCTAACCTTCCTTCAGCTCATCTAACTTCTTGATAATTACCTTGCTATTATCATTAATAGCATCCAACAGCTCTTCAAACATATCCGCTATACCCATATCGTTCTTGATATCCGCACCCATTAGACCCATATTTACATCAGCTTCAAGCATCTCAGGCAGATCAGGTAAAGCATCAGGCAGATTTTGCCTTATAATTGACAAAGCATCTAATGTAAGATTCTTGGCATGAACTATTACAGACGGCGAAAATGCGTAAATAGAATTAATTATAGAACGATCATTGATCAAAACAACAGGCTTGATTAACTCAATAAGATTGAAAAATAAAGCAATATTAAAATCAATTATATCGCGTTTCTCAGTCCCATAAAAATCAACCTCAATCTTTGGCAGCATGTCTTATAATCTCCTTACAACTTCCTCACAGTTAATATTTGACCAGCCTTCCAAACGCTCCAAATAAAACATTAACTTGGTTCAACCGAACGAAAATAATACCCTCTCCTCGGGAAAAGGTCAATGATCTTCCCTAAGCTCCACTGCTGACGTTGCGGTGTATAAGTAGGAAATCAACCCGTCTGTTCGCAGAAGAACTGCGATTCCCGCTAATCCCACCAGCATAGGCCATTGCCGGACCTTTATGCATCTAACCGCTATGAAAGAAATTTAGCGTTTAGAAAACCTGACCAACATAATAGCAGTTATTGAAACTCCCACCACTGATATTACTCTGGAAAGGATGATCAATCTGGTCCCGGTCTTGACCCAGCATTTCAAAAGCATAACGGACTTAAAACAGTACTGAACAATTAATTAACTCAGCGGGAGAGTGCCATCCTCACACGGTGGAAGTCCGGGGTTCAAATCCCCGATCGCCCACCATATTGAAATTAAAGGGAATATCGGAAATCCGGTTTTCCCTTTTTTTATGAAAATGAGGTTAAATTTCTAGCCAAAACCTAGCCAAAAGGCTGTAACAATACACTGTAGCCATCAGAATTATTAACCAGAAAAGCCTTCACGGACAATCGCCGTGAGGGCTTTTTTTTGCCCCAAGTTAGGCTACCTCCATTGACCCTAACTGAGATATTGCCAACAAAAACAAAAACTTGAACCCAAAAGTTAGGATAGGGGGGATCTTTAGTCCATTTTTGGAGGAAATTTTCATGGAAACAAACTCGAAAAGCACAACCATAACCTTTCGGAATGCGGTGCCAATGCTGCCGGACGTTCTGAAAATGAAAAAGCAGATTTCCGGAATTCTTGGTGACAAAAATAAAGGCCTTTCAAGGGAAGAAAAGATTGAAAAAGCTTGCCAGCACATTATCGAGCATCTCAAGGGCTTCGGCAGCTTTGCCGTTCACAAAACAGGCATGCAACAAGGAGAAGGGAATTTTTTCTATCATTTGAAGACCGGGGAAGTTCTCTCGATTTCCAAAAAGAGCGAACTGTTGTCAACGTTTTTATACCACAACTTTGGTGTCAGCTGCGTGTCAAAGATTTTCCCCCATTTGCTTGAGGTTTTAAAACACGGCTGCTTTATGGGGGATGAAATTTGCGTCTCCAGTTTTTCCAACTATATGATTCAAGAAGGTGCTCTGTACTTTCCAAAAAGCCATCGAGAGATGATCATATGTAAAAAGGAAGGCATTATTGAGGTAGTGGCTAACGGAACCAATGGTGTGTACCTCGGCAACTCGGACCAATTCGCAAGATTTGATTACCTCGGCCATGATTTCGCTGGTGAACATTCAGTTATTGAAAACCTCCTGTTTGCAAACCTTAACTGCACAAATAAAAACGATCAATTCCTGAATGCGCAAGAAGCAGCTTTTATCCTTGAAATTTTTTTGTATCTGATTCCTTTCGCAAGCGCGATGGAGACCCGGCCTTTGCTCATTATTCATGGCCAAAAAGGGAGCGGGAAATCAAGTCTGCTGAAACGAATGGGCAAAGCGGTTTTCGGCCCAGGATGGAACATAAGCTTGATCCCACGATCACGCCGGGATTTGGAGACAGAATTCGCGAACAACATTCTGTGCTGTTTTGACAATGTAGACCGGCAGCCTCAAAAATCTCAAAGGGATGCCTTCGCAGCAATGACAACCGGGGGCAGCTACCGGTCCAGGCAGTTGTACACGGACAGCACCCAGAAAAGCTACAATCCACGGCCCCTCATAACCATTACAACCCGTGATCCGGCATTAAGGGCTGAGGACGATGACATCGTGGACAGGGCGATAATAGTTAAGCTTCAGACACTTTCCACTGTGATCCCAGAGAACGCGCTTATCTCTGAAGTTACTGAGCACAGGGATGAAATTCTGACCGAAATGATAAACGCAATGCCGGGCATAATCGCCGCGCTTCAAGGGGATGCCCCGAACGGGATGAATCGGTCTTTCCGAATGGCAGATTTTGCAAACTTTGCCTATAAATCGGCATACGCCATTTTCAGGGCAAGGATGACAGACCATGAAATCAGGGAAATGCTAGACAAGGTTTTTGATAAACTTGTGGCATCGCAGCGTAGCTACATTCTTAGCAACCCACTCCATTACGTGGTGGATGAATATATTCAGGAACAGAAAAACAATCAGCAGAAATTCCCCCTAACAACAAATTCTTCCGATCTTTACAACGATCTTCTCAAGATAGACAAAAAATTCAAATTGGGTTTTGCGAAAATCTGCAAAAGCCTTATTTCCTTCGGCAAACTCATGGCTAACAATGAGAAAATCTTTGGGGATCGTTACGGGTACTCAAGGAGTACTGTGAGTGGCAACAAAACCCAACACAGTTTCGACGGCATGAAGCAAAATCCCCTGGAAATTTGATTAGTGAGGCCTCAAAAATGGCAGGAATATCAGATCTTTTGATGGATGCTGGTGCCACTTTGAATTCTATGGCACCAGCTGCATTCGACGCTTTTGCAAAAGGAATCTCTCTTTTCGCGAAAGCCCTCAAACCGAAAGTAATTCACATTCACAAAGCCAAACTGATTGCAACGGCGGACTATGGGCGGACGATCTTTCAGATAGATTTCTCCGATGTATTCCCATCCCAAAGAACCATGTCCTTTGTCACCACCAAGGAAGACATCAAAGCCCTCCAAGAAATACAGGGGAACAGCCCCATTATCATGCTGGAAGATGAGGCGCTTTATTATGTAGCAAATGACACAACCATTTTAACTCTCACAAAATACCGGGGAACGGCCCATCAGATTTCCTTCCCGGATTTATCGAAAGCGACTCAACTCGGAGAAACCGTTACCATCACCGACACTGAGAGCATTACAAACGTAATCAAGGGGTCAAAATGGACAGGGTTGTTTTCGCATGCCGGACAACTTGATGGCTTCATCACTTCCACGTCCATTTTTAGGCTCTTTAAATCCGAATCTTGTAATGACGCTGTTGGAACATCTCCCGATTACATCTTCAAATGCTATTCGTTTCTAAAGATGGTTGGCACTTACGCCGACCTGAATCTCTTCAGTTTGAATGGGCAATTCTGGCTGAAGACAACCACAAATCTGGGAAAGACGCGGAAAGGAGGGCGAAAAGGAAAAACGAAAACTATCGGACCCATTGTCACAGTATATGAACGTTTGAGGCCAGCAAGATTGAGGGATTTTCCCAGACTCCTCACGTTGCTCTCACAACCGAAATAACTAATTAAGGCATTGTGCGCCTACAATTTTTAAGGAGATGAAAAGAATGGAAAAGCAAGCTTCTGAACCGCAGGGCTCTCTTTTGGATATTCTAAGAATGCGGCCTGATATCGAATCAGGTAAAACCATTGAAAGATTAAACCCAACCCCTTGCCTTGTAAGGGATTTCATTTGGCCCGGTCAAATAATCCAGCTAAAAGCTGAATCGGGCGGCGGCACATGGGTTGCGTGTGATATCGCCCGGGGTATCGTAGAAGGAGCAAAACTCATATCGCAATTTGAATGTTCTGACCCGACCGGCGTAATTTACCTTCAAGGAGGAATGCCTCATGCGCACCTGGTTGACAGAATTACCCGATTAACTATCGGTAACAACCAATGTCCCATCAAGGTAATTTCCGCAGAGCTTTTCAATAGCGAAGACAAGCCTGATCTGTGCAATGAAATCTTTCAGGATGAAATCTTTTCATGGTTGACCGACAACAATGATTACCGGGTGATCATCTTGGACGGCGTGGACTGTTTCTTGCCGGATAAACCTGAACCTAAGGATATTGGAAGGTTCCTCTCAATATGCAGGAGGACTTCCGTGACCGTCATCAGTGTGGAATCCAATGGACGGGGCGGCATCCCAATTCCCTGGGGGCAAGCAGATATGATATTGAAAACTAAAGCACTTGAGGGATTCGAGGACCTCATAATTCGATGCAGCTTCGAGAAAGCCAGAAGCTTGAAGCGCGATCAGCAAAACACCTTTTTCATAAAGCTCCAGGAACAGGAAGGTGGCAAACTCGCCTTTACCGAGTGTTTCTTAGACGAGTTTCTAAAAGCCAAAACCGTGCAGCTACTTCTTAATAACTGGAGCCAAACTAAAATTGCCAAAGAAACCGGAAAGGACCAGAGCACCATATCGCGATGGCTCAACAACTGGGCATTACCCAATTCCATTCTTGTTAAAGACGGACGAAAATGCCTACTGACCGAAGCTGGCCGTAAATTGCTGCAGGTACACGGCCTCGATTCTGAAATTTAATCCAGCCGATTTCCTCGAAGTAAAGTGCAATTGATTCACATCAAACCATGCATTCTTTGTACATAAAATGCAGTTTTATGCAGTAAATATGACGATATCATGCACGGACACATCGTATTTTATCTTTATAATTCCAATCTTTATGTCAACTCTTATGCAGAGATATCATGAAATACGTACACGTAGCAAGCAGAGCAAGTCCAATATTGGGGAGGGCGGACTACACCAATGCCATAGTCAGACAGGTGGGCATCTGCCTTTTCTCCCTCATTTCTGGCTTGAATCAGAAGCGACCCGGGCTGGATACATTAACAGGCGTTGCCCACGAAATCGATGATTACAGGTCCCACTATCTGGCGCCGTATGGCAAGCAAATGTTAGTTGACAGTGGAGGATACTCGATAATCACGGGTGACGTCGTGGAGAGGGATATATCAAAATTTACCGAGTGTTACCATGAATACCAGGCCAGGGCCGTACAAGCCTACGACTACATTATGACATTGGACATCCCGTTGATTATCGGAAACGATGAGTTCAACACGACCCAAAATATTTACCAACACAATCGCCAATCCCTCACAGCCACCAGAGAAAACTTGATCAACTACCCGGAGCTTAGGGAGAAGCTTTTCTTTGTTTGGCAATTTAAGACCAAAGAACATTTTGGCATCTGGAACAGGATCGTTTCCGAACTCGAACTCAACAACTATGTCAAACACAGGGCCATTGGTGGAATGGTAAGCCTCCGGAAAATCACTCAAATAGATTTCAGCCCCTTCATCGCCATTGCATTCAGGTGCTTTCTCGACTATGAAACTTCGCCAGATCCCGCACATGGATTCAGGCTTCATCTCCTCGGCATCAACATCCGTTACGATCGATTTATCATCGCTTTCCTGGAAAAACTATTTACTCGTTACATGGGTGGCAGAGGTAAGGCCGCCTTGACTTACGACTCGATCAACTACTCCCGTACAGCCCAACTCAAGATGCGATATTTGGAAATTTATACTTTTGATGATCATCAACTTTCCGTATTTCGTGACATACCGAGCGTCCCAGACAACATCCTTAAAAGAGTATACCCTGACGACCTGTTTGACTCTATCCAAGAAGAGATCAGCAAGATTGAAGGCCTCTATCGGGTCAATGACAGCAGCGCATTCGCTCCATTGAATATCTTTAGCAACAACGAAATCGACCGGTATTTTGAATATATAATCGACCAATATGAGTTAATAGACCTGTTAATCAACCACAAAAACGCAATCAATTTTAAGAACAGAATACGATATGTATTTGATGACTTAATGGGCAAGCACCCATATCTATTCACGCCACATTTGGTTCAATCAATCAAAAAGAATCTCGACATCACCCTCGACTTCCATCATTGGTACGTGAACAAAAGAGACTATAAAACACTTAACAGAAAAATCTATCGGTTCATCGAAAAAATCAACTTCCCGACCATCTTGACCTAATATACGCTATAGAAGCACCTCATAGAAGCATCCGAATCTTTGTTGAACCTGACCATTCAAGCGGATGTAATATACAATAAAAGCGCCCATTTGTTTTTGTAAACCATTATTGCTATGGGATTTGTCTGTCTGAAATTGAAGCGGTCTTCGTCGAAATATTGCACTGAAACCGTCCTGGAGATTCACAATTCTTTTTATTAACGGCGAAAATGTTTGTTCTCGTTGTCGATTATAGGGCCTGCTTTATATGGACGGCAAATGACAAACTGTTGCCTCTTCAATTCCGCCATCTGTGTTTTTTCATTTTCCTGAATCCTGATTGGCAATACTATTTTTCCACCTAATTACACTAAAATAGCATAATCAATATTTCACAAATGCTTAGAAAGGAGGGGGTATCAAGTTTGGAACCGATATCACACTTTAATGTCAACATGTTTTTCAAGAAACATCAATTTAATGAAATATCAGGAGGATAATATGATGATGAAAAATAATGTAAATTCTGACTATCGTGACCGTGCAAAAGCTATTCTTAAACAACTCCTATTCTTATACCCTGGAGATTCAACTTATCAAATGTTGGGCATAAACCCGAGAAAAAAGAGCGCCCGGGTTTGTAAAAAAAATTTGGTTATAGATAAGCAAGGGGTTGTTTCAGGTTATTTCAAGGAGAGCAATCCTGCGTTGAAACACGCACTTGAACTTGATGAAAACATGCTCCCCGATGGAGTGTTTTTATTGTTGAATCCCTGTAACGATGTCCTTTTGGAAAAAGCAGACCATTGTTTTCGAGCCAACGTCGAACGGGTAAAAGAGCGTGATATCCCTCGAATTCGCAATGTCCTTGTTGATGTCAACCCGATCAGACTTGATGGTGTGTCGTCGACTGATGAAGAATTAGAAAATGCGATTCAAATGGCGCTGAAGATTAAACGGGATTCGATTGAGAACGGCTGGTCAGAACCTTTGGTCGGGAATGCTGGAAACAGTGCACAACTAATCTATAAAGTTGACCTTCCTAATACTCAAGAGTCACAGGAACTGATCTATGGGGTGTTACAGGAGCTTCATGGCAGCTATACAGACGGGAAGGTAAAAATTGACACCACGGTTTCGAATGCAGGCGCGTTGGTCAGGATGTATGGAACTTTGGCGAGGAAGGGCGAGAATCTCCCCAACCGCCCGCATCGGTTGTCCAGGATAATTTCTGTGCCGGAAACCCCGGAGATCGTAGCAGTTGAGTTGCTGAGGTCGTTTATAGGTAATGGCGATCCCACAACGGAATTAGAATCTTCACCTTCAAATGAAGGGAAAATTGACGCTCAGATCATCTCCGGAGAAGAACTTTTGAAAATGGACTTTGAAGAGAACCCGGACATTATCGAAAACCTGGCTATCGAAAAACAGGTGACTGTTTTCTTGGGAGATTCCAATGCTGGCAAAAGTTTGTACGCATTGCACGCAGCGCTTAGCGTTGGAAGTCCTATGACAGAGAATATTTGCGGATTGAAAATAAACCGCCACGCGCCGACCCTCTTTGTTCAATCTGAAAGTACCTCAAAAGATATGAAAGATCGGATTTTATTGATGTTTCAGGGTAATCTCGGTTTAAGGCAGGGTGTAAAGAATCTCCATTTCGTAAGCACCCTTCCAAACGATGTCAGAGTGACTGGACACAGCCTTTCAGATCAAAGATTCGTTGATTTCATGATTGAGAACATCATTAAGACCGGGGCCAAACTGGTTGTTTACGATCCGCTGGTAAGCGTCCTTCATGACAATTCCAGAAGAGGGCTGGATAACGTTAATGCCATATGCGACCGGACGAATTCCGCCTGCATTGTGATCCACCATGGGGACATCGCTCACATTCAGAACTCGGATTTTACGAGCACGGTTGAGTATTGGGCAGACAACGTTTTTTGGATGGAACAGAGCAGAAATGTTGCCGGCGCCATAACAATGAGGTGTAAAAAGGCCAGACATTTCCAGAAACCTCGACCTACTGAGCTAAAGATAAACGCGAATTTGCTTTTTGAAGAGGCCAAAGGTCACAACCAGAAAATTTCGCTGAAGTCGAACATTGTCGTTCACGCACTGGAAA
>Ga0233431_1004374_pt1 | contig 15228 bp, 28 predicted proteins | sample SI_118_April2016_FD_179867 | JGI IMG/M metagenome (GOLD analysis project Ga0233431, IMG submission 179867) | Seawater microbial communities from Saanich Inlet, British Columbia, Canada - SI_118_April2016_200_MG | ecosystem: Environmental > Aquatic > Marine > Inlet | place: Canada: British...
GGGCATCGTGCTTAGCAAGCACACCGATGATGTCGTCTGTGAGACTTGTTGCCGTCTTCGCCACCTTGCTGGTATCGACGGTTGCCTTTGCCTGATTGAGTTGATCGATGAAGAGAGCTTGCACTTCCGGTGGTGCGTTGTCAAGGAAATCCGACAACTTTTCCGGTGTCAGGTCTGCGAGAAGCTCCTTGATGTCCACTCCCTGCAATCCCATGAAATCACCAAATTCCTTACGATGGGCGTTTGTGAGCCAATTGGCAAGATACAAAACAGCACCGAATCCGCCGATCCCGACGAGCAGGCCGATCAGTTCTTGCTTTCTAGGATTTGACATGCTCATGGGTTTCTCCTATCCCATCTGCCGGTACGATAGTATCTCGAATGCGGCCGTGAATGGTGCTTCCTGATTCAGGTTGGTGACGGTCACGTCGATGGCATTTACGTTTGCTGCCCAACTGGTTACGATGATGTACGGGTGAAGTGACTTGATAGATTCGATCTTGCCTGTGTTTCCACCCTGCGCAGCGAACGGCAATTGCGCTTCTGTGATTGATACGGTATGCGCAGAAATTGCGGCTGGAATCAGCGCCTCAACTACCGTCCTGATGCGTTTGTCGTAGTCGGAAGAGATTAACGCTAGGCCCGCCTGACTGATTGCGCCAGGAAATGACATTCTCGGAACAAGCATTGCCCATAGATCGATTGAGGTTAGATTTGAGGCTGCGTTTACAGCCGGGTTGCCAACAGTTACGACGCCTGCGTTTAGTCGGAGATAAGGAGCAGACAAAAACGCGGCATCGAACGTGTAGCCTTGCAGTATTACGAGGTCCGGATCTTTCTTGGTGCCATCGCTGTCCAGGAGGCCAAACAGAGACAAGTCAATGATGGTGTCTTCGGCGCCGGATGCCAACGGAACGCCGCCCACAAAACTTGCTGCCGGGATTGTTACGAACTTTCTGTAGACGGCGGTTGCCATGATGCGCTCCTGTGGTTCTAGTGAATGATTGCTGACATTACTACACGATTGCTTCTGTTGTTATTTGGCCGTCTGTTCCTCCTATTATAGAGTGAACATGCCACGCAATCATATTGAAGTTCTGCGGATTTATGAGGTCGGAATTCACAACCGAAATCTGAGTGTCGCCCACCGATGTTACGGATAGCATTCCGTTGCTATTGAAGAATATACCCGGTGCTCCAATCATGCCATGATTGAACGTCTTGGTTGCGCCAGCAAGAACGGTGCCTGTGAATTGCTTGATTAATGCAGCCATTTTCCAATCCTCGCTTACAGCGTTCGGCCCAGGTTGTTTACTGTCCCAACAGAAGACAAACCTGTTCCGTTCATTGTTCCAATCGCACCAGCATTTACGATTCCACCATCCCAAGGATATTCTTTGGTCGTGTCAACCACGTTAGCCGGTGTCATGGTTCCCATCAAGGTTCCAGGGTTGGTTCCGGTGTTGTCAGGGACATTGCCTGAACCGGGAATATCAGGCATCTTGGAATTGCGAATCCACGACGACACCAAGACCGCTCCACCGCTCGGAACCAAGTCGTTGGGATTCTTGCCTCCGTTCAGGCTTGTGATGTCGGCTTGCGTAAGGACAGAGTTCTTCCAGAAAGACACTTCCTTGATTACATTCTTCCATTCAAATCCGCCCGTCACGCGACCACCGCACATAAGCGCAGCGGGACCATCATGCGGAGCACCTACCCCAACTCCAGTATTGAAGACCCAGGCTGCAATCTCACCGGCATCGACATAGAGCTTCATGTCGGCAACGTCTGCGCCAATCGTGAAGGCTATGTGTGCGTTACCCGATACCGGCAATACTTCGGCCATGGTATCCCAATATCGAGCCGTAGGATTTGACCATATCCCGTTTGTGGTGCATCCAACGCGCAGCCTTCGAGCGCCAAGCGGAGAAGTACCAACAAACCAACTTCGTCCGTTTACTGCCACCAAGTCATCACGGCCCATGATGAGTTTGCCAGCGCCCTGAGCGCCGCATCCAAAAACTCCCACGGCAGACATATGCGCTGAAGTTCTAACGCTGGCATCGTCTCCAAAGTTGACTCGGTTGTCAACTCCATTTACGATCAACGCTTTGTAGTAGGTTGTCATTTTACGATTTCACAACTTCAAAGAGCGACGGACAGAAGAAGATGACGTACACGCCGTCACCGCCCTTGTTTGCATGGATGCACTGTCCGACTCGCTGCTGCACGTCCCCTATGGTATCCGGAACATTGGCTTCGTTTACGATGGCGCCTGCCACTTCATCCAGGTAGAGCTTGTCTCCCGATGCCAAAGCTGCAAACGCAGTGTCGTCTCGATATGTGCCGGACATCAGTATGTTACCCGTGGCTCCGTCTGCGATTTCTGCTAACGTGATTCCCATCGCAGGACCAACAATAGAACCGACCGCGGCATTTGCCAACGATACTTCGTCGTCTCCTGTGATGCCAACAACCTGAGAGATTGCAACTGGTGCGCCAGTGTTGTTTTCCCATTGAATCACGGTACCGCCGCCCGCGGTCTGATCCGTGACGGGAATCCTAACGGCACGCGTAAACAGCAGTGCTTCATCGGCAACGCTCTGTGCTGCCGTGGCTTCGATGCTGGCAAGTGCGGCTGCTGCGACTGCCGATGCGGCGAGAGTTTCGTCAGGTTTGAATTCGACGCTCATCTTCTTGCTCCTATGGTCCTCTCGTCCTCCCCCCGCACAGGGCGGGGGGGGAGGAGCGGGAGGGTTGGTCTACCGGATGATCGAGTGCATCTCGATAGCCGTGATGGTGCATCGCTGGCCGTTCACGGTGTCGCGGTTTGTGAGCAGGATTTCGTTGGCCGCAGCGAGCGTATTCACTGCGATGGTGACCAGGGGATTGTCAGTGAACCAGAGGGTTTGGTTTCCCTTGGTGAGATGACTGAACGATGTCACGATGTCCATCGCGAGAGTACCGCTAGCGGGAACGTCGGCACCAGCGGGAACGAGAGGCGTAACGCCGGATCCGACCAGCGAAATCCGCTGTGATGCGGTAGTCTGGTCGGTGATAACTGCGCTGACATCCGCTGCACCCTTGGCGTTCAGCAAGTCGAGAGCAGTAATGGCGGCTGAGTTGAGAACTTGCTGCGCGTCGTCAGCGATACCGGCGAAGTAGATGCCGACCACATCAAATTCGACCGGAGCAACAAGCACCCCAACAACGGTTACGACCGCATCACCGGCGACTTCCGCTACGGTGTAAGTCCAGTCGAGAGTAACGGCCTGATCGTTCCCGCGTGGAATGGCGAACAAAACATCCGCAACTCCGGTGAGCCCCAGCGCGATGGCGGGTGACGCTCCTCCGCCGAGGGGAACAGTACAAAGTACCTGGGCAATTTCTGTTGCTGCAATAGCCATGATGAAACTCCTTGTTAGAAACACACACACGCATTGGACGGAACCTACCGCCCAACCTCAGTATTACCGCTATTTTTCTCTCTTGTCAAGCTCAATATAATGAGAATTTGATTCGACTGCGATGGTTGTTCTTTCTTTCCAAAGCTCCAAATCACGGATGCCTTCTTTTACGTCTTTTACGTCTTGCTTGATCTCTGCTATGTCGCTTTTTAGGTCCACGGTTGCCGATGCGGCTGCTTCTCTTGACGTATCCGTCATGAAGAAGATGGCAGCAGCAATTGCAGCTATGATTATAATTATCGACGTAAGGATGGACAATCCGTGTGAGAGCTTCTGCGTGTGAGTATGAGTCAACTTCATCTCCTACATGCCTACCTGCGAACAGCATCCAGCGCGGCTGCAAAGATCGCTACGTGAGAAAGACTGAGCGGGCAAGATGTCTACACTTGGTGCCTGCACCGAGAACGAATCAAACCCATGCGCCCATCTAAAACACCAAGCGGCGCTTAGTACGTGGGGATGGTTTGAGACTACGATTACTTTTTCGCCCTCCATGCCCTTGAGCATTGCTGCGACGTTTTTGACGTTGCCGACGGTTGAGTTTGCGAATGGTTCGATTTCAACCTGGATTCCGGTGTCGAGGGTATTCCAGTATTGCGCCATCCATTCGGCCTCAGAGAGTCCATTGATGCCTGCTCCTTCTCCGGTCATAATGACTCGCAGGCTATGTTTGCGATTGTTGTATTTGCCAGCGATGAATGCCGCTGTGTCAACTCGTTCCATCGCGTCTTGTTTGTCAGATTTGCCGAGCACCACGATTGCGACGGGCTGCTTGGTGGGCCAAATCGCATCAAACACAAAAGCAACAGAAATAACAGCACCAGCAGCCACAATACCGCCAATCACGATTTTGCCTCCAATCGGCATTTCTTTAAAGCGCTCCAGGTGGCGATTTTTTGTTAGGTTGAGTTTGTGAGATGCCATGTCATTTCTCTGTGAAAATTCGATCGCCATATCCGATTACGGCTATTTTGCCACGATAGAAAGATTCGATCACGATACCAACTGGCTGCATTTGGACTTTGCCGAACTCGATGGTTTCTGTGCTTTTCTTTTTGGCCGGATGTGTTGTGCTCTTTGTGACGACGATTCCATCAGGTTCGGATCTAAACATGAGTTCTGTTGTTTGTCTTTTCAGAGAAGATGGGATGATTTCAACAACAAAAGGATCTGCGTCATGCTCTTTGGTGTAGTCAATCCAGTTGTAAAGACTACGAACAAACTCGATCGTGCTTATTTCTTTCATGACCAGTTCCACTCCTTGCTAACATCAAACCATCCAATGGCCGGAATTGTTGGATGCGCTATTGCGCCCGATTGTGTCTGAATTACCAGCGTAATGGTGAAAGTAGATTTCTCGTGTTCGATTCTAATCAACTTGCCGCCGTAAGAAACTGGAATTCCACCAGTCTCTTTGTGGACGAAAGAATCTTACCATCATCGGTGTGCATGATGATCCAGTAGTCATTTGGCTGGCCGTTGAAATAGGCACCGGGAGTTCTGAGTGCGCTTGCGATGTCTTTTGGCTCGATCATGTGTTTTGTCCCTGGAGCAAGAGGGGATAGGTTGGATTGTCTTCGTAGGGTCCGGTTGTTACGCGACAGCGATTGTTGTTGTCTCCGAGCTTGAGTGACCACACTTCAAATCCGTGCTTGTTTCCCTCGATGTCTCCAGGTTCAACAGGCTTGACTGATGTGCGATTGGCAGAGTAGACCTTGTTTGGTCGGCTTCCGTCTGCGGCGATTCGAATGATTTTGTCGCCGTAGATTAGACGAGATTCGGGATCTCTGAGGCGGAAGTTTTTGTCGCATTTGGCAAGCAAGAAGCAGTGACCGCTGCCTTGCGTGTTTCTAATTGCGATGTTTAGCTGGCCGAGTTCGTCCCATCGATCGTAGACTTCGCCATAGCTGAAGGCTTTTGGGATGACCTTGGTAGCGTATTCGGCAAAGCCTCTAAATGCGTGACTGCCCCACGATGTTGAACGCTCATCGCCAGCATAGGATGACTTGACGGCGTAGTCGCAGGAGTAGCCAAGGAGGTTGTCAAAGTTGGATCCAGCGTTGAGCCAATAGCTCCCCAGGGCTCCTACGAGGCGGCTACAGGTCCAGCCCACGGGCCAAGCTACCGATCTCTTGGTCTTGGCCAATGAGCGTTCAATTACGATTGCTTGTCTCGCGTTGTCCCATTCTTGACCGCTGTTGATGTAAACAGTTCCCTGTTTGTCAAATGCAAGTTGAGTTAGGTCTAGGATGTATTGTAGTTTGTCAGCGGCGTTTTTTGGATAGGTCCAGTTGAGATTTGGAGTACGGCGAGAGACTGATCCGCCACCAAACATCAGAAGCGCACCACCGCCGATGGCAATACCGCCACCGGCAAGGATGAGATTTCTTTTGGTTAGTAGGTCGCGAAAGTTCATCCTTTAAGAAGTCCTGATTTCTGCAATATTTACAGATCCAATACTTAACTGATTGTTCAAGTACAATCCATACAGAAGTTGTTTGATTGCTGCGACTTCTGGACTATCGGCGGAAGAATCACCAGAAAAAGTCGCAGATACGTGTTTGCCGTTTTCAAGTTCAATTGTTACGAGTATTTTGGATTTCATGTTAGCCCTCGATTTCGTCAAGTGATGTTTTGGTTGCATTCCACATTCCCCACATAATGAGGCCCGTGATTGACAGTGCTAGTAGTGCAGTTTTCATTACGGTACCGCCACATTGTGAATTTGGCCCAAATCGAATTCTGTAAGATCGCTCATGATTGCACCTACGAAAGCAATGCTACCGTTGCAGAAACAAATCCAGACAAGTTCTTTATGAGCAACCAGTTAATGCCAGACGGTAAAATACCATCAAGACTTCGAGAAGTGTCGAAGTTGTCAAACGCCTGAGATTCTCCCTCTCTCGCGATCTCATCTAAATCCAACCATGCAAGCTGATCGAATGATATATAAGCCCGCGATGGTGTCTTAAGAATCCTGACGTTTAGCTTTTCAAAGTCAAACAAATGCGACGGCGGGTATGCCGGTGTTTTGTGTTGCTTTGGAGATTGTATGTCAACAACATGAACAACTACCCTGCCAATCTCTTCGTGTCCTGGCATCACAAAACTAATGGTGTCAAGTATCTTGGTTTTCACTTGTTTCTCGCCTTCTGCACAATGAATACCGTGATGGCACCAAGCGCAAACCCGGCACCAACCATTGCAACCTTGCTGGTCTTGTTGCAATCGTTTTTGACGAGAACACCAAGTCCGGTTACTGCGATTTTACCAAGTGCTTCTGCAAAAAGAGGATTCATCAGTAGTCCTTGCGTTCGATCCAATGGTTCACTGGTACGTCGATCTCCAATCCCTCTTCAAGAACAATTGTTGACATTCCTCTAGTTTTGCTTGGCTTCGCGTGAGAGACGATTCCGGTTGCGCTTGATCCTGGAACAGACGATAAAATTGTAACCGCGGCATCGTTAGTCGTTTTGATCTGGTATGTATCGTGTGCTGTTCCAGTAACGAATGTTCCAGTCGAATTCAATACGTCAACGATGTCCATTTCTGCTCCTAGTATTGACTTCCAAGGATCCAAAGCTTCATAGCCCTTCCGTCGCGTGTCACGATCCAACGATGGCCAGGGTGAAGATATGTATGCGGCGCCCAAAGCTTCGGAACAACAACGTGAACCTTGTCAGCAACACGGTGAAGCTCCCTGATTGCGCCAATCGGATTTTCAACATGCTCGATTACATGTGAGGCAATCGCTGTGCCGAAGTGTTTGTCAGGATACGGAATCTTATGTACGTCGCCATAGCAAACACTGTTTGGCCCACATCGCACACCACGGTCAGCGGCAATGTCCATGTTGACATCGCCCCATGTCGTGTTGCCAAACAAAGCGGCGCGAAGAGATGATCCAGGCGTCCCTGCGCCGACGTTGAGCATCGGCTTGTCGGTGTCGTCTGCCTCTTCGCGGGCCTTCTTTGCTTTGCGTGCAGGAAGAATCAACACGTCATAGACGTACGCGCCTACGCCAAATAATCCAGCAGCAATAGCAATCTTGGCAACCGTCTTCATGTTATCTACTCTACCGAGATCCATCCAGAAGAAGGAATTGACATTTCTTCGCCGTCTTCGAGTTTGAATCTTACATATTTGCTTTTGGAGTCATCAATTTCAACGACTTTTCCGTAGATATTTCCAACAAATGCCCATTTGCCGTTTTTGTGTATTGCCTTGTATGCGTTGAGACTGATTGGCTTACTGCCGCTTACGTGAATATCAATGACAAACAAAACCCTACCGACGCCAAGTGGCAAAATTGAAGCAAATCTAGTTATTGATGGATACGTCTGACCGTCGACAAAGTCGCTTACTGAATATGTTTTCATGATCTCACCCATCCCATGACCGGCACATTTTCGTATCTCTCGTTGCCTACTGACATGACGATTGTTTCCGATGTTTCCTTGCCAACAAGCTCAAGAGCGCCCGCGCTGCTCCTGAGAACCATATCCTCGCCTGGAGTTGTTAATGCCACTGAAATAGCATAGTCACCATCTCCGAGGTATTTGATTGACCATATATTCGTTCCAGCGTCAACGGTATTGCGTGCTGTGTAGCGATGTTTTTCGTCACGAAGAACGTCTACGATGTGATTACTCATTTGACTCACCAGCGATTTCAAGGTAGTTTTTGCCATTGTAAAGAATGGTTCCAACTCCACTAAGAAGCATTGCCCATCCAGCAAGCTGCCCTTCCGTCTTAACCATCTTAGCTCCTGCCCACATCATAAAAGGTCCGAGCAAGAAAACATCAACAAGTCGGATGGGCTGTGCTTTCATTGGACCCCGCAGGACTCCATCGGAACCGGACCAGCAGCAGTTGTCTGCCACACTTCGCCGGTTTTGTTATTTTTGATGCGATCAAACGCAGCCTTGCAACTTTTGCCAATCAGGCGAGACTCAAATACGCCTTTGTGGCGAAGACCTGCAATGTACCATCCCGTCGGAAGATTGCCAACAAGCTCCTCAAGAGTCTCAGTGGCTCCAAGCTCGCCATCTTCTTTTGAAGCAATGAAATTGTACGCCATGTATGCGATAGCGCCGATTGCGCCCACGCTGCCGATGCCTACCAGCGCCAGCTTCTTTTTGTCCTTGAGCCACGATTTCGTCGGCTTTGGCTTCGATGGAAGCTTTGATGATGCACTCTTGTCCTTTTCGACTTTCTTAAGTTCTTCTTTGTGCTTCTTTCCGGCAGCGCCGACACCAGCAGCAACGTCGGATCGAACATCAGACGCGGGCGGCGGCGCCTTCACCCCGGCGTTCATGTAGAAGCTCGGGAGGCTCAAGCCTTGTTTGAATTTTGTTCCAAACTGCGGATCGCCAGAAAGGATTGCGTTTGCGATTTCTTGAAGAGTACGATCGCCAATCATGCCGTCACGGTTGTAGCAATCCTGGGCTTTGTCGTTCGGCGTGCATGTTCCCATGCAAGCCTCGACTTGATGCTGAAAACAGTACACATCCGATGCAAGCTTCGGATCGTTCACACTTTTGTATGGCCCGCCAGCTTTAATCTTCCATCCTCTCTTGGTGGACGACTTCGCGTTGTATGCGGTCGCTGCGGAAGATGTCAGAATTGTGGCACCAAGCCCATCGAGTCCGCTGAAACCCTCTGTGTCAGATGTGATATTCCGAAACACCTTCTTGCCTCTGAGTGCTACCAGTCCCATCGTATCCTCCTAAAAGACCTTGCCAGGAGCAGCGTCGCCAGCAAAAAACTCATCTCTCGAAATCTCATTGCCGCCCTTGTCAACCCACATCGCAAGTTCCCAATCGATTCCGTCGGGATAGTGTGTCTTTGATGCGGTCGTGCCAACAAAGAATCCATAGATGGGCTTTCCGCCGATTGGAATGTATTCTTGCAGCTTGAAGTGATCGTAGTTTGAAAAGAGCGCTTTGTGCCTCAATATGAGCATCTTCTTGATCTCAACAGGTGCGGTCTTTTTGAGTCTCCACGCCGCAAATCCCACAAACGCAGCAATTATAGCAGCACCAAGAAGGCCACTGGCAACAGGGCCGATGTCTCCCATTCCTTCGGTGGGCCAAAATCCGAAATCGGAACCATCGCCCTCGTGTGCTCCGAAGTAGTGGCCAGGGGGAGCGACTTCTTGCAACGCCTCAAAAAGCTCATCGTTCAGAAGGTATCCGGCATCGTCTGGATTCTTCTTGACCCACTTCTCGATGTTTGTGTTGCTCCGAATTCCGTAATCCTTTCTGAGCTTCTTGGACTCAGACGGATTGCACGAATCGAGTTTGCTCAGAAATCTACTGATCAGGTCGGACTCACGAAGCGTTCCGTGGCTAACGGTTCCAGTGCTGCAAGTTTTCATGCTATTCTCCTACACTATTCCAATCATTGAATTATACGCGGCCATCTCAAGAATGTTCATTCCCGATGTGTCGCCAATGCCTTGAGCTAAATTGCAAAAATGTTCCCATGCGCGATCGTCTACCGTGGTCTTGTCTGCAAATTCAATCGTTATTGTGTCTCCATCGACAGAAAATACAAACTCAGGACCATAGATGCGCCGTAGTAATTGGATAAACTTTTTACTAACAACAGGAATTCTTATGTTGTTTTTTGTGTATGCAACAATACCGAAATCTATACCGGGATATTCATCTTCCTGGCGATTGTGGCACTCAAGGTAGTCGGTTTCCACAATAATGCTCATACGATGCCCCTGTTCCATGAAAGAGTGTTGGTGTTCAGCGTGTCCCACATCCGAGATTTACCAGCGGCTTCCGCTACCTTGGTCAATCTCTGTTCTTCCGTAAGGTCCGTATCTGATGCGTACTTGCGGATTAGTGTCTCTGCTCCACCACGACCACGGTTAATCGCGGTGTCAACGATGAACGCAACCGCCTTTTCGGAATGGAATCCAAGCGGAATCGCAATCGACTCAACGGCCCTATCGAAATAACGAGTGATTGCGGCCTTGAGTTGGGACTGCTGGAACACTGGATATGTTCCGGCTTTTGCGAATCGTTCTTTCCAGGGAGATTGCCAAAGCTCTGCGCCACACAGAGATTTCACCCTGTCAGACCGCATCGCGACTCCGGTGTGTGAATCATGATCGGTTACAGCGTACGCGTGCGCGTCTGCATTAACAAGATCGATCAGCGCTTGCCAGCAATCTCCAAAGGTCTCCTTAAAGAGCTGCGGATCATCTTCAAACATCTGATTAATGAGAACATCGAGTGAGTGTTGCTGAGTGTTCTGGATAAACCCGACGGATATGCCAACATGACGCGGCTTGCTTCCGCCGTACTTGCTTGAGGAGTTGGGCTTGTATCCGGGGTAGTTCATCCTCTTGGAAGGATGAATTTTGTTTCCGCTGCTGTCTTTTTTGGGCTTGTCAAACCATCCCTCGAATTCATAGTCGAGGTTTAGGTCGTCGAAATCGCCTTCATGTGTGGAGATGAAATCAAGGATTTTCACCTTGTCATCGTGCGCAATGCCATTTGAGCCAGTTACCATCTTTGACAACCACCATGCAAGCACGCCTGATCCGATGAGAACGGTCGATCCAACGAGGATGACTTTGGACTTCTTGCTTTTTGGCAGCGAAAGGCGCGGGCTAAATCTCTTTAGCTTTCCCGTCTTCTTTCGTAATGCCTCCAAGAAAATCGACTTTCTCATCTGATGCAGGCTCCCTAAAGCCGTGAACTAACAGAATCGCGCCACCCCAGGCAATCGGCCACCAAACAAGGAAGGCCACATCAAGGATGACAATATCGAACCAGTTGTATCCATCGACAATTCCGATTGCTGTCAATATCAAACAACTCAAAACAATTTGAAACAGGGAGCCCCATCCGGACATACACACATCGCAATTCAACGGTTTGACAAGCAGCCATTTTGGCCGGAAGTCATGACACGCAACACGCGCTGCACGCGTAAGTGCGTAAGCTCCCATCGGTGAGCAAAAAACAATCAGCGATGGTATCAACCAGCGCAAGGACACTCGCCTTTGTAAATATGCAGATCAAAAAGACCACCCGCAAGTTGCTGACGAATCGCAACATAAAGGCCATTGCGACACTCAATCACGCGCAAGTAACTGGAATCGTGTTCCGACGGATTCAATACGCGCACAGCGCCAAGAGATGAAATAAACGCATTCATGTCTGCCCTATTGAGAACCTTTCGATCAACAAGCATGACTACTCCATCAACTTGAACTTGTGGGCCAAATGCATCAGCAGCGCGCCTGCCGCAAATAGACCGGCACCAACCGCAACATCATTCCTCTTGTACCACGGCGGCGGAATAAGTAATGCTTCCTGTGGCATCGTCTACCTCGCAAGTTTTCCGAGAAGGAATCCAGCAGCCAAGCCAGCGCCAAAGGCACCAAGCATCCAGACCACTTTAACTTCCACCGTTTCGGTCGAAAGCGTTTGGATGTTCTTCTTGGCTTCCATTGCCTTATCTACAACGCTTACAGCATCGTCGGCAAGCTGACCGAGATCGTAGTAATGCGATTTGCCACAACCATCGCAGTCTTCCATGTCGCCAATGTCGATCGCGTCATCTGGAATTCCGTCAACAAGATCAATATCATCCATGCCTTCGAGAACTGCCATTTGAAAAGACATCCTAGTTTTTCCCCTTATTTATCTGCTTTATCGCCAAGGCCCCTACAAGGGCACCGCCAATAGCCAAAGAGGGCAACAGCACACCAGGACGGGCCATGCTGGCGGCGATCACGTCCAGGGTTGAAGGTTCCTCTACCGTGTCTATGTCGTCCAGGCTCGATGTCCTGGAATTCTCCAGGCCAGCATTGTTGGTTTTTGCAGATTCCTTGATTGCAAGCATTACATTGTCAATATTGCGACCGAAAACTTCCGCACCATGATGCGGGGTAAACTTCATTACCAATCCGCCACCAAGAACAAAATTACGAATCGCAATGGACTTGTCTGCGCCGCTTTTCGGAACAACGGATTTCTCGCTGGAAACCTTCGGAGATACCTTGTTTTCAAAGATGTCACGTTTCGCCTTGTATTCGATCTCGTCAGCAAGAAAGCGTGCATCCGCAATTCTCTTTTGATTTCTATCTGCGAATGCAGAAGCATTGACGTATGGAGTGAATCCCATACCAACGCTTATGGCTGCTTTGCGCATTATGTCTTCTGCGGCTTTCTTTTCATCGTCGGTGAGTGCGTCTGATCCGATTGCAGCGTCTTTTGCAAAACTAGCAAACGCCATATTGTCGATTTCTTTTGGAATCTTAAAGTCAACATCAGGAAGAGAAACCTTGAGTCCATAGTTTGCAGACAAATCAGCAATCGTTTCCACTACCGAAAGTACGCTTTTCTTTGTTGCGATTGTATCAACAGCCTGAGACACCATCATAAAAGCAGCACCAGCGGCGGGAGTACCGAATGTTGAAATTGCCGTACCCACAACAAACTTGAAGATTCCAACAATCAAGCTCCACGGAGGCGGCTTCTTGCATTTGCCGTTGTCGTGCCAGCAGCCGATCATCTCGTCCATCCAGAAACTCTGTAGCTTCTTTAAGACCCAATCGTACAACTCGGAACCTTCACCCTCGTAATACGCCATCTGAACAAGTTCTTTTGGCGTCACGTTGCGAGGAATATAAAGACCAGTTGCAGCATTGGCATGATAGTCGGCATCGATTGAAAGAATCGGATGTTTCGTAAACCTGAACGACTCGCCAAGATTGGACCGAATAAAGTCAGTGTCGTTTTCGATGTACTCATAGAAAGCGGCGACAATTGGATGCTCACGCCTGTATTTGCCGCCCTGGAGAACGCGAATACGATAGTTGTATGGATTGTTTTTGTAAGCTGCGTAGGCTGCTGCAAACTTAGTGTTTGACGTAGTTACTTTCCCAAGAAAACCCTTAATTCCCATGTCATCCGAACGAGGATATCCAAACACACCGCCAGCATACTCAGTCCATCTGTCAAACGGAAATCCTCCAACCTTTGCAATCTTGTTGCGAAGATCAAAGTATCTTTTCTTTTTTAATGCCGGAATTGTTGCTACAAACTCCATGAGAATCGAACCCGGTGGTCCATTTCGCCTATCAACGCCGTATGTGCTGAGATTCCATGTAGCCTTTTTTTTGCTACCTGACCATCGATCCTTGATGCATGTGCGATATCTTTCAGAGTTTTTAGTGCAAGAGATTTTAGGTGCAGCAAGGCCACCCAGCGCGTACTCAAAGTCGCGAAGCCCATCCATGCTGCCAAATGTTATTACCCTGCCCATTGTGTTCTCTAGATGTTTGCAGCTTCGTCAGCAAAGATGGTTCCTTCGGCCTTCTGGCGCGGCTTGTAGAACTTGAAATACCAAACAAGTGCAGCAGCAGTCGAAATCGCTACGCCGCCAACCGTGACTACAAAAGCAGTAGAAAAGATGCTCGCCTCTTCGGGCTGCGGCTCGTCAACCTCCGGTTGCGACGAGCCGTCATCCTCCGAGGGGGCGAGTTTTGTTGTGGCCGTGCCGCCACCGACGAGTGCAGGGACGAATCCATTGAACGCATCCGACAGCTTGCCGCCCCTGAGAGTTTCCATCTGGCTGATGAGATTTAGATTCAATGTTGCAGCGAACTTGTCTTGTGGGATTTTCTTCCCATATTCGCCGGTCGAAAGAAGCTTCTTATAGAGCCCTGCGTAGTGTCCCCAATTCTGTGAGTACGCACCGGATGTTGCGATGCTGAATGTTTTCTTCAACGCACCCCATATGAAACTAGAGGTCGTGATCTGAATGTTCTTGCGCTGAACGTCATACACCATCGCCTTGAAGGTCTGGAAGATGATCATCATGACTGACGAATCGACTTCCATATTTCTAACAGCATCAGCCCGCACGCCGTCAAGGATGGTGCAGTTGTAGGTGTATGTCTTGCCGAGAGTGAATCCGGTTTTCAGGAGACTCTTCTTCTCGGCGCACACCATCTTGCAGAACCCAAGCATTGACGCAGCGACGTTTCCGAGTGAACTACGGATGCTGGCAGCCTGATTGGGATAGGTGTTATAGTACATATACGACTGCCACAGGTCGGAAGCAATCGATACAAATGACCTGCTGCCAATCCTTTGTATTGCGAGAGTCGGTGCGCGATTGCTTGACTTGCTGGTATTTGGCGACTTTGCACCAACAGCCCCGAAACTGGAGATATAATTAACAGTATCACCCTTCGCCCCGATGACTTTCGACAGATCGAAGAAGCCAAGCCCATCAAGACTCTTTCTTGATGCGATAGTCGTTCCGTCGAGAGTGCCTTTGTCGATTAGTGTATACATCCTATCCTCCAGCCTGTCCGGCCTTCTTTTTCTTGAGCGCCATCCAGATCATGTATCCTGCCACGCCGACCGCCGTAGCGCCTCCAAGCACAAGCACAGTTGTAGCACCAGCGCCAATCCCGGCCTTCTTTTCATCATCGTAGGCTTTCTTGGCAGCCGCTTCTTCCTGCGGGGATTCGTAATCGTCGTCCTCAATGACCGTATCGATGGGTCTGGTATCGTACGGATCCACTGTATTTTCGGCATCCTTGCGTTTGCCAACGGTAGAAAACATTTTGAGAACACTTGAAGACAAGACGGTGCCACCAGATTTGCTACCGCCGGAAAGCTTCAATGGTTTCGCCGTGATTCGCTTTTTCCCAAGACTGAGTTCATTTTTGCCAGCAGCAAAAGCGATATGCTTGCGCTTGAAGTTCCAGAATCCGATA
>Ga0233431_1004379_pt1 | contig 15222 bp, 27 predicted proteins | sample SI_118_April2016_FD_179867 | JGI IMG/M metagenome (GOLD analysis project Ga0233431, IMG submission 179867) | Seawater microbial communities from Saanich Inlet, British Columbia, Canada - SI_118_April2016_200_MG | ecosystem: Environmental > Aquatic > Marine > Inlet | place: Canada: British...
TCAAAATGAGAAACTAACTCAGTTCCAGATGCAAGTTTAAAAGAATATGCGGTTCCAGTTGTTTGTCCTACTCGAATATGATTAAAAGCAGTATGAATTTTACAAGAACCACTCGGTAGACAAATTCCTATTCCATCTCCTGGATTAGTAATAGATTTATTTACTCTAGCTTCATTATATCTAAATCTATGAGAACTACTACTTCCAGTCAAAAGTAATAACACTGTACAATCAGCGTCATCATCATTTATATTTGCTTCACGACAACCCTCCATTAGTATTGTTCCAGAAGTTCCCTCATCTGAAGCAATCACACTATGATCAGATGAACCATCTGTATTTACATCAAGTTCTTTTAAATCTAATAAATTTAAAGTTGATCCATTAGAAATTCTAAATACTGCTTTTGTTTCTGATCCATCTCCATCTACATTGTTTGTTTGAAATACTTTACCATAAGCAAATACAAGTTCACCTCCGGCAGAATACCCAACTCCAGCTAAAATTCCTCCAGTTGTACATATAGTTTCAGTTCTACAAAATCTAATTTTTCCACTTCCTGATGCTCCAATTATAACTGCATAAATTGTGGATGCTGCCTCGGTTAATTGAATATTACAATTTGTAATTACACATCTCGAAGTTGATCCAAAATCCACGATATTTGAATTGGTTCGAGTTAATATTACTGCCTGTTGTCCTCCAGAGCCTTGTTGACCAATAATTGTAGTATCATTTTGAGTAAATAAAATTGATTCGGTATATACTCCAGGAAAAACTATAATTGTCTGACCTGAAGTGGTAATCTTTGCTAACGCTCCTTGAATTGTAAGAAATGGTCTACTTATTGACCCATCATTAGTGTCGTTGCCATTCTTAGATACATATACCACATTATCCACAGCACCAGCTATCTGATCCCTTATATCCTGATACTCTGTATAACCCCTTACTGGAATAGTTGAAGGATCACGTACAGTATAAAATCTTGAGTCATCTTCAAGTAATGTATTATGTTGTTCTATCTGACTTAGTTTTTGATCTGTCATTTTAAAATCCCTTTTCAACCAAATCTAAAATATCATTTATAGCCTGTATAACTGGACCATTGCTAGTATATATGATCGATCAACCCAATAGTAAATAACTACCATCTTCGAGTAATATCGAACCCGAATCATCTTCAAACAATAAGTGATTTTCAACATCTTCAATTTGTTGCCATGATGAAAACTTACCTCTACCAATTCCTGTAGAAGATATTGTATATTCCGAAATAACGTTATCATTACTACCCACAGATTCAGATTCTGAATAAATTCGCAACCTGGAACCTATTAGGTTATCGTCATCATCATATGTAGGTTGATCAATGGAAATATTCTGATGAACCAAACCAAGAACCTTATCCATATACCCACCTAATTCGATTTTTTCTACTTGCTCATCAACCGAATTAGTCATCACACAAAGATACTCTGTATAATAAAATAAGGTGGGTACAAATCGATATTTAAAATATCCACTACTGCCCACTTCTGTCATAGGTGCTGTATCCACTATAACTTTATTATTATATAAGTCATACATCGTTATTGTACAAGTATCTCCAGTAGTAAATTTACCTGTGATATAAGGATGCTCTGTTTTTGAATATCTCATATGATTCCCTTACGTCATTAAACATTAGCGTACTTTCTTTTAAAGTACTTATCACGTACCCTATGAAATTCCTTAGAGGTTACGTAAATTACTTTATACAACTTATCCAAACCATTTTCTTTTACAAATTTCACCTGTGGGGAATTATCCATGCTGTACTTTCCGTATGCCTTATAAATCTCCTTATCTGGCATATCCTTGTCAAACTGTTTCAATTTACCTTTTCTTACATCACCCATAAAATGTATCATAGGATAATCAAAAGTAGACATAGGAGCTTTCAACACTAATAAAGTGGAACCCTTTGGTACCTTCAGTGATTTATCTTTTACAATCCATTCTCCTTCAGAACCATATATCTGTTTAACCTTGGCCAGGCCTCCCAAAATAGATTGTTTCATCTCATCGTAAGATAATTCTGCTATAACTTTTGCATTATGTCCTCGATCTCCATCGGCCATCTTTTGTGTTTGTTCCATGGCCCATTTAGTGAGATCGTCAACATTATTTATCTTCTTAGGACGTTTGTAATAAACGTTAGCTAAATCCTGCCACCAAGCAAAATACTTAGCAGGATATACTAACTCTTTAAACTTGGCCACGCCACTCCAATATCCTACTACATATTCAAAAATATTGTAAATCACACCGTCCATACTACTAGGGCTTTTGTCCCAAACACGGGCCAAAGCAGCCATATTGTCCTGTAATAAATAATGGGGATTGTCGTACATAATGCGAGATAACTTATTTAGCTTCTCTGTCTCTTTTGCTGGCATGGTCAAAACAGTATCCCTTGCCACGCCTAAAAAACCCATTACAATTTCCCGACTATCAGAAATACCAGTAACACCATCCAACTTTCTTTTTTTTAATTCGTCTACAGAATCTTCCAGAGTTAAAACGACTCTGAACAATTTAGGAATATCGGATGCCCGATAAGATAATTCGTTTATAGCTTGTATTATATCATCTGCCTTTGGCATTAGGGCACTCCCAAATCTTTATAGGCCTTTTCCACCTTTTGATTGTACTCATTAGTGAATTTCAAGGCTGCCGATTCTATCAACTTTTGTATAGCTTCGGCTAATTCCTGCATTCTAATACTATACTCATTATCAGAATCATTTTTCATCTTAGAATCTAACTTAAATACTTTGTCAATTAAAGACTCATCCCCTGTGGCTACGGCAGCTTTAAAAGCCCTTTTCTCCAAAGGATCAAATGGAATTGTCACCTTATCCAAATTGTAAATATCAAAGGTAGCATACTCACTAGAAAAATAAGCTCTACCAGTCAAACTACTTTCATTTAGTTTTGATAGTACATCCTTTGATTTAGACATGACTTAACTCAACTCTTTCAATTTTTGTTTTATCTTCGTTTGATATTGAAGACCCATGGATTGTACCAAAGTATAAATTGCTTCTCCTAATTCCTTTGTTTCTTCCTTACCTTGCTTTTCTAAATCAGAAATATATTTCATAAATACTTTGTTCAAATCCTTATTTCTAAGAACATCATACACCTCTTCGAAATCATAGGTATCCATACTAGTTTCCGATCTTATACCGATATCAAGAGTACCCATTGCAGAAAGTGAAAACCTGTTATCACTTATATCTTCGTCTATCTTTGATAGTACATCCCTTGACTTGCTCATCTTACACTTCCTCGTAGTCAGCCAACTTTGCCTTGGATGCGTCAATCAAAACTTCAGACTCTCCAAATATGGAACCGAATATCTCCGTATCCAAAATAATTGCATTCGGATTCACTTTATACGTCAATAGCAAACCCCACGCATTATTCCGACCACCCATCAAATGACCTTTTCGTTGTGCAAAGTTTTTGGCAGAATCCTGAAACTTAGAGGTGGCCACAAATTTATTTTTCTTTTCCTGCTTCAAAATAAAATCAACATCCTTCTTGGTAGAGTATTCTCCCTCTCCACCTACACCACGATATACTACTTTCAACTTTTTCTTTTGTTTTTCATTAGCTTTTGTTAGTTCATCAAATGTGGCTAATAATTTCAAAATTTTAGGAATGAGTTTCTTATCATTATTATGAAGATACTTATCTACCATATCCCTGAGTTCTTTCCAATCACCTTTTGCTTGATATAAAAACTCGGCCCATTCCTTAAATTCGTATTCCGCGATTCCAACATCCTCTTTTGAATCCCTTAGCTTCTGAGAAAAGATAACCAAGTACTCAAAATCATTCATATGTTTACTAGGAAAATTCAAATAACTGTACTTAAACTTCCCTAAATCTTTTTCTGCTATAATTTTCATATCTGAAATATCAAAATTCTTTAGCAAACCCGTAGATTGAAACATCCAATTACTTTCCTTTGTAAATGGATTCCTGATTTCTTGAACCGTCCTTTCCGTACTGGTGCGGGCAGTAGATATACTCTTATTCAAAGGGGCCATGACCTTGGCCATCTTGATAAAATTATCTATATCTTTCTTTTTGGCTAGGTCAATAAACTTATCCACCTTATCATTGAAGGCCTTCAGATTTTTGTCCATACCTTTACGAGCAGTATTGATAGTTTCTAACTCTTTATCCATACGGTCAAAGACTGCCTTCATAGGTTTAGCAAAAGGAAGTTTTAAATAAGGAGCCATCTTCTGTTTGAAAAGAAAGTATCCGGCTTTGGATTTTTGCTTCTCGGAAAAGAATTCATAAATCAGTTTGAACATTCCTTGCATTTTAACAAGGGCTTTCTTTTGAGCGGAGGTAACTTCCTTAACCTTCACTACTTTAAAATCATCGCTCTCTGTTAATTTTATCATTTCTCGGCTCCATGTTTTTTCTGTAATTCTGATACTTTTGATTTTAACAAATTTACATATTTTAAACCAAAAGAAGATTGTAATGTATCAATGGCATTTGCTAACTCTTGCATTTCACTAGTACCCTCTTTGTTTAATTGTTTAACAAATGCGTATAATTCATCAACCACGGTATTATCTTTAGGTAGATTATTTGCTAATTTCCAAATTGACTTAACTATATCGGTATTTGTAGCGTAATCATCTAACTTCAGACGGACCCGAACAAGACCTGTACGGGAAACCAAGAATTCAAAATTATCTGACATACCCTCAACTATTTCTTTTGCTTTGCCCATCCTCTAAGCCCCGTATTTATTTCTCATCTCGGCAATTTTACTTTTCCCAATATTTGCATATTTTAATGCAACAGATTCTAACATAATTTCTACAGCGTCAGCTAATCCTTTTACTTCTACATCTGCTTGCTTCTCTAGTTTCTTTTGATTAGCTTCTAATTCGTCCAACATATCATCTTGTTTATCTCTTGGTACTCCATCTATGATATCCCTAAAACGTATCATATCAGTTGACTTGTCTGGAATTTTTAATTGAATACGCCAACTACCAGAAGCAGATAAACTAACACTGTAATTATCTCCGTATCCCTCAACTATTTCTTTTGCCTTTGACATATTCTATTCCTCAACCTAAAAAAGTGCCTCATAAATCAAAACACCACACACAATAATTACAGCCACTATACATACAACTAAACTAGCACCTTCCTGATCAACTTCGTTTGTAACTCCAACGATTTTAAATATCCCAACTTTATCTAAAATACACCTCACTACTTCAACCATGATGTGCCTCTCTATGCTGCTACGGGTGTGGCACCAAATTTACTCACAAATCTTCCAACTTCCTTTGATTTTAAACCAGTTAATACGGCTTCTAGTGCTGCTGTCTTTCCATGCAAAAGACTACTTTGCTGAATAGCTTTTATCATAGCATCAGCTGCACCTATCCCACTATAAACTGCTGCACCAAAAATCAGAGTGTAGAAAAGAACTTCTGCGGCTATTGTCTGTTTTTCATCGTCGTCCAATTTAGCCGCTTTGAATATTCCAGCAACTTTCAATATCTTTTTAAGAACTTTTATATATGACTTATGCCACTTTGCTGCGAACTTCAAAAGCTTCTCAATAAATACTGGAGTATCGACAGTTTTGCCAAACAATTTCATAATGCCTTTATAGATAAGATTAAATGACTTAACAAGTATCTTCATTACATTTGGCATAGCCAATAAAAACGAAATTAAAAATACAGCAGTAAGAGCCTCGTCTACTTTCTTTACATTTGGTGGTTCACATTCGTCAATAGGTTCATTGGTTAAAACATTCAATCCTATCGAAAAAGATGCGTCCAAATCATTTTCAGCCATATATAATTCAACTTCATTAAGTATCACTTTTGCTTTTGTTGTCATTTAAAAACTCCAAAATTAAGGAAGAGGAACACTGACCAATCCCCAAATCACATTTCTAATTAAAGAAAGGAGGTATACCCTTGCACATTATCAGTGTATGTTCTGATTCAACCATCAGACATGGACAAGTGAAAATGGCTGTCAAAACAGACAGCACCCATGAAAGAACGGAAAGATGAAAACCGCCCATTAAGGACAATTAAAAGGATTCCAAAATTTCATTAAACTTTACTTCGGCTTGTTCAACACTATCAAAACTATTATGCCGTTCAATCTCTTCCCAATTATCTTCATACAGTTTAGAAACTACAACAGTAAAAGAGTCTGGTGATTTATTTGTCTGTAGAATATCAACTCGTAAATCTTGTTCATTAAAATCTGTCTTTACGGAATCATCCAATGTAAGATTTTCAAGAGGTAAACCAATTTCCTCCAGTAAGTCCAAAATATCTCTAGCTTTGCTAATCGACATACTTTCTAATTGTTGAAGCAACTCTTTGCTTACTGGAACCTTTGTTTTTGCTTTCTTTGTAAATGTATTATTTTTTGCCATCACCATGGCCCCCAATTTTCATATTTCAACACAGCCTTATTTACTTCAGATGTTGCATATCGTTTTTTCACCTTTGGTAAATAGACTTTGTAATAATCTTCAGTTTTATAAAACATATTGAAAATGGATTCATATAATGTGTTGCCTTTTTCCACCCAAGCATGTTCGTAATCGGTACCCTCAAATGGACCCGTTGGCGGATTAATTATGCCATGGCAAAGTGTCCATCCAGAATTATCCAAAACAAACTTAGCAGACAACTCAAAACAGTCACCATGTTTAAACCGAATAAATATCCTGATCTACATTATGAAAAATCTTTTAGTTGTTTAGCAGAAAGAGACATTCTTAATCCCCGTATCTATATCATTGTCAGAATTTGAAAAGTTTGTTCGGTGACCTTCAAATTAATTCGTTTCCTATTTTCATAATGTAGATCAGGATATTTATTCGGTTTAAAAACTCCATGAGGGGCAGACCTATCTCTAATCCACATTCTCAACCTGTAATCCACTACTCTTCCATCATTCAATTCTATCCAAAAATGCCACGGGATTCCTTCCTCTTTATAACGTACTGATCCATCGTACACTGAATGCTTAATTCCATTTTCTTTTAACACATAAGACAACACTCTGGTCAACCCATCACACTCCAAAGGGAGTTTGTCATACTTAGCGGTAAGTGATTCAACCTTACCTTCTAACATTCTCAAAATACTATTGGCGGAATTCATTAGAAATCCTCGTTTAAAATAGCCGTCAGTCTTTGTAGGATCGGTCAGACTACGACTTAAGACCCAAACCCATATCCTTATTTAAAAAAATTTAAAATCTTTCATATTTAAGAGGATTTTTATAACAAATACGTTAATTCACATTTTGTTCTGGAATCCTCAAAACCAGTTGGTTTCCCTGACCTAGATATAGGATTGGTAGTGTTTAAAGCTGGGAAAACCTTAAAGTATCATTACCTACATCCGTGTAGCCTGTGTTGTCCGACCGATAAATTGGTCATGACAACTCCTTATATGGCCCCACCACCAAACACTCTAATTTAGAGTAATTTAGAACCTTAGCAATTGCAGCTCTATGTGCTCCATCTTGCCTGATAAATCTATTTCCCTTTTTTACCATCAGGATCAAATTAGAATTAAATCCATGTTTTTTGATATTTTCAAACAAACCAATAAACTTATCCACCGATGCTTGAATCCAAATATCATCATACCCTTTTCGTTTCTTCCTGATCCAATAAAAAGACCGGCTCAAATTCTGGCCGGTCAAATACATATTTAAAAGCTGAATGTAATTCTTTTCTATGAACTTTCGTCTATACTGTAAAATTTCATCTACAGTAAAACTACGACTGGAATACAGGCCCACTTTTTCTTCCAGATCTTGTGCTACAAATATCAACAAGTCCTGTCATTCTACTAACTGTACCTCTGCAACTTAAACAATATATTCTTGGTTGACCCCTACCAATCCAAAACATTTTTTGAGTATGAATAACTTCACATTTAGGACAACGACATTTGATTTTCTTTTCGCCAAACATATAAAATCCTCTCCTAGAATGGTCGGAACGCGGTAGGATTCGGACCTACGACCCCTGCGTCCCAAACGCAGTGCTCTAACCAGGCTGAGCTACGCTCCGATATTACTCATTTCGTTTGTTCCCAATTGCATCTGAATAAGCTACTGACATTGGCAATAATTTCTTGATAGGTAAATCAATTTCCAAAGCTCCAACTTTCATATCAGGATCAATTATTACACCTTGCAAAAATCTATGATGACCATCAATAATATATTTATCAGCACTTATAATAAGAAAACCATTCTTAATAAAATCCAAACTAGCTTTCATTCCATTTTCTACAGTTTTACCAATAGATTTTTCAAAATAAATTTGCTTTTGTATTGGGATCAAATCACCAACCCTTGCCCTCACATTTCGTACCTTGACTTGATCATCTGTTTTTGATCCATCTTTTAAACCTCTTTCCACAAAATCCTTAGCATCAAAACCTTGAAGACCTTGTGGAAATGGATTTTTTGGATTTGTGGTTTTTGCAAATGGCTTTTCAATATCAATCTTACCATTTTTAAGTCTTTGTTGCAATTGCCTAACATCTCTATCTTCTATTACAGGCATTTCTCTACGGACTGTCCAACCTGCCTTGGCTTTCTTCTGAGCAGCTTTAAAATTTTTAACAAAATCAGGAATTTCTTTTTGCCAATCAAACTTCCTTTTTTCCATGTAGTCAGTAGCCTGTTTCAAAGTCATGGAAGCGATTTCTAATACACCGGCTTCTTGCCCACCAGCCTCCATCAACATTTCTATTAAAGATTCTGCTCTAGTCATTTTCCATTTCCTCTTCCATTTCTTCTTCATTAGGATCATCGAAAGGAGTTGCAACTCCTATATCAGAAAGCAATTCCCAATATAAGTGGGCTGCTTCTTCTCCAATTAACTTATTGTATTTTGAACAAACAGGTACATCTATTAACATAAACAATGGTACAGGTTGTTCCAATGTATGCCCTATCCTACTCACAATCATAGTGGCATCTTTTGTTCCAAAATTAATACCCCTTCTAAAAGCGGCACAGGTATGACCAACACAAGAACCTACCACATCTGGACAGAACTCAATATATCCATTATCTATACCAATATTGTTCAAAACCACCTCCTATTTGTAATCATCCGAATTCATGCCAGATGTAACTTTATCCAATTCCTTCATGAAAGCATTAGCCTGTGGTTCGTCAGAAAATGCCAATCCACGAAGTAATTGAACCGCCTTGCCTTGCGCTGCATTATCTCCACCCCAATCAGTATCTATAAGTTCCTTGATCATCTCGGCTGCTTTGCCTTCATTAATTTCCTCTTGTTCTTCAATCCCACCCAATCCTTCCTCTTTGACATAAGGAACATTGATTCCCTGCAAATGATTCATCCAATTTTGTGTTCTCATTGTATGCTCCTCTAATTTTATAACACCTTATTTTGAAATTTTATTAAAATTAATTTGTACAAACAATTCCCTGATTCTTTAAAATTAAATCTGTTTGTTTCATCGGAAAGCTATATTTAGGTTGATTGATGAACCCTAACAATGTTCCTGTATATCCTTTTACGACTTGTCTTTTCTTACCGAATAAAACGATATCTCCCATATTAAAGAGTTTGATTGATCTATATCTTCTGTATCCCTTTTTGGCAGTTAATTTGTTTAGGATGAATATCCCTTGTTTTGTTACCAAATCTTTTAAACTATCTAGTACCTGTCCTGTTCTACTATTTCTGTTAGTAGCGACTTTCTTTCTATCTAAATAATAATTGCGTTCTATTTGAGCATGTATATTAGCCCTGTTATGTCTTCTGAATTGTTTATACTGGTAAACATTTGGCTCAACCAGTAGTGACTCTTCAGAAACACAACAAAAAGCATCAATCCAATGCCTCTTATCTAAATTCCATTTTCTTCTTTTATCTTTGTTTTCGTATCCAAATGTCAAACTAACAGCTTGGTTAAATTCCTCATGAAGCCACTTAGTAAAACCAGGCATAATAATATTCAACAAACTTGTAGGTTGAAAAAATCTGTTATCTAAAGAACCAAATTTCTTTTGAATCCATAGATAATTCTTCTCATTCTTGTGAGTCCATTCATGGCACTTTTCACATAAAGTCAATCCATTAGAAGGTACGTCTGTTCCACCATCCGATCTTTTCCTGATATGATGAACTTGTAATTTCACATTCTTTTTCTTTTTACACTTCTGACAAGTATGTTTATCTCTTGTTAGAATATAGTCTGTAAAATTCGTGGAACCTTTCATGGTACCATTTTGATACCCAATTCCACTAACTTCTGGATTCTTTAACTTATGAATATCAAACGAACAGTATTCCAGAACAACTTCGGTGATTGGTAAAATCTTTTTAATTTTACGAACTATGTTTTTATGACTTTCCAACATATGGTTTGCTGTTGGAGTTAAATGTCTATCATTTTTTCTGTTCAAAAACTTACAAAGTGCTGGTTTGATCAATTTCGCTGTAATAGTCTTTTCGTATCCAGGAAATTGATATTGTTTTTCTGTGAAAATTGTACCAGCCTGTTTTGCTCTTCTTTGACGTTTGTCTCGTTTGTGTCTTTTTCTTGCCACACGATGCATTGCCCTATTCTGCATATTTTTTGTTACTTCCCTTGACCTTAACTCGATCTCAGCTACAAATAAAATCTCCTTATCTGATTTAGCACAGACTCCAATATGCTTTGCTCCAGGATCAATTCCTAGTTTTATATCCTGTGTAATACCCCAAGATCCATATTTCAATTGAATTGTAAATGGTTCGTGTTGGACAATTTTAGCTTTTCCTTCTTTCAAAAGGATTCTGGCTTTCCTTGGTTTACATGGCATTAGTGGTCTACCATGTTTATTGAGTACGAACACTAGCATAACATATTCCTCCTCCGAGTTGGTTTCCCTGACCTAGATATAGGGTTCACATTGTATAGAGCTGGGAAAACCCCATAGTGCTACCTACATCTGTGTGGCCTGTGACTAACCCTTTCTTTATTAAAATTTAAAAATAAGTTAATAAGAAAAGTTAGCCTAATGCGCACCATCTTGATCTTCTATCAAATGCACAATGTAAAGCTGAACCTAATTCTTCAAGACTAACTGGTTTTTGTAAGAAATCTGTAAAGCCAACTTGCAAAGCGTACATTTTGTCGTACCTATTAAAATAACCACTCATGGCTATAACAACTGTTGTTTTATCTTCATACAAAAATCTTGAACATAAAGCCACTCCATCGATACCACTCTCAAGCTGAAGATCCGTTATTACTATTCCTGGCTTTTTTTCTTTAAAAATTGTACATGCTTCTACAGATGAACTTGCCTCCAATGTTAAAAATCCTAAATTCTTTATCATCCTACAAGTCAAAGATAAAATCTCAGGCTCATCATCTATTACCAATACTCGTCTCATGGGATTACCCTCCCATCAGGATCGATTCGCAACCTCCCAACAGCACCATCTATTTTACCAACTATTTGAGTCAATTTCATAAGTTCTTGATGAACTGTTTCTCGGTCATGTTTGACCTCCTGTAAAACCTCTAAACGATTATTTTTTACATCATTTTTAAGATCAGCAATATCAGATATAATTTTTAAATTGTCTTCTTTTTGTCTCGTAACACAGGCACCCTGTATTTTTTCACATTCTTCTACTGATATCACTTTCTTATCACCACACTTTTTAAGTACGTCAGTATGTTCTTTTAACTTATTTGATTGGTCCATAAGTTGTTGATCCTTTCGACCAATTTTCATGAAAATAGCAATTACACCAATTATTGCTAGTAAAGAACCTGGTATAGCTATATACCCTACATAACTAACTTCCACAATTTAACCTTCTTTTTTTAATCATAAATGGTTTGGATTTAACCTTAACTGTTATAATCCTGAGTGGATTAACTTGATAATATATTAGTATGCAATAGACCCATTTACCAGGATCGACAAATCCAGGAATGATTTGTCCTTCTTTTAAAGTATGAGTACCAACAGGTATAGGAGTTATGGAACCCCCTGTTAAAACAATAACTGTATCCCCTATAAGTTGTCTGGAAACACTTAAAATCGGATATGCCCTTTCTTTAGTATAAGATATTGAACAAGTAAATTCCTCCCCAGCATAAAGATTATTTGAATCTACAATTTCTAACTCATGTATTTCCACTGGTGTAACTGGATAAAATAACCAATACATAACCAAACACCACAAAAATATCAACGTTATAAGTAAAAATTTTCCTGACCAACGAGTAAATAGCGACATAACTACTCCATTCAAACTCCACAATTTTTACATAAAATTTGTTTCTTACTTTCTAACTTACCCATGCACTTCCAACAAATTCCTTGTTTACGCAATTGCTTCTTATCATCCAAGGTTAATTTCTTTCTTTTTGCCAACTGTATAATCTCCTTTTTAGTGCTTTGTGAGGATCACTCCTTCATTAGCATGGACGCATTAAATTAAATCTTAGAACAATGTTTCAAAAACTCCCAATTTTAACTGTTAATTTTCATAAACAACACTCATAATTTACTTTTCAAAAATGGAGTGATCCTCACATAACACTAAAAATTACAAATCACATAATGCATGATATACCCAACCCATATGATTACCAGATATTTGAATATCTTTACTTCTCCAATCATAGATAAAATCTGCCTCATCCAAAGTAGGTGTTTCGTATTCTGAACCTTCCCAAATAGATCCACCTTCCACATATATTAATTGTGAACTTTCAAACAACTTTCTTGCTTCATCCCTCCATACCCTCTTGGGAGATACCATAGAAACTATAGCAATCAATTGTTGATCTTCCACCATCTTCGCCAAATTAGCGGCAAACGTAATATTCTTTTGTCTACCTTCATCGTGATAACCAAGATCTACATCTTGTAATTCCCTAATACGATCACCGTCTATAACGACTGTAAAAATATTTTTACATCTCATCTTAGTTTGCATTCGAAGGGCTAATGTGGTTTTACCTGCACCCGCCTTACCAGTTATCCAAATGACCATTGTTTCTCCTTACAATAATCTTAATACACTCTCTGCCATAGACAATTTTTTATAGTCCGATATCTTATCTTTATTAAATAAGACGATCTGAGGTTCATGTAGAAATTTAGTTAAATCTAATCCATCAAATCCCTGTAACAAAAAATATTTTTGCAAATCCCCAACTCTTTTCTTCAACTCCATTAAATTATTGTAAGCTTCATTATTATTATATTCAGTATTTAATTTAACTTTATCTAATTTCACTTTTAACGAAACAGTATTTCCATAAGAATGAATATCATCTTTCGATCTAACCAAATAAATGGCTTTACCAAATACCCCATTATAAGGTTTTAAACCCTGCTTCATTACACGCTTAATATTTTTTGTATGATGAATTAAATCCATTTTTATACCATCTTTAAGAAACATATCCCGCAAAATTAATTGCCGCCATTTTAGTCTGATCCAAAGTTTTGATTCTTTCTGATCCCACTTTTACAAAAGGAACGTCACCAGGATCTTTATGATTCTTAAAATCAGACTGTTTGAATAACTGATCCCCAATACCAAAAGGACAAGAAGCACGATGAGACCAACCTATCCAAACTTCCTTTCCTTTATCCTTCTTGTCTTTTTTAAAATTCTGACAAAAAGCAATTGAAGCTACTGAATGGTCCTTTTTAGCCTTTTGAACTTTAGTTAATCCATATTTCTTAATCCACTTCACGACAAAGTTATCAGCCTGTCCAATATAACTATCATCATAAGTTGAATAAGCAGAAGTCATTTCAGTAGGTTCAGATGAGTAATGAGTCCATAATTCCTTACGAATCTCATACTCACCCTTATTCTCTTTGCTCAACACCTCTGCGTCTATGCCAGTAGAGGATTCAAAAAGTTGCTGTTGCTTGATATACTTCAAATCATCTCTACACATAGAAGAATCAAGCAAACATTCTTCCAGATCCACAAGGAGCAAATCTTCCATCATATCTATAATTTTATTTGCTGTGTTCATTAGTAATTACCTTTGATTGCATTCCTGGCTTTGAAACAATGGAAGACTTCACAAATATCTGAAGGGTCACTATAACATCCAGTAAGACGACAGTACCCTTCTTCTACATAAACTGGACCATGGAAACCGTCATCCCCATCGGCATACCATTCACCATTAAAATTATAATGCATGCAAAAATCACATATATCAAATTCACATGTTGGACAGTGTACTCTCATTTGTACCCCTGTAATCGTATAATTCTTTATTCCATTTGGCATCAACCAACTATATCGGAATCACCTCTTTGTGAAGCTGGAAGTTCGCCATAAGGTATTCTGCTCTTTTCTACACCTTGCCTACCAAATATAATTACCAACCCACCAACTACGGCCCATATTGTAGGCATAAGACTTACCTCACCGGCAAAGTAGGAACCTATTGTTCCTAGCACACCGGCTATGGTAGTCCAACTTGTTTTTTGTTTGTACCAAGGCGTCAAGGACATTTGAATCTTTTGAATTTTTTGTTGCATCTGTACATCTGTCATAACTTTAATCCTCAAAGTATGATTCAGGTTTCGGAACCATATCTTTCAACTTTTTAATATCTTCAAGAGTAGGTTCGCCTTCAGTTTTCCATGCTGCTAAAATTTGAATTGCAGCGCCAATACCATACTTCAAAACCAAAGCCCCAACTGCTAATAGAAATTCAAGATTCATTTTATACCCCCTTTGTTATTTCTGAAGAATATTCTAAAAAACTGGTCAGAGCAGCAGTCAGCGTACTCAATGTAGATTCAAGGGATATAGAATCTCCTCCAGATTTCTTATAGGCAATTAGTGCATCTACTGAAGTATGATAAGCAGCCCAAAACTTACTACCATACTTTATAATCATAGATTTTTGTTCCGTGGAAATCTTACCTTGTTTATCCAAATCACCCAAAGCCGACATAACTGCATCATAAGCAATCGCTGAAGATTTTATAGTGCTATAAGCAACCTTTGTAGCTGATGGTGCTGGTTGTGGAGTTGTTTGACAACCTGCTACAACAAAACCAAAAATCATAAGTACCAATAAAATTTGAAACTTCTGTCTTGTG
>Ga0233431_1004382_pt1 | contig 15212 bp, 19 predicted proteins | sample SI_118_April2016_FD_179867 | JGI IMG/M metagenome (GOLD analysis project Ga0233431, IMG submission 179867) | Seawater microbial communities from Saanich Inlet, British Columbia, Canada - SI_118_April2016_200_MG | ecosystem: Environmental > Aquatic > Marine > Inlet | place: Canada: British...
AAAATAGATCTAGTTAGTACTGGACATAAGAGAGGAACTTTGAAAAGAGGATCATTAGAAAGAGCAAAAAAACGAGGAATTATGGGTATGGGAAATCATGGAAAAAGAAGTAGAAAAGCGATTAAGTCTTGGAAAAGAAAAACAAAAACCACTACAAGAAAGGTTTTAATCTATACTTGCACTAAATGTAAGAAATCTAAACACGCTAAAAACTCAAGAAGAGTTACTAAGCTAATTATTGAATAAAATGGCTCAAAAAGAAACAAAAGTAGTAATAAGAAGGAAAAAGTTTCAGTCAGTTGAAATCCCATTAATAAGAACTAAAATGGAACTAATTGGAAATTCTCCCGAAGATCTTAAAGATAAAACAATAAAGTTAGATTTAACAAGACAATTAAAAGGAAAAGGAGTAGAAGCAATCGTAAAAATTAACATAGAAGATGGAAAAGCCATTGCTAAGCCTAAAAAAATAAAATTAATGTCCTATTTTATTAGAAGAATGATCAGAAAAAGAATAAGTTATGTTGAAGATTCTTTTGAAACACCTTCTCAAGAAAGTATGATTCTTATCAAACCATTTTTAATAACTAGAAAAAGAGTTTCAAAGGCTGTTAGAAAGGCTTTAAGAAATAGATGTAAAAATTGGATTGAAGATTATGTTGCAGAAAAAACAGACGATGAACTTTTTCAAGAAATTCTTGGAAATAGAATGCAAAGACCTTTATCATTAAATTTAAAGAAAACATACCCTCTTTCTCTTTGTGAAATCAGAGTATTAGAAGTTAAAAGACCTCTTGATCCTAAAGAAGTTCCAAAAATAAAACCTAAGAAGAAAGAAGAAAAGAAAGAAGAAAAGATAGAGGAAGGTCTTGATCAATTAGCTGAAATTGAAGCAGAACAAAAACAGAAAGAATTAGAAAAAGCTAACTTAAAGGAAGATACATCTAAGAAACCATCCGGTGTCTTGGATGCAGAAGAAGAAATTAAAAAAACTCAAGCAAAAGCTACAAAGAAAGAAGAAAAAGATTCTGAACCTACTAAAAAGAAAGAAAAAACAGTAAAAGATAAAGAAACACCAAAGAAAGAGGAGAAAAAGAAGTAGAAATGGGTCTTGAAAAAACATTAGTTCTAATAAAACCTGATGGTATAAAGAGAGGCCTTGTAGGAGAAATCATCAAAAGAATTGAAAGAACAGGGTTAAAAATTATTTCTATGAAAATGAGTTGGATCGATCAAGATTTTGCTGAGAAACATTATTCTGATGTAAAGGAAAGATATGATAAAAAAATCTTAGATAACCTTGTATCATATATAACTGAAGGCCCGGTTATAGCGATTTGTTTTGAAGGTATAAGTGCAATCTCATTAGTAAGAAAAATGGTAGGATCTACATATCCTAACGAAGCTAATCCGGGTACAATTAGGGGGGATTTTTGTCACATTTCTAAAGATCATGCAAATAAAACCAATAGTAAAGTAGGTAATTTAATTCATGCTTCTTCAGACCAAAAAGATGCAGAAAAAGAAATAAAATTATGGTTTTCTATAGATGAAATGCATAGTTATAAAACAAGCCACCAAGACGAAGTAATTTAAGATCCTATTTAATATTCTACTTGATTTTTAATATAAATCATCAAAAAAACAATGTGCTACCACACCTCAAAAAGTGTGGTTTGTAATAAGCACTTGTTTTTAGGATGCTCAAGAATTGAAATTAAGTAATCTACTACCTCTAAATAGTCTGATTTTCAATTCTTGACATAATCAAAATACTTTTAAACACATTATTCCCCTAATAATTAATTAATTTAACGATTAATTACCACCTGCCTGTGTGGCTCAATGGTAGAGCAACTGATTTGTAATCAGTAGATTGGGGGTTCAATTCCCTCCACAGGCTTTTTTTAAAATTATAATAGAAAGATATATTAACTCTTAAAGCTATCTTATAGTATATGATTGCTAAGAATTATGACACCAAAACAAAAGGAGAAATTGCAGAAACATTTGTACTTGCAAATTTAATTAAAGAAGGGTTTACAGTAAGTCTGCCTTATGGGGAAAATTCAAGATATGATTTAGTAATCGAAACTTCAAAGGGATTTAAAAGAATTCAAGTAAAATATATTGGAAAACATAAAGGGAAAAAATATTTTCAATTACCACTTAGATCAATAAGGGCAAATAAAAATCAAAATAAAATAAAATATTATACTGCGAAAGAAATTGATTTTATAATAGGATATTGTACATATAACGATAGTTGTTATATCATTCCTATGAAAGATATTGAAAAAAAACATGAAATACATATATGGATAGATGAACAACCAAAAGGTAAAAACCAATTCACCCCCATTAATGCAGATAATTATAAAAACAACTGGGGGCTTCTTAATAAATAAAAGATGTGGCAAGATATTTTAATTACAATAGCAAATGCATTCTTAGGTTACGCTCTAATACCTCAGATAATAAAAGGATTTAAAGAGAAAAAAGTAAATATTTCTTTCCAAACAATAATATTATACGCAATTGCACTTTACATGATTGCTATTTCTTTTTTCACATTAGAATTATTCCTTTCAAGCATAGTTACAGGAATAGCGGCAACATTGTGGTTAATTCTATTTATTCAATCAATAATTTATAAAAATTAATCTTCAACACTTTCAGCCTTCTTATCTACAATCAGAATATTAGCAATTTCTTCAGAAATATTTGCAACATCGCCTTTTTTGAAAGGACCTAATTTATTCCCTTCTAAATCCAAAAATTGATCAGCTTCTTCGATAAAAACAACCATTTTATTTTTAGGAGCACCCACAGTTTCATCTAACCCTTTCAAAGTTTCACCAACTTTCTTATCTCCTTTTTCTAAAGCCTTCATAATATTATCAAAACATTCCTTCTCGATAGCAAGCATATTCTCAAAATCTCGTTTACTAATGCCAGTTTCAGCAGCAACAAATGCTAATTCAAGAATTTTTTTCTTTCTTCTTAACATTAACTCCTTAAATATTGCGATAGAATTTTCATATTGTTTTTTCGTTTTAAGAATTGTATCAGAAAAATCATCATTTTCTTTATTAGCAATCTCTTTTTTATCTTTTAGATACGCTGCAACTTCATTAATAAATCTCTTTGGAATTGGTTGTAGTTGTTCAGAATATCTTTCTTTTCTCAATGCATCGTATAGCTCATTATAAGTTATCATTTTAGACTAAATCAAAGAAACTATAACTCATTTATAATGTTTATTGTATTATCAATGATATAATCTAACAACTCTTAAAAATCACTTATTGAGCTCTATTCTTTCAATGAATTTTTTCCCAAACATTTTACCCAAACTTCCCTTTTTTGCTTCACTTTCACTAAATTGAGCCGTTCTATCTCTTTCTTTATTATCATAAGCTAAAACAGGAACTGGATGATGACTATGCATTTTTAATTTACAAGGAGTTGAATGATCACAAGTTACAACAACCCTAATATCTTTATCCTCAATGAATTTTTTCAGAAATCCAAAAAACTTTTTATCAATAATTTCTAACATATTCTTTTTTTCATAAGGCTTATTATCATGTCCAGGGATGTCTGTTTCTTTAAATTGTATATAACAACCAGAATGATGTTTATGTTGTTTTTTAATCGTTTTAATTGCAAATTGAATTGTTTTATCTAATCCATTATAAAGATTTTTATAAGCATCAATACCTTTTAGTTCAGGATAGGTAAATGAAAAAGTCTTCATCCCGCTTAATTCAGAAATACCAATTTCTAAAGGCATAGGATTTATAGACATCCAAGTCCTATATTGTTTAAGTTTCGGTTTTTCTATACCCCCTCCTCTAGTAAAAATAAAATTTGCAGGCAATAATCCTTTTTTCTTTCTCTTTAAATTAATCGGATGATCTTTTAGAATCTTATGAGCTTGGAATAAAAAATCATTTAAAATATTTGAAGTATATTTAGAATTTTCATCGTCATTTAAAGGTTCTGAAAATTTAAAATGATTAACACTGCCAGGACTCCATTCAGGATCCACGTTTGAAATATCGTCTGAAAAACCACCTCTTAAAACCAAAACACCCCTATGTTGAACTGCAGATTTAAATTCAAATTCACAATTAAGTTTAATTTTTTTATTTAAATCACTAGCTAAAATCTTGGCTTCTTTTGTACTTAAAGTTCTTCCAGCTCTCCGATCTATAACTTTTTTTTCTTTTAAATTATTAATAGTTCCAAAATTAGTCCTTAATGCTAAGTCTCCTCTTTTCAAACTTATACCTAAACCAATTGCCTCATAAACTCCTCTCTTACAATTTTTAGGATCATTACCAAAAATACTAATCAAAGAATTATCACTTCCAGGGGCTGTTTTTTCATCAAGAGGATACATATAACCCATTTTACCTTTTTCAGCAAAAAAATCTAAATTCGGAGTATCTGCAATTTCTAAAGGTGTTTTTCCTGCAAAAGCCTTGACAGGCAAACCGCTAGCCCCATCCAAAACAATCAATATTTTTTTCATTCGATCACCTCACAATTATAATCAAATTATACTATAAAAAACTAACTACCAAAACTCCTTTAAACCTTAATATACTTCCCAAGTTATATAGATAACATATAAAATATTAAGTTATGCAGATGAAGTATTAAGCTACTCATCTGAAAAGCTAAAAATATTTAAGAGATATTAAATAATTATATATAGAAAATGTTTGGAAAATTAAAAGATAAACTAAAATCATGGGTTACTAAATCCAAAGAAGATATAGAAGAAAAAGCAGAGAAAGTTGAAACTCCAAAAGAAGAAAAACCAAAAAAAGAAGTTAAAGCAAAATCTAAAAAACAATTAGAAAAAGAACTTAAGAAAGTTAAAAAAGAAATCAAAAAAGAAGTTAGTGATGCAATTGAAGAAAAGATAAAAAGAGCAGAAGAACAAGACATCCCCACAGTTCCTGAAAAATTTGATAATGCAATTCAAGGATATAAACCAGATTTAGATAAGATAAAAAAAGACGGAGCAGAAATACTCTCTGAAAAATCAGCAGAAGAAGTTAAAGAAGTTTTAGAAGAAAAACAAGGAGAAACAGCGAAAGATGTTTCCGATAGAATAGATGAAATAGAAGAAGAAGCCCAAGAGCCAGAGAAAAAAAGTTTCTTTAGCAAAGTTAAATCAAAATTTGCATATAAAATAACAGAAGAAGAATTTGATAATATTTTTGACGATTTAGAAATGCTTTTACTTGAAAATAATGTAGCTTTAGAAGTAACAGAAGATATTAAATCAAAATTATCAAAAAAATTAGTAGATAAAGAAATTAAACAAGAAGATTTAGAAAAAGAAATTAAATCAGAATTAAAAGCCACATTAAATGAAATCTTGATTGATCCAGACAATCCCTTAGATATAATAAAATTAAAAGAAAAGGCAGGAGAACCTTTTGTCATACTCTTTTTTGGAATAAACGGAACAGGTAAAACAACAACAATAGCAAAATTAACAAATCTTTTACAAAAAAATAAATTATCTGTTGTTTTAGCTGCAGCAGATACTTTTCGAGCAGCATCAATTGAACAAATTCAAATTCACGCAGATAAATTAAAAGTTCCTTTAATTAAACATGATTATGGTTCAGACCCTAGTGCTGTTGGTTTTGATGCAATAAAATACGCAAAGAAAAATAAAATTGATGTAGTACTAATAGATACTGCAGGAAGGATGCATACAAAGACAAATCTTTTAGCAGAAATGGAAAAAATAGTAAGAGTAACAAATCCAGACCTTAAAATATTTGTAGCAGAATCTATCGCAGGAAATGATGCGACAGAACAAGCAAAAAGTTTCAATGAAATGATCGAAGTAGATGGTTCAATTTTATCTAAAGCAGATATAGATGAAAAGGGTGGAACAGTCATTTCAGTGAGTCATACAACCCATAAACCTATTTTCTACCTTGGAACAGGACAAGAATATAAAGATATTCAACTTTTCGATAAACAAAAATTCATTAATGATTTGGGGTTAGATTAGTTTGACCAACCATCCTATAATCATATAATTTTTCTTCAAAAGCATAATTCAAAACATCACCTACACCACAAGACCAATTAGTCATAGTTAAATTAAAATTATTTTTTCTCATAATATCTAAGCTCCAATCGGAAATTTTATCTTCCAAATCCTCACAATAACCTCCATCAGTTATAAAAAAAATATTATGATTTGTACCTTCATATGTATCTTTTCCAGCATACCAAACTTCTTCAATTTTTATTCCAGAATTACTTTTAGCATTATACCCTCTAATAAAATCGTCTACCTTCTCAAGAACCTCTTTGGGTAAATCACACATCTTATCCTAAAATAAAGAGCTTAGTCTATTTAAATATTCCTTAAATCACATAATAACAAAACTTTTAACTACTGATTTTCCCTAAAAAGTGTACAATATGTTAAACAAATTATCCTCAGCACTAAAGAAGGGATTTGACAAAATAGCTGGAGCTGTATTTCTAGATAAGAAAACAATAGACTCTGTTGTAAAGGATTTACAAAGAGCATTGATTCAAGCAGATGTTAATATCCATTTAGTAAAAGAAATAGGAGATAAAATAAAAAAAGAAGCGTCAGATGAGAAAATTAAAGGAATTGAAAGAAAAGAACACCTAACAAAAATTCTTCATGATGAAATCCTTAATCTTTTAGGTAAAGAAAAGTATGAATTAAAATTAAAAAAAGGTAAACAAAATAAAATTATGCTTTTAGGACTATATGGTGCGGGGAAAACAACAACTACTGCAAAACTTGCAACATATTACCAAAAAAGAGGATTCAAAACAGCAATATTAGGATTAGATGTTCATCGTCCAGCAGCTGCAGATCAACTTGAACAATTAGGAAAACAAAATAAAATCCAAACCTTTACAAATAAAAAAGAAAAAAAAGCAATAAAGATTTATGAAGAATATAAAAAAGATTTAGAAAAATTTGACCTTATAATCATTGATACTGCAGGACGTCATTCTTTAGACAAAGAATTAATAAAAGAAATTGCAGAACTAAATAAAAAGATTAAGCCAGATCATACTTTATTAACAATTCAGGCAGATATTGGACAAGCAGCAAAGGAACAAGCTTCAGAATTCCAAAAGGCCTGTAATATTAATGGGGTAGTAATCACAAGAATGGATTCAACTGCAAAAGCAGGAGGAGCCTTAACAGCATGTCACGAAACAAAGGCACCTGTTTATTTTATTGGAACTGGTGAAAAAGCAAATGATTTTGAAACTTTTAATCCTAACTCATTTATCTCACGTCTTTTAGGTTTAGGAGATTTAGAAGGATTATTAGAAAAAGTAGAATCTGCTGTTGATGAAAAATCGCAAAAGAAATTAAAAAAGAAACTTGAACAAGGAGAATTTAACCTTAGAGATTTACAATCCCAATTAAAACAAATGAAAGGGATGGGTTCTTTATCCAAAATTGCAGAGATGATTCCTGGATTAGGAAAAGCAAAAATTCCAGAGAATTTATTAGGTGTTCAAGAAGATAAAATGAAAAAATGGGAACATGCAATTAACTCAATGACAGAAGAAGAAGTAAATAATCCTGAAATAATTGAAAAACAAACAACAAGATTAGGAAGAATCGCAAAAGGAAGCGGAACAACAACAACAGAAATACGTCAACTTATCAAACAATATAAAATGTTAAAAGAAATGACACAGGGTGGAATGGCTGAAATGGATCCAAGCCAAGGATTATCTCAAAAACAAATGATGAAAATGGCAAAAAAGTTTGGAAAAGGGATGAAGATGTAATTCTAATATGAAACCCAAAATAATTCAACAAGGCGCAGAAGCAATTATCACATTAAACAAAAATCAAATAACTAAACACAGATTAAAAAAATCATATAGGATAAAAGAATTAGATGAAAAATTAAGATTTAGAAGAACCAAATCAGAATCAAAAATTCTTGGAAAACTAAAAAGCATTATCAACGTTCCAGAAGTAATTTCAACAGATAAAGAAAACATAATTCTAGAAAACATAGAGGGTGAAAAATTATCAGATTCATTAGAAGAGTTAGATTATAAAAAAATTTGTAAGGAACTAGGAGAAACATTAACAAAACTTCATGATCAAGACATAGTTCATGGAGATTTAACAACAAGTAATATGATTTTATCAAAAGGGAATGAAAAACTTACCTTATTGACTTCGGATTAGGTTTCCATTCTTACAAAGTTGAAGATAAAGCTGTTGATCTTCACCTACTTAAACAGGCATTAGAAGCAAAACACTATAAAATTGCAGAAGAAGCATTCAAAATCATTCTTAAGAACTACAAACCCGAAAAATACAAATTAATATTAGAAAGAATCTCAATAATCGAATCTAGGGGAAGATATAAGGATAAACATTAATGAATTTAAAACAATGAAAATCAAGAAAAACTTTGATAAATAATTAAACTTATAAACCAAAAAACTTTCAAGTTTCTATAGCCCCTTAGTGCAGTGGTCAAGCATCCGGGTCTTTGGAACCCGGGACCCCGGTTCGAATCCGGGAGGGGCTATTCGTAACCTTTTTAAACGTACTAAAATAAAAACTATCATGGCAAAAACAAAAATAAGCAAAAAATTAGAAAAACCAGTATGGTTGAAATATACTCAGAAAGAAGTAGAGGCAATTATCCTAAAGTTAGCAGGCAAAGGCCTAACTTCTGAAAAAATAGGACTTACACTTAGAGACCAATACGGAATTCCAAAAACAAAAATCTATGATATAAAAATAAGTAAAATCCTTAAAGAAAATAATAAATTTATAGAACCCACAACAGTAAATTTAGAAGCAAAACTTCAAAAAGTTATAGGACATTATAAAAAAAATAAGCAAGATAAAAAAGCAGAACGTTCATTAATCATAACAAAAGCAAAATTAAAGAAAAGACAAGATTATGCTAAGAAAAAGAAAAAAGCATAATACATTATTTTAAATCTCTCGAAAAAAGTGGAATAATATGGTATTAAACATTATTGAAAATTTTACAAAAGAATTTTTAGAAAAAATAAAAAATAAAAATGTTCATTTAATAAGTCATTTTGATACAGATGGCATTACTTCTGCAGCAATAATGTCAAAAACATTAGAAAAACTTTCAGTTCATTTTTCAGTCAAAATTCTTAAGCAACTTACTATTAAAGAAATTGCAGAATTTCCAAAAGATAAAACAATAATTCTTCTAGATCTTGGTTCAAGCCATTTACTAGAACTATCTACATTATCTAGCGATGTTATAATAGTTGATCATCATGAGATAAAAGACAAAACAATAAAGCCAAATATAACTATCTTAAATCCTCATCTTTTAGAAGATTATGAAAATTTGTGTACTGCTGAATTAGCCTATCTCATCTCTAAACAAATTTCTGAAGAAAATAAATCATTATCATATTTATCAATTATTGGTATGGTTGGAGACACTATGGAAAAAGAAATAACTAAAACAAGAAACCATATAATTCAATCATCAAATGTAATAATAAAAAAGGGCCTTCTAGTATATCCTTCAACAAGACCTTTAGACAAAATACTAGAGTATAGTTCTCGCCCATTTATCCCAGGAGTAACTGGAAATCAAAAAGGAACTTATGAAATTTTAAACGAGGCAGGAATTTCAAGGATAGGGAGAACTTACAAAGCATTAATTGATTTAACAGAATCAGAAATGAAAAGTTTGGTCACTGCAGTAATGTTACGTCTTTCTGGAAAAGAGAAAAAGACAGAATATATAGGAGATCTTTATCTTGTTAAATTTTTTAATAAAATTGAAGATGCAAGAGAACTATCTGCAATAATAAATGCTTGTAGTAGAATGGGACATTCAGAGATTTCATTAATGTTATGTTTAGGAAGCACTAATGCAAGAAAAAAAGCAGAAAAAATATATCTAAAATACAGGCAACATATAATATCTGGTTTAAAACATATCGATAAAAATAAGAAAATTGAGGGAAGGGAATATGTTATTATAAATGCAAAAGATAAAATTAAAGACACTTTAATTGGAACTATGGCAAGCATCTTATCTTTTTCATCAGTATACAAAGAAGGAACAGTAATAATAACAATGGCCTATAATGAAGATAAAATTAAGGTATCTACAAGAATGGCTGGAAGAAGATCAAAATCTAATAGAAATCTGAAAGAATTAATGGATGTAATAACCAATACTATAGGTGGAGAGGCCGGAGGACATCAAATGGCAGCAGGATGCACCATAAAAAAAGAAGATGAAAATAAATTTATTGATTTAATAAAAAATAAATTAGAATTTGAAATAGTTAAAGTCTAGTTTAATACTTCTACAATTCTTGCCTTTATATCTGCCTTACCGCCTTTTGGCTCAGCTAAAAGAGTCTCACAAACTAAACAGTTTACCTTTGTAGTCGCTCCTTCAAAGATATTTTGTTCGTTTTTACAACTTTGACATCTTACTTTAATGAATCTGTTTTTGCTTTTCATAAAAAGATAGATAAGAGAAGGTTTTTAAACATTACTAATCATGAAAATTTATGGCAAACTTACAATTAGAAGAAGGACAAATAGTCCTTTGTAAAGTTGAAAAGATACTAGGAACTACTGTATTTTGTAAAATTGAAGGAGATGGAGAAGGAACTCTAATCACCTCAGAAATATCTCCAGGAAGGATTAGGAATTTAAGGGCCTTTGTTTTCCCTGGTAAAAATATAGTTTGTAAAGTTCTTAGAATACATGGAAATCAAGTTCATCTTTCACTAAGAAGGGTTAAACAAAATGAAAAAAAAGAGCTTTTAGATAAAATCAAGAAAGAGAAGAACCTAAAGGCGATTTTAAAGACTACATTAGGAAAAGAAGAATCAAAAAAAGCAATTGAAGAAATAACAAAAGATTACTCGATTTTAGATTTTTTTGAAGAAATAAAACAAAAGACAAAAATACCTGAAAAATACCTGAAAAAAGCAGATTTAGAAAAAATTATCAAGATTGTAGAATCTAAAAAGGAAAAACCTAAACAAATTAAACAGATTTTTAAACTTTCATCAAAATCAGAAGAGGGAATTAAAATAATTAAAAAAATAATTCAAGATTCTTGTAAAGAATCTAAATGCGATATTTCATATTTAGCAGCAGGAAAATATTTATTAAAATTATCAGGACCTGATTTTAAACACCTTAAAACAGAAGTTAATAAGGTAACAGAATCTTTAGAAAAACAAGCAAAAAAAGAGAATTGTGAATTTTTATTGGAAAAAACTAAACATTAATAGTGTTTATTGTTAACGACAATCTTTTTAAATTAGTTGATATTTCTGGAATCATGTTAGAAACTTGGATAAGAACAAACAAACCAGAAATTGATAGAAATCAAATCAAAAGAGACTTAGTTAAAAAATTAACCCTTCCAAATTATCAATTTAAAAATCCATTTAAACATTATGATGAAATAAAGGGTTACTCAACCTACAACGAAATAACTGTAGAAGATAATTACAAAGATCAAAATTCAGAATACCAAACAACAATAAAAATAAACTCTTCTTTTTCAATTCCTGAAAATGTTCCCAAAAAGACTAAACTAACTCCTTCAAAAAGAATAACTGCATTTTTAGAAAAGATGGAATTTAAAAAACAAGAAGAAAATTAAACCAAATTCTTCTGATTAATTTCTTTTTTAACAATCTCCATATCTTTTTCCCATTCCCCCATTAAACTTCTATTGTAAATTAATGCTGCAGGATGAAATAGGGGAATAAGTTTTATCTTTAAACCCTCAAAATCTATATTTTGTACCTTTCCATGGATTAATGTTATTCCTGGTTGATCTTTCATTTTACTAATGTCTCCTAAAGACATAAAAAATTTAGTAGCGTAATTACCTAAGCTACAAATAACAGTTGGTTTCATATCTCTAATTTGTTTTAATAACCAAGATGTGTGTGTCTTAATCTCTTCATTACTCGGATTTCTATTTTCAGGAGGACGACACTTCAAGATATTGGCAATATAAATATCTTCCATACTCAACCCAACCTTCTCCAATAATTTATCAAGATTCTTGCCTGCTGCACCAACAAAAGGTAATCCTTGCAAATCCTCATTACGGCCTGGAGCTTCCCCTACAAAAAGAATTTTTGCATTAATATTTCCCTTCCCAACAACAATATTAGTACAATCTGCAAAAAGAGGACACTTTTTAACTAATTCTGCCTCTGGAAAATTAAATTCTTCAGAATTTTTATTCGATTCTATCTTTTCCATATCTTCAACCATTAAAAAATAAAGATTTACCTGTTTTTATATTTATTATAATTTTTAAACTCTCAAAAATCTCACTAATTGAAATATATCTCCAGAACTATAAGTTATATTTGAAACTGTTATTTGTATTAATGCTATCAGCCACATAAATAAAATCCAATCAACAGCCAAAACCCATTTTAAATCATATTCTTTTTTAAATCTTATTTTATAAAAAAGATAAATATTAACCAAAGACAAATAAACTCCAATTAAAAATAAAAATCTCAAATCAGAAATAATTCCTGCAATGTTTATATCTGTTCTCTTATACTTGTCTAATTGTTTATAATCTTCCAAATTAAATCTTGTCACACCTAATTTTTGAACCTTTGGATTAAAAAAATTAGGAATAGTGTCTAATAAATTAAATTGATAGGTGTTCTCAATACCATATTTATCTAATGCATTCTGATGTCCTTTTTCATGAAAATGAGTAGATACTTGAATCAAGTAAGGCAATAAGAAAAAAATCGTTATAAACAAAAAACTAGCTAAGCTAACTACTTTCCAAATCTCATCATTAAACAACCTCTTTTCTAATAAACTCATAAAATGATTAAAAAAACCTACTTAATAAATATTCTCATTTGTCCTCTTCATCATTGACACCTTTTGCTCCAACCCAAAAGACGCATTCATTGTCAGGCAAATTAGGACTATCAATTAATTTTGCAACCCTGCTTCCCTTTTTACCTCTTCTAATATAAATTCTATAAGTGCTAGCATGTCCAACAATATTTCCACCAATTGCAGTTGTTGGATCTCCAAACATCATTGCAGGATTTGACATAACCTGATTTGTAACATACACTGCCAAATTAAATTGTTCTGCCATTTTCATTAAATTATGTAAATACTTATTCAATTTTTGCTGCCTATCTGCTAACTGCCCTCTTCCTGAAAATTCTGCCCTAAAATGAGCTGTCAAAGAATCCACAATAACAATTCTAACAGGTTCTCCATTCTTAATCAGTTCTCCAACTTTATCAACTAACAACATCTGATGGTCTGAATTAAAAGCCCTAGCAACTAAAATATTTTTCAAAACATTTTCAGGATTCATACCTTTGGCTTCTGCAATTTGTTTTACTCTTTCTGGTCTAAATGTTCCTTCAGTATCAATGTAAACTGCTTTTCCCTCTGCACCACCCATTTCAGTAGGAATCTGACAATTAACAGCCAGACTTAATCCTAACTGGGTTTTTCCACTTCCATAACTTCCAAAAGCTTCTGTAATTGCTTTTGTTTCTAACCCTTTTCCACCCAAAAGATCATCAAATTCTTTACTTCCAGTAGTTATATTCAAAACCTCTTCTCTTTTTTCAGCAAACTCTAACCCTGATTGAAATCCTAAATCCATCATCTTTCTAGCAGCCTGTATCGTCTTTCTAGCAACACTTTCACTTAACCCTGCCATGTCTCCTAATTCTTTAGGCCCAAGAACTGCAACACCCATTAAATCAAATATTCCTGCCGCCTCTAGCTTCTCAACAGCTGCAGGACCAACACCAGGTAAATCTTCCACTTTCATCTCTTTTTCTTTCTTTTTAACTTTTTTCACAGTTTTCTTTACTTCTTTTTCCTCAGAAATCTTTTCTTCAACTTTCTTTTCTTCTTTTTTCTCAACCATAATCACCTCAATATAATTTTGTTTATAAGGATTATCTAATATGGTTATATATGTTAAAAAACACCAATAAATCAAAAAACAACTAGAACAAAAAATAAAACAACATCCAAAAGTATTAAACTAAAAAATAAACTTTCTTCCATCCTTCCCCCACTAGCGATAAATCCCGAACTTTTAACTTTAAACGGCCAAAAGGGTTGAATCCCATCTTTCGTAAAAGAATCACAAACTAAATGAACAGAATACCCTATAAAAAATCCTAAGGATGCAATCGGCCAAAACATAGCTAATACTATTGAGGCAAGAACTGCAAATGTAAAGCTATGAATTATTCCTCGATGTTTTGTAAAAAATTGTAGAGGCCTAAAAATTAAATGCCTACCAAAACTTGAAAATCCAGTATCCAAATCTGGAAGAATAGTAGCGATCAAAACCATCCCCACAAAAATTATTTTATTATTTACATGTTCTAAAAATAATATAATCATAAAAACCGCAAAAGCCATGTGTGTTTTAAGTAACATACCTAAATAATCAAATAACAATTAATAAACTTAATGTTAGAAATCTAAGATTCTAGCTCAGTAATCAACTCATCAAGATCTATATCTTTAATGTCAGAAATAATAAATTCATTAGTATTAAACATTGAATTCTTTCTTATATTTCCTATAATGTCCATCTCCTTCCCCAAAAGTTCAGCTCTTTTAATTGAAAATAATTCTGGATTTTCTAATTCCTCTTTATTAATCAATTTATCAATCTGATCTGAAAACATTACAACCCTAATAGAATCACTACCGTCATCAGCAACAAAATTAATCAAAGCTCTCTTTTCAGCATTTACCGGACCATGCTCAACACATTTTCCTTCTGTTGCTTTTTTTCTACATTCAGGGCAAATTTCAAAAAACCTTGGACCAAACATTTGGACAATAAATGCCCTAGTACTTACATTATCATTAGTATTAAAATCAACAATCTTCTTTTTTAGAACTGGTTTTTCAATAACAACATTATCTACTTTTTTTTCACTAGGCTTAATCTCAGAAAAACTTGTTAGATGCAATTCTCCATTTCTTACACTAGCATTACTAATTTCAACAATAAACTCTTGTTTTATCTCACCTTTAACAATTAAATCTATATGATTCTCATCCCACATCACAGTACGAATATTACTAGTCTCATCAGCAAGAATAAAACTTCCAATTC
>Ga0233431_1004383_pt1 | contig 15212 bp, 13 predicted proteins | sample SI_118_April2016_FD_179867 | JGI IMG/M metagenome (GOLD analysis project Ga0233431, IMG submission 179867) | Seawater microbial communities from Saanich Inlet, British Columbia, Canada - SI_118_April2016_200_MG | ecosystem: Environmental > Aquatic > Marine > Inlet | place: Canada: British...
TATCTTAATGATAAGCCGTGCAGTTCACAGGCATCGGCTGCAATAACACCATGCCCCCCACTTAAAGAAATAATGCCGACATTACCAATAATACCTCTGGGATAACAGCTTAAGGCCTCACAAAAGGAGGTAAATTCATATTCATTGTCTGCCTCCGCCACACAATGCTGTTTCATGATTTCTTGAAATACCCTGTAATCCCCTGCCAGAGAAGCTGTGTGACTGGAAACTGCCTCTATCCCCTTTTTGCTCTTTCCTGCCTTTAAAACAACCACGGGCTTGGAACATTGTTCCGCTCTTTGAATAAACTTTCTGCCTTCTTTTTTTTCAAAACCTTCAATATAAAAAGCAATGGCCTTTGTCCCGGGATCCTGATCAAACCAGTCCAGCATATCTGTCTCCCGGATATAGGCTTTGTTACCAATACTGACACCAAGAGACACACCAATTCCCTGGCCTGCAAATTTCACCATCTGATCCACAAGCACTCCTCCGCTCTGACTGACAAAACCGATATTGCCTTTGTCCGGACGAATTATCCTCTCTCCCGGGAGAAAAAATGTATCAACATGGTCAGGAGCGTAAATCCCAAGACAATTAGGACCGATAAAAGGAAAACATGCCTCTTTTGCCATATCAACCAGCCGTTTCTGTAATTTTAAATTTCCCACCTCTGCAAATCCGCCGGATATAATTACAGCACCTTTTATATTTTTTTTTATACATTGTTCTACAACCATGGGAACATACTCTGCACGCACGGCAATGACTGCCATATCAATTTCGTCTTTGATATGGCCGACACTTTGATAAAGTGTTTCCCGGTTGAGGATGCCTCCCTTTGGGTTCACTGGAAATGTTTTGACTGGATATCGCAGATTATTTTTATTGTAGATCACGTTGGCCGGGTGATTGTCCTGGGATGTGGACACTCCGATAACTGCCATGGTTGATGGTTTGAAAAGATATTTTAAATCCACTTTTCTTCCTTTTTTAATCATGGGCAGATGGGGGCAGACGAGGTCAGGCTTAACCCTGACCCCATAAGTCGGGTTGATAAACTTATTATCAACCCGACTTATGATAAAATTTAATTAGTGCCTGACCGGAAACCCGTGTTTGGATGGCTCGCAGAGGAGCTTACGCTCACAAAATTGTCCATATACAAGGCGCAAGAAAGTTTGAAACCGGAGTGTACTCCTGTACATGAGGCCACTCTTAAAATTTGGCAAACTTTTGCAGCAACGCAGAAGATGGGTGAGTTTTCGTTCAAACACTAATTATCCTGATCCGCAAGATAATCATCATACATTGACTCTAAAGCAAGTTTATGTTTTGATTCTTCCTGAACAAGGATCATGAACACTTTTTTTGCATCTTCATTATCTGTCTTGCCTGCAAGCATTGAGTACAGTTTGACGGCTATCTCTTCTTTTTTCATGGCAATTTTAAGGATTTCAGGCATGGGCATCCCTTGTTCGTACTCTGTTTCCACCATGTAATCACTGATTTTGAGATCTGTAATTTTCTTAAACTCATAGGAATCAATTTTATCTTTATTGCCTGCCATATCTGAAATAAGGAAAACATGCTTTTCTTCTTCTTTTGCAAATCTCTCAAAAGTTTCTTTAAGTGAAGCCCTTGTTGCTTCTTTGGCTAAAGATGAATAAAAATCCACTGCTTCTTTTTCCCTGTCAATGGCAAAGCTTAATATTTCTTCAACCGAACCAAATTCCATTTTACTCTCCTTCGTGTTAGCGTTTTAAATTATTTTCAAAAAAATTATAACTTTTATACTTCTTTATGTTTTGCAAATTGCATACCCATCCATGACTATTCAATAAAGTTTATATAACCGATAAGTAGACTAATTATCAATTAAAAATTTATTTTCCAAAAATATCCTTAAAAGAAGATTGAAGTGTTGGGAAAATAAATGGATACCCCAAATCCAGCAAATTCCCTGGGATCACCCTTTGGCTTTGCAAAAGAGAGCTGCCAAGTTCGCCCATTATTGTCTTGATCATAAAAGAGGGGGCCGGCATAACCGCAGGTCTTCCCAATACCCGGCCCAAAGCCTTTGCAAATTGTTTTTGTCGGATTGGCGTGGGACCTGTAAAATTGAATATGCCCTGGGATTGTTTATTTTCAACTAAAAATTCAATTACTTTTTCAAGATCTTTCACATGTATCCAGGGGAACCATTGCCGCCCTCCCCCAAGGGGACCGCCGACAAACAGTTTAAATGCCTTTGTCATCAAAGACAGCGCACCTCCATCACCCAGAACCACTCCGAAACGCATGACAGCAACCTTGACACCTTTTTTTTTGGCCTTTAACCCTTCTTTTTCCCAGTCCGCACACACATCTGCCAGAAAACCTTTTCCAGGCAGCCTTTCTTCAATCAGCAAATCGTCCTTACAATCGCCATAAATTCCAGCGGCAGAAGTTGTCAAAAGTGTTTGTGTTTTACCCTTTTGTATTGCACTGACAATATTTCTTGTTGTTAATATGCGGGAGTCATAAATTGCCTGTTTATACTTTTTTGTCCAATAATGAAAAATATTTCGCCCTGCCAGATTGATAATAATATCTGATTGGGCAACTTTATCCTGCCACTTTCCTTTGAGCGTGGTGTCAGAACTTATCCATTCAAATTTTTCAAACGCCTCTGAAAACGGGTGGGTGGCACAAGTTCCAATACCCGTCACCTTGTAACCCTTTGATAAAAAAAGATAAGCAAGCTTTTTGCCGATAAATCCTGAAGCCCCTGAAATAAATATTTTTTCCATAATAATTAATCCATTTTGTTTTTTAAAAGATCACGCTTTAAAATAAGGCTGTTTTTTAGATTAACAACTCATGCGGAATCAGAGTAGTTATTTATAAAAATTACCGCTATATGCTAAGCCCGAAGCCGTCCAGAACACCCGCAGCAAAAAAATTAAAAAAAAGTGTTGCAATTTTTCAACATGTGTGTAAAAAATAAAACAACCTGAAATAAATGACTGAACAAAAGGAACATATGGCTGACAATAAAATAGATGCATTAATGAGAAGAATCCTTGATGCAACAGGTATAAATTCCCAGTCTGAACTAGCAAAAGAACTTGAAATCAACCGATCCGGTATAAGTCATGCTAGAAACAACAATAAGATTCCAGACAAATGGATTGTTAAGTTATATCGAAGATTTGGTTTTAATCCCCAATGGATTGAAAGCGGTATTGGTAACGTATTTATCCAGACACAATCCAGCCAGGATGTTGAATTTAAATATATTCCAAAAGTTGCGGCAAGACTTTCTGCTGGAACCGGATCCTTTGAGTGTGATGAGAATATAACAGATTATCTTTCTTTTCAAACAAAGTGGCTGGCCAGTAAGGGATCTGCCAGGAATATGGTTGCCATGGAAGTTTTTGGTCAGAGCATGGAACCTGTAATAAAGGAAGGGGATACAGTACTCATTGATCAATCCCAAAAAAATATACTTGCCGGTGCCATATATGCGGTGGGCGTTGAAGATACTATTTTAGTAAAACGAGTTGAAAAGCATCCAAACAAACTGGTCCTTTGCAGTGACAACAAGGATTATGAACCCATCTACCTTAAAAAAGAAGAGGCAGACAGGGTAAGAATTGTGGGCAAGGTCATCTGGAGCTGCCGTGACTATAGATAGACTACAGATAGATTACAAATAGATTTTTTTTAATTGATACGTTTAGTTTTTTCAACAAATGATGAAATATTTAAAATTAAAGGAATAAAAATGCAACGAAATCAAAAAACGATATATGAAAAATGTTTTATTGGCATTACAGGAACAGCCTGGGTTGCAGGTTTGCTTATTGCCGGCTCTGACAGTCCCTATATGCCATGGCTCAATGGAATCGGATTGATTGTATTTTTTTGTGCAAGCACTTTACTTGGGAAATTTTTTAATTCATCCCATTCTAAGGACCGCATTTCCATCTATCCCGGGTGCTATCAAAAACCTGATCACCGGGCGATAAGGCCAAAAAAGAAAACTCGAAAAATTAATATTCCATATGCGCTGGGAATTTGAAAATTGAGAATAGTATGAGGACATACTTGTCCGCAGTTTTTGTTGCTTCGTGAAGCGAATTTAGATCTTTTAAAATAGTCCGACCGGTAAGTGCAAGGAAAGTAGACCGGAACGGGTAATCCCCCCTCCATATCCTTATAAAAATTTTTAAATCAATTTTATTTTATTATTTTATTTACTCAGCCTTGATTAGCCATTAAAATAAAAATAATATTTTTAAACTTGTGAATGGAAATATCAAACTGTCTAATCAGAAAACCATGGATGGTTAATTAAAAATTTAAATCTGAGGAATCATGAGCACTATTTCTAATTATAAAACCACGGTCCAAAGAAAAATTATTAATAATCATTTAGGCGATTCAATGGTCGCTTTTGGTATTGGCATAGCTATTTGTTTCTGGTTTTTTAATGCCTTGATCCGTTTTATTGACTCCCCTGATTTAGGTTGGAAAATGATTATAATGGGAACAGAACTGCAATTATATGAAAAATTGGCAGTCAGCACATTGTTTATTGCTTTTGGTTCCCATGCCAAGACAAATATAAAAAAACGACGTCATGCTGAGGATAATTTACAGGAAAGCGATGAAAAATATCGCATCATATTAGAGAGTATTGAAGAGGGATATTATGAAATTGATTTTAATGGAGATTTTAAATTTATAAATAGATCCATGTGCAAAATTTTAACAAGAACTGAAAATGAAATCATTGGGACCAAAATTACATCCCATCTTGATAAAAAAGACATTGATGGCTTTCAAACATTTTTCAATAAAATCAAAAACAATGAGAAACACCCCGGTACAATAGAATGTGAGGTTAAAATCAGAGGCAGGGGACGAAAAACCATAGAAATGTCTGCTTCTCTCATGGCCGATTTTAATTTAACACCAGACAGAATCAGAGGCGTTGCCAGAGACGTCACTGAAAAAAAGATGCTTGAAAAAAATCTATTTCAATCTTTGGAAGATGTTAAGGAAGCCCGATCCGGCATTGTACTTGGCCTTGCAAAATTATCTGAATACAGGGATACGGATACGGGCAGGCATCTTGAACGGATCCGCGAGTATAGTAAAGTTATCGCACAGGAAATGTCTAATTTGCCGCAATACAACGGCTATATCACTTCTCAATATATTGAAGACATCTATCAGTCATCCATTCTTCATGATATCGGCAAAGTTGGCGTACCAGATGCCATTTTGTTAAAAAAAGGAAAACTTACTGACCCGGAATATGAACAGATTAAGAAGCACACTCTTCTTGGTGGCCAGGCATTGTCTTCAATAACCAAACAATTTAAAGACCAGACATTTTTAACCATTGCCAAAGAAATCGCCTATTATCATCATGAAAAATGGAATGGCAAAGGGTATCCAAGCCAATTAAAAGGTGAACGAATCCCACTTTCTGCCAGGATCATTGCTATTGCAGATGTTTACGACGCTTTAACATCAAAAAGGTGTTATAAGAAAAAACTAAGTCACTCAAAAGCAAAAGAGATCATTATGAATGAAAAAGGCGAATTATTGGATCCTGATGTTGTTAATGCTTTTCTTGCAAGGGAAAACGAATTTATGGAAATCAGTGAGGCCCTTCATAAAGATGATATGGTCCCAAACTCCAGAACAAACCCTGTAAATATCCATCAGGAATATGATTTTTAACAAATAGTAAATAATTGTTATTTTTCAACTTGCCTGGGATGTGAACAGCATTCTTTAAAATCATTGTATCCACTTTATTGCAGGTTTTTTTCTTGAAGCTGTATTGGCATGTTTATATGCCGGATACCCCATAATAAGACAGGCATAAACCATACGATTTTCAGGCAGATTAACATGCTTTCTAAGTTTTTTACTATACTTTAACGACAAATTTAGAAACCCGATATAACAGGTTCCAAGTCCCAGGCAATAAGCATAGTTCATTATATTGCCCGCTGAAATATTGCAGTTTTCACTGGAGAATTTTTTACCTTTCGGCCCATGGACAAGGATTAAAACAGGGGCGTTATGAAGGATAAAATCCCTTCCCTTTTTTGTCTCATCAATGAAATACTGCATTGGATCTACATATCTTGCGATGGTATCTGATACCGGGAAAATTTTTAGAATTCTATATATCAGGTTACCGGGGAATTTTTTTGTAAAGTAAAAAATCTTTACGGCAAAACCAAAAACTGAATTTGAAATAGTTTTCAGGATATTTTTATCACTGACAACGATATACCCTACATTTTGTGAATTAGATGCCGTGGGCGAATGATTTACAAGACCGATTACTTTTTCTATTAATTGATCTGGAATATCTTTGTCTTTATAATGCCGTACACTTCTTCGTCCCCTTGCAATGGTTTCATAAATTTTTGGATCAATAAGATCAGGATCTATTTTTTGTATTTGTGTCCAATCAAGACCGCCATGTTCGACAGCCCCCTGCGGGCATACAGAAAGGCAGTGACTGCATCTGTTACAATCACCCGGTGCAACTATTTTTGGGATACCATTTATATTTTTCCACACCACAGAAGCACAGTCTTTTACACATAACATGCATTTTGTGCATTTTTCTTCAATCCGTCTTATTTTCATGTATTCTTAATAATAACAGTTTTTAGTTTTAGAAGTTTTTAGTTACAGGCAGAAGTTTATAAAAAAAAATTATTCCCTGCTTTACATCCCGCCAATGCCTACTGGTTGTTTTACAACGGTTAAAAGCATTTTAAACTGAGAAAGAGCAGATACTGAATGGGGGACATTTGCCGGCATAACCACTGTCTGTCCTTTTGTTGTATTTATTTTTTCACCATTGATGTTAATTAAAGCTTCACCATCTAAAACCTGGACCATGGCATCACCTGGAGAGGTATGGGCGCTGATTTCCTCATCCTTATCAAAGGCAAACAATGTAATATTAACATGGGATTTACTGGAAAGGGTCCTGGAAACAACTCTTCCCTCTTCATAATCAACAAGGCCGGCAATATCCACGGGTGTGGAAAAAGGAATATTTTTAATGAGCTGCGCTTTTTTATCTGTCATGAGCTTCTCCTTATAAAATCTTTGGTTAAATTGGGTGAATCTGCTTTCAAACGTAAACATTATCTTATATTTATCAACCTGAAATTGTGAGTCACATTGTGAGTCACACTGTAGGTAAAAATTTTAAAAGAAAAAAAATGCGTAGGAGAAACGATTTGATACGGATGCAATGACAAGGGAACCCTGTATATTTTTTTTAAAAAGTCTTGATATCCTGCACTTCTACTGATAAGAAACTTATCACCTTATGATGTAATTTTGCCATCAAAGTGTTGATAGGAACTGGATTGAGTTAAAACGAATCTTGTAAACAGGAAATTGTAAACTTTGTTATCAGGTGTAGAGAATAAAAATGCCCAGTTTTGAAGAATTGATAAATGATTTTGCCCCTGTTAAATCGCCGGAAACCATTAAATCCTGTATCCTTGTTATAGATGATGATGCATCCATCCAGAGAGGATTGACCACATACTTTTCCAATACATATCAGGTGGCGGTCGCCGGCAACGGCAAAGAAGGCATTGACATGCTTTTAAAAACTTCTGTACACTGCATTATTCTTGATATCAAAATGAAAGGAATGAATGGATTTGATACGTTTCCCAAAATAAAGGAACATCATCCTGAACTCCCCATTATTTTTTATTCAGCCTTTCAAAATGAGCATGATCTAAAAACCATTCTTAACCAATATAACCCGGAAGGATACTTTGCAAAAGGCGATGACATAGAAAAACTCAAATCTGCCATTGATAAAAGTATTCACAAATTTTTAAACATTTTAAATCAAAAAACAGATTTAAATAATATTCAAAACAGACTCCTTAAGGAAAAAAAGAATAACCGCATTCTGCATAATAGACTTTTATCCAATTACAAATTTGATCTTTTAATTGGCTCCAGCCCTAAAATGGCAGCGTTTAAACAATTGTGCGAAAAAGCGGTCAACTCTGATATTACTGTCTTAATCCAGGGGGAAACAGGAACTGGAAAAGAATTGATAGCAAATGTGATCCATGAAAACTCCAGACGGTCTGATCATCCCTTTTTTATCCAGAACTGTGCTGCCATCCCGGAAAACTTATTTGAAAGTGAATTGTTCGGACATAAAAAAGGTTCTTTTTCAGGCGCCATTACAGATAAAAAGGGGATATTTGAACTTGCCCATCAAGGCACAGTTTTTCTTGATGAAATCGGAGAATTGCCCCTTGCCATGCAGGCAAAACTTTTAAGACTGCTTCAACAGGGAGAAGTCCGGCCGCTTGGGAGCAATACAACAAAATATGTGGACGTGAGAATTATTTCAGCCACAAACACAGACCTTGTAAAAGACATTAAAGAGGGGCGGTTTCGAAAGGATTTATACTATCGGTTGAATGTGTTTAATTTAACGCCCCCTCCGCTTCGTGAAATCAAAGATGATATCCCTCTAATGGTTAAATTTTTTATAAAAAAGTATCAAAAAAAACATGGAGCCAGGGCAAAAAAAATAAGCGGGCAAGCCCTGGATATTTTATGCAGCCATTCATTTCCGGGAAATGTAAGAGAACTTGAAAATGAAATTGAAAGAGCTGTAGTCATGTTAGGGTCTGAATCAGACACCATAAAACCATGCCATTTCTCAGAAAATATACTGACAAAAAGTCAAAGTAAAAAAAATATAAAATATAAAAAAAAGACATTAAAAGAAATGGTGGCACTCTTTGAGCAGGACCTGATCAAAAAAGCCATGAAAAAGCATAAAGGCAATAAAACCCATGCAGCAGATGAGCTTGGGATCAGCCGGGTGGGATTAAACAATAAAATACAGCGGTATGAAATGGTTTGAGTTTACCCTGTGAGACAAATTAAGTTTTAAATAAATCAGGATTTATCCACAATTAAATGTTTGGCATAAAAAAGAAAACAAAAAAGAAATTGACCACTGAAGATCCCGTGTATTCTGGACGGGAATTTCTAGGACTTTGGTCATATGTGTTAACGCATGGATCTAATATTGATCAATTCTTTTGTGGGATTGACATTCCCAAAGAAAGAATCCTGGATGAAAATGAATGGTTTGATATCCATACTACATTTAAATTGTGGAAAAACTATCGATCCTGCCTTCAAGACTTTGATATGACTGAAACTTTTTACATTACTTTTGAATCTGCTAAAAAATCTTCCTATGGGATTGCGAAACTAGTGGCCCAGTTTTCATCCATAAAAAATATTTTCAAGTTAGCTCCTTATTTAGCAAGTACAGTATCCAAAATTGATCTATTTAAAATCCTTGAACTTGACGCTACTTCAGCCATAATTAAATATAACCCTTATCCGGGATTTGAAGAATTTATCGATTCTTCTCACTATTTCTCATTCTTGGGGGTGTTTGCCGCTATCCCAACCACACACGATATGCCGCCGGCAAAGGTCAGGGAAATTGCAAGTCTGATCGATGTGAAAAAAAAATTTTCAATCGATTTTGCACAGTTTGACCATACCATAAAAGAAAAAAATGGAATCATCTATCTGGATGATGAACCGGCCGGAAAATGGATCACCATTTCCAAAGACCATGATCTTAACCCTGTGGTGCTTAAATATCTTACAGGAGAAAAATGTGTGTTATGGGAAAAGGATATAAGGGAAACAAAAAAATCAGGAAAAAAAATTCTCATTGCAAAAAAAGGGGATCTTTATAATTGCTCATCAAGTATTTTTACTGCAAAATGGGAAAATTCCAACTTTATTTCTAGAATAAAAAAGGCCCTTCCCATTGCCAGACAATTTTTACTTGCCTTTTTTAAGAGCCGGGATGCCTTGTTTAAACAGACATCCATGCTCCATGACCAGGCAAGCATACTTGAGGATAGAATCAGAACAAAAACCAGGGAGTTGAACCAGGCCCATGAGGAAATCATGGAGCTTGAAAAACGCACAATTGAGCACAGAATCACGGGCGGATTTGCCCATGAAATGAGGAATGCCCTTGCCGGTGCTCAATTGGAATTAAGATCAGTCATTGATTATAAAAACCAAAAAAAAACATCCACTAAAATTCTTAAAGAGAATGCAACTCTTCTATTGGAAAATCTATATACACTTCATAAAGACTATGGAATACCCAAAAACAATATCGCAAAATCTTTTATCCCACAGCTAAAGGAGATGGCTGAGATATCAGATCATTTATCCAATGTGTTCCATGATATTTCAAGTGATATTGACCGGGGATTAAATATTACCAAGGAAATCAGAAATTATGCGAAAATGCATGAATTTAAGGCCGGGACCCAAATTGTTGAAATCGTCAGCCTTTTGAAAAACTTTAAACACCGACATTTAAAAGAGCTGAACAATAACAATATTACCCTATCGTTTTCCGGAATAAAAAAAGCCCATGTCACAGCAGATAAAGAATATTTAACTTCCATTTTCACCAATTTGATTCTCAATGCAAAAGAGGCATTAGTTGATGATGAAACACTTAAAGGCAAAATTCATATCAACATCGAAAAAAATAATTCAACTTTTATCGTGAAGGTAATAGATAATGGTCCCGGCATTCCAAATGATATAGAAAAAGATATTTTTGAACCTTTTTTTACAACCAAACCTTCCAGCGGAACAGGTTTGGGACTGGGTATTGTCAAAAGGCTTGTAAATTTATATGGCGGGCAGATCACCATTGAATCGGTCATGGGAAAAGGGACAACAGTTGAAATAAGGCTTCCAGGAATTGAGAATGGATCGGTTTAATAGACTTTTAAAAAAATTTGACCTTGAAGAACCGCCTTTTAAATCATCAACACGGTTCCAGGTTTTGATAATAGATGACAGCCTTAATATTCAAAATGCGCTGAAGCGAATCCTGATTCAAAAAAATTATGAGGTGACCCTTGAGTCAACAGGTAAAGGCGGAATTGATGCGTTAAGCGATGAGACCGGTGTTGTCATACTGGATGTAAAACTGCCGAAAATGGATGGCATACATATTTATATAAAGCTAAAAGAAAAAAATCCTCAAGTCCCCATTATTTTTTATTCAGCATATCCCGGAGATAAGAAGATCGTAAAAAAATGCATTTCTTTAAAACCCCATGCCTTTATTGAAAAGGGTGTTGCAAAAGATATTGATTCTCTATATCAATCCATTGACAATGCTACAGATATTGACAAATGCCATACAAAGATTAACTGATAACTAAGTTTACGCTTTTTACACAACTCCTATCGATTTCATATCCTCAAAATATAAAACACTTGAACATATCGTATTTATTATCAGTAAGTTAATGTGAATCCTCTCTGCATTACCCCTGATTGGCATGGTTGATGCAGCTATAATCTAATGGTTTAAAGATTGATGTTTAGCATTTAACCCAACTTACGAGGTGATATTATTTCATTACTGAGCAGAACAAATTTAGAAATCGATCCATACATTGTCCAATTACAGCAGCAAGTTGATAAACATAAAACTGCGACGATGATATTAACTGAAATCAATGAGACACTCAGCAAAGAGGTGAAAGAAAAAACAAATCGATTAAAACACCTCAATGAACAACTTATTGTTGCTGAAGAAATGGAACGAAAGGCTGTTGCCTCAGACCTCCATGACGGGGTTGTTCAAAATCTTGCCATAAGTATTTCTACTATAAAAGATATCAAAGATTCCACTATCATTCCAAACACACAGGTGCTTTCAAAAATCCAGGGATACCTTGAACAATCCGTACGGGAGATCCGGTCCCTGATCTATAAACTGGTGCCGCCGATTTTAGATGATTTTGATATTGAAATTGCCCTGGGGGTTTTTATAGAAGAAATAAATATAAATCATAAAAGTAGTATAAACTATATCAATAATTTAAAAGATCCCATTCATTTTGATAAGACTGTTAAAATTGTTTTATACCGGGCTGTCAGCGAGCTAGTAACCAATATGATAAAACATTCCAAAGCAAAAAATGCCAAAGTGATTGTCTCAGAGACTCGGAATATGGCGCAGTTAAGTGTTGAGGACGATGGCGTTGGGTTTTATTCTGGAAAAACACACCATTCCCGGTCCGGCTGTTTCGGGTTAAACAATCTTAAAGAACGCATGAAAAATATTGATGGTGAAATGAAAATATTTTCTGAACCAGGCAAAGGAACAAAAATTGTATTATTGATACCCAAATAAAAAATCCCAGAAGCTGGTTTCCCCCAATTATTTGATCTTAAAAAATAAATTTTAATATCTGCAAGAAAACTGTTTGAATTAGGTATTGCTTAAAAATTAAATTCAGCTATAACTGACATGTCTTGATATTAAACTTCATTTTGCCGGATTAAAAAAATCTCATGAAATATATTTTAAGGGATAGAAATTTAAGTATTTTATTTGTATCCACATTTTTATTTTTTACAAATGAAGCCTTATTTCTGCCCACTCTACCCCTGTATTTATCGGGTGCAGGTTACAGCAATACAATGATAGGGATAGTTCTCGGGGCATTTGCACTGGGAGTTTTGCTTGCACGACCCCTGTCTGGATTTATTACAGATGAAAAAGGCAGAAAAATATCCCTTGTTGCCGGAGTTATCATTTTTGCTGCAGCCCCTTTATTATATCTTGTTTCCACTGATTTTCTGTATTTAATCATAATCAGATTTTTTCATGGGTTAGGGCTTTGCTTTTATACAACTGCATTCCCCGCGTATATCACAGATGTCAGTGATGAGAACAATAGGGGTGAAATATTAGGTCATATGGCAACATCCACAACTTTAGCGTTTACTTTGGGTCCATTGGTTGGAATGACAGTCTTCAGCTCATACGGATTTAAGTCCTTGATTTTCCTTTGCACAATAACAGGACTATTAAATCTTATCGTAATTTTAAAGATATCGGAGATTCATAAAAAAACAGATAAGAGATTAAAGATTCCTTACAAAAAAATTGTCTTTAAAAGAAGCGTGCTTGTTTCTTCTTTTATTCAGCTGATATATGCCATTATTTTTGGTGGCATAATGACATTTCTTCCCCTTCTTTTAAAAAATATTGAAGGCGTAAATGTGGGTGTTTTTTTTATGGTGGAATCCATTGTAATCATCGCCTGCAGATTTATAGCCGCTCAAATGGCCGACAAATACGGAAGAGGACCCGTGTTTGTCTATTCTTTTCTTATTATTATTTGTGGTGTTTATTTAATATCAAAAATAGATACAATACACATCCTGATTGCCACAGCAGCTCTTTTTGGGGTAGGCTCCTCTTTGTGCTTACCTGCACTTTCAGCATATATAGCAGACAGATCTGATCCATCAGCCAGGGGTACGGTTTTCAGTTTTTTTTATGGTGCCTTTGATGCGGGTGTTGTTGTGGCCGGTGTTTTACTGGGGTTTATTGCCGATTTGACCGGTCTTCGAGAAATGTTCATGATTACTGCAGCTTCCGGTTTTCTTTGCCTCATTATTTTTTCCCTGTTTATTAAAAAAGGATTTAGGAAATCTTTACAATGGTCTCTTTTACCTAAAAGGCAATAGGTCTGCCTTTCTGTGTCGCGTATATGAAATATGACTTATTTTATAGGCTTGTCAACTATATTTCGATATTTCTGGAAATATAGTTGACAAACTCTTTTTAAGTATTTATTATGGTGACAATGAAAAAAAGGAAACTATGGAAAATAAAACAGCAGCAAAAAAACTGGCAGAACTGGGACACATCACCCGGCTTTCAATTTTTCGATATCTTGTTAAGGTTGGCGATCAAGGAGCACCCGTCGGACAGATTCAGGAAAAATTAAACATACCGGGTTCCACTTTGTCACACCATATCAGCCGACTGGTTTCAGTGGGTTTAATCCGCCAGAAAAGACAGAGCCGTACACTGTATTGTGTGCCCCAGTTTGAAGTTTTGCATGAGCTTATAGACTTTCTCCAGGCTGAATGCTGTACTGAAGGCAAATGTAATATTTAAACAGATATTTTTTTGCTTTTATATTTCGAAATATCCGGAAGCATAGAATTAATATACAAAATTTAAAAAAGGTTTATCATGGCAGCAGAATTTATAAAAATAGCAAATTTCATGATTACTGCATTTTTACACATCTGGCCCTATCTTGTGATCACCATACCCATTGCAGTGGCCGTAAACATGTCAGGCGCTGCCAGATACATTAAACGCGCTTTTGATGCGGGCCCGGTTACAGCAATCCTTCTGGCAACACTTGTAGGCGCCTTTTCCCCCTTTTGTTCCTGTGGTGTCATACCAGTGATTGCAGCCCTTTTGATAGGCGGTGTTCCTTTGGCACCTGTCATGTCTTTTTGGATCGCATCCCCTTCCATGGATCCTGAAATATTTTTTTTAAGCGTAGGAACGATTGGCTGGAATTTAGCCGTCTGGCGTCTGGTCGGTACCCTTATCCTTAGTTTGGCGGCAGGATTTATTACACATTATCTTTCGCAGACAAAATGGATCCCAAAAAATGTCCTTAAAAATACAATGGGTTCAAATACCCCCAAAAGACCTTCAATGATTCAAAATACCTGGAGCAGATTCTCAACAGGTGTTAAAAACCTATTTTCTTTAAAACCCAAAGCATTGATTCCAACTGCCGCCTGCTGTGGTGACAATCCATCCTTTGTTACGCAGATACAGGATTCAGCCCGTCATGAAACTATTTTAATTAAACCGAATCAAAAAAAAGATGATCAAAAAACTGAAACCTGCGGAAGCCGGGTAAAACAGGATTTCTGGAGCCGTCTTTTAAAAGAATCCTATAGTGCAACCCTCATGGTCGCAAAATTTATGGCCATAGCCTTTTTTTTGGAAGCAATAATTATCCTTTATATCCCGGGTGAGTGGATTACCAGTATTATGGGGCAGAAAAACTCCTGGGCTATTATTATGGCAGCCTTTCTTGGTATTCCCGTGTATACCAGCAATTTAAGCGCTTTGCCAATGGTCAGCGGTCTTTTGACCCAGGGCATGAGCCAGGCTGCTGCCCTGGCTTTTCTCATTGCAGGTCCCACAACAACTTTACCGGCCATGGCAGCCGTCTGGACTCTTGTGACATACCGTGTTTTTATTTTATATGTCTCATTTGCACTCTTTG
>Ga0233431_1004386_pt1 | contig 15202 bp, 16 predicted proteins | sample SI_118_April2016_FD_179867 | JGI IMG/M metagenome (GOLD analysis project Ga0233431, IMG submission 179867) | Seawater microbial communities from Saanich Inlet, British Columbia, Canada - SI_118_April2016_200_MG | ecosystem: Environmental > Aquatic > Marine > Inlet | place: Canada: British...
AGTTTTGCTCTCAATATTTTACGAAAAAATGATGTTGAAAACATTAGCAATGAACTCTACAGAAACAGTATGAAGCTTGAATACGTCCTTAATTACGAAGGAATACTCCAGAACTGAACAGCCCTTGAGGACGTACAGCTTAACCCTTCGCGTAGATGTTTGGGAACCTTACGAAGACCCCTTTGGTGAATGGATCACAACCTACATGCCCATCCATGATGCTGATGGAACAATCGTTGGAGCAATCGGTGTAGATATTCTAGCAAGCTATGTTCAAGATGTACAAAGCGGAATTGTGCGGAATGGTCTAATTGCTTTCGTTATTTCATATATTCTCATCTTTGGCTTGGTCTACCTTATGTCAGGGATTGTGACACGCCCGCTTATTGGGCTTGCTACCGTTTCGAAAGAAATCGGTGAGGGGAACTACGACCAAGACCTGGATGCCTTAGAAAACTCTGGCAATTTGGAAGATGAAATAGACACGCTCTCTAATACCATCAAGATCATGATCGAAAAAGTTGCCCAGCGTGAGCAAAAGCTACGAAAACGTGTTAGTCAACTTGAGATCATCGTTGATAGCACCAAACGCCAAGAGGAAGTAAAGCAGATTGTTGAAAGTGACTTCTTCCAAGAGTTACAGTCAAAGGCAAAAGATATGCGTCAGCAATTTAAAGATGGCGGGGAAAAATCCTGATACAATTTGGCTAATCCTTAGAGCGGAGCATTTCTACGAAATGCTCCGCTTTTGTTTTAACGAGTCATCTTACGCACTTACAAGATTTCAGAGCCTATGCCCCCACCCAGCCTTCGCGCAGCATATCTGAAGGGATGCCCCCAAATGCCAAGTGCATGGAATTTGGGGAAGGAGCATGGCTTCAAAAGCAGTTTTTTCTTTGAAAAACTGCTTTGACTGATTCTTTCCATTTTTGGTTTTCAAAATGGGGAGATGCCCGACAGGGCAGAGGGGTAAAAAAGCCTCTATAAAGAAAGTGAGAAACATCAGTTAACGAAACAAACTGCTCTTTAGGAACTTTCTTTTTAAACGGGAGCAAGCCCAAATCGTGTGCGTGGTCGATGATTTTTCATCCGAAAGAGAAAACGTTCTTTTTTCCCAATTTTTAATAATATTTATGCACTCTCGTTGCTGCGCTCAATATGGTATTGTCATCAGGAATGAAGTAGAATTATATTAATGTTTGATTTGACTAATAATCTTACTCTTCTTATTCTGCTTATAGGGGTGGTATTTGCTTTGGGTGTAATTATTTGGCGAATCCAGAGATTGGGGCAAAAAACAAAAGAAGAAATTCAAACCATCAAAAAACAATTAGATGCCAGCTTTTCTCTCAGTGGTTATTTGCTGGAAGCCCATAATGAAGAAACTATTATTATGGCTGCCATGCGCTCTGGGTATGATCTGTTAAAGGCCGAGGGATGTGCCTTTGTCCCATTCAGTGAATGGGAGCAAACCCTGCCGATCTTGAAGCACGGTGATGCGCATTTTCTAAATGAACCAGCTTGGCAAGTGCTTTTATCAAAACCTGCTACTCGTCATATCTGCAGAAACTGCAAAAACAAAGAATCGGGCTTAGGGTGTACTCTGCTTCAGGAACCTGCGGATGCGAAAAACGTATATTGTGTTTCGTTGCGCAGTGGTGGCCGTGTAATTGGTGTTATCAGTTACTTTTTTTCTATACCACCGCAAATTATTGAAAACCATCGGCTTTTTTTGGTGGAATTAGTGCGTATAACTGAGCTGACTTTGGATGCTTCGCGTTTACATTCTCAGGAATTAGATTCGCTTCGTCATGTTCAGGAGCCCGCTGTCTCAAAAAAAGAATTGACTACCTTGAATGCTAAAGATAAAGGCTTGTTGGAGCAATTGGAATATCAGGCTGTTTTGAATGAGCGTACACGTTTGGCACGTGAAATCCATGATGGCTTGGCACAGACTTTGGCTTTCTTAAAAATGGAAACAGCACGTATGCAAATACATACATCAAAAGGAGAGATTGTCCTTATTGATCAAGCCTTACAGGCTTGCCACCAAACCCTCTCAGATGCTTATCTGGATGTGCGACAATCCATAGACAATTTGCGTCGTGCGCCCAGTGAAAATCTAACCGATTGGCTAGATATGACAGCGGTTGAATTTAAGGAATTGACAGGGCTGGAAATTGACACATCTAATATCAAATTAGATTCTTCTTTTCCAAATAATATCAAGGCTCAATTGATTCGGATCGCACAAGAAGCCTTGGCAAATATTCGTAAACATGCACAACCAAGCGAAGTATCCATTTCAGCTTTTGAGCATGGTGGGGAAGCAACCATTGAAATAAAAGATAATGGATGTGGGTTTGCGCCAGAGGATGTGCTTTCTTCCTCAAGGTACGGTTTACGAACAATGCGCGAACGCGCCGAATCGATCAATGCTGATTTCCAGATCATCAGCACACCGGGGATGGGCACCACAATACGTTTACATATCCCAACCAATGAAAAGATAAATTCATGAGCGAGGCGATCCGCGTTGTTGTTGTAGATGATCACACTCTTTTTCGTCGGGGTTTGATTAGTCTACTGCATGAAATGCTGGATATTCAGGTTGTCGGAGAAGCTTCTAATGGCAAAGAAGCTATTGATATTATTCTCCGTAACAAGCCTGAGCTTGTTCTGCTGGATGTAAATATGCCCATTATGGATGGAGTTGAAACGGTAAAAGCTCTCCGTTCACGAATAGATTGTCATATTTTAATGCTAACGATTTCTAAGGATGAAAGCGATCTTATTGGCGCAATTCGCGCCGGTGCCGATGGTTATCTTCTCAAGAATGCCGAACCAGAGGAATTACAGAACGCAATCTCTCTGGTTATGGATAATAAATCGATAATTTCTCCTGAAGTCACCAGACAAGTTTTTCAGGCAGTTAGCAAACCATTAGGGAATACTTCAAGAGATATCCCTGAATTAACGCCTCGCGAGTTAGATGTCTTACGATGTCTTTCGATGGGTAAGACAACATCACAAACCTCAAAGCAATTATATATTTCCGAAAACACAGTCAAAACCCATGTGCGTAAAATACTGGACAAACTTAAAGCCTCGAATAGAACTGAAGCAGTGAGTAAAGCCGTTCAGTATGGCTTCATCAATATAGAGGACCAATAATGCGACCAAATGAAAAAAGAAAAATTTTTTATCGGATGTTCAGCGCAAGTCTGCTGAGCATCCTTCTCTTTCTGGCTGGATGCACGGGCCAAAACACACCAGTCGAAGACGTACCATTAGATGGAGAAACCCTCGCCCTCCAATGGCAATATGCTTCTGGTAGCGCAATCAATAAGCATCCCCTTCGGATTGCAGACGTGGTCGTTTTTGTCCCGCATGATGGCACACTCACAGCAGTGGATGCGCTCACCGGAGAATTACGTTGGCAGATTGATAGCCCTGTTGATGTTTGGGAGCGTTCCTACACAACAAATGGGAAATCCATCTTTATTGGGTTAGAAGGTGGAAAGTTCACTGCCATTGATGCCCGCTCTGGGAAAATTCGCTGGGAAGTAGATTTGGGTATAGATGTTCAGGTATCCCCTCTAGTTGTTGGCGATACGCTCTATATCCCCACAACTTTTGTGGGACCAGGCTTGGATTCTGACCCTAACAAAAAAGCCACCTTTTTTGTATTGAATATTGATGATGGTCAGGAGTTATGGTCATTTGAAACCGATAACTATATCCTCCAGACCCCAACGCTCTTTGGCGATGTCATCTATGTCGGTGGGAGTTACTACGCCCCTGACATCGAAATAGATGAGGGCGGCCCCATGCGTGTTTATGCGCTGGATGCAAAGAGCGGCACACCAATTTGGGAATACGAAGCCCTCGATGGTTTTATCAAAAGAATGTACGCCACTGAACACACTGTGTCTTATATCGCCTATCAAGATTTCGTGAATGGCATTGATACCCAAACTGGCGAGCTGAGCTGGCGTCGAGATACAGGCAACTGGGTGCCCTCAATGCTTGGCGTCGAAGACACCGCCTATTTTGGCTCAGCCAATACCCTCGTCTACGCCTTTGATACAACCAGCGGCGATATTCGCTGGAAGCATAATATCCTCGTCGGCACCTTCAATTACGTCATGGGGTCCCCCGTTCATGTTCAGGACGATTTATATTTTCTCACCCAACACGGTGACATCATGGCATTAAGTAGATCTGATGGTTCACTCCTCTGGCATATTTCGACAGGCATTACGCCCAGAGATGGTTTAACGGTTTCTGGTGGATGGCTCTACTTTGGCGATATTGACGGGATAGTCTACGGATACGCGTCTGGAAATTAATTGCAGTAATTGGCTTAGACACGCTCTTGCTTCAACTTGCTTCCGATTGTGAGCATCGCTGCTACTCACGCTTACAGGCTAGGACAACAAAAGTCACGCTACAAATTCAGCCAGTATACACAAGCTACGTAGGTCACGCTTTCAATGTGACGATTACAGTTTCATTATCTATAAGTTAATAGTTCTGGTAGCAACGCTCTGCGTTGCGGTGTTTTTTCTCTAACAAGCGCACGCAACGCAGAGCGTTGCTGTCAGGCTTTTCTAGCCTATTGGCTGGACAGCAAAGCTATTCGCCACACATCGGCTCATTAAAGGGTAGCAAGCCAAAATTCAGGCGTGATTCTCCTCGTCCCATATTAAAGAAAAAATGCGGTGCAAATAATTGCACCGCATTTTTATTATCTTTTCTTGCTGGCTATTTTACTGTGCCAGCCAAGACCATAGGTCCGTCACGGTTTTCTTCTGTGATGTCGAAGTCCCAGCCGGGAGCCATGCGGTTGTTGCGCAGGCGTTCTTTCAGCTTGGAGTGCCCCCAATCGTAATCGGTGGCACCAACTTCGGATTGACCGAAGAGGGGGACGCCTGGAGGCTCGGAGAGTACATCGCCACCAGACATGAGCCCTTCGTAAGAGCCGAGGTTCATCTCGTGGTAGGAGTTTTCAGAGTTATCGAAGTGGCATCCTGTGCAGGCTTGTGAGCCGTCGAACCACATATTGGCTTCGGTGAAGAAGGGCAATACGTCGCGCTCGAAGGTCAGGTCTGCATCACCATAGGTGAACGCATCGGTTTCAGGAGCACCAGATTCGACCCAGGTAGAGATGACTCCAACACCATTCAGTTCGCAGCCATATTCATCAGGCAGAACAGTGACGCCATCAGCAGAAACTTCGACACAGAGACCATCGCGGTTTTCTTCGGTGATGTCAAATTCCCAGCCTGGGGGCATACGATTGTTGCGTAAGCGTCCGCGTAGTTTGGAATGGCTCCAATCGTAATCGCTCGCGCCAACTTCAGATTGCCCGAACAAAGGAACACCAGGCGGCTCTGAAAGAACGTCACCACCAGACATGATACCTGCATAAGATGTAAGGTCCATTTCGTGGTAGGAGTTCTCGGAGTTTGCGAAGTGACAGCCTGTGCAGGCCTGTGCACCATCGAACCAGACATTATTTTCGGTGAAGAGGGGCAGAATATCGGCATCGAATGTGCCTTCGCAGTACGAGCCATCATCAGCTGTGAAATCGAACGAATCGGTTTCGGGAGCACCAGCGTCTCCCCATGCGCCAATCAAATCAACAGCTTTTACTTCACATGCACCATCGCCATAAAGATCAGCACTTTCTTCGGATGTGACTGCTTCGCCGTGTAGCACCAAAGGCCCATCGCGGTTTTCTTCAGTGATATCGAAACCCCAGCCGGGAGCCATGCGGTTGTTGCGCAGGCGTTCTTTCAGCTTGGAGTGCCCCCAATCGTAATCGGTGGCACCAACTTCGGATTGACCGAAGAGGGGGACGCCTGGAGGCTCGGAGAGTACATCGCCACCAGACATGAGCCCTTCGTAAGAGCCGAGGTTCATCTCGTGGTAGGAGTTTTCAGAGTGATCGAAGTGGCATCCTGTGCAGGCTTGTGAGCCGTCGAACCACATATTGGCTTCGGTGAAGAAGGGCAATACGTCGCGCTCGAAGGTCAGGTCTGCATCACCATAGGTGAACGCATCGGTTTCTGGCGCACCAGATTCAACCCATGTGGAGATCACGCCTACACCATTCAGTTCGCAGCCATATTCATCAGGCAGAACAGTGACGCCGTCGGCAGAAACTTCGACGCAGAGACCATCGCGGTTTTCTTCGGTGATGTCAAATTCCCAGCCAGGGGGCATACGATTGTTCCGTAGGCGCCCGCGTAGTTTGGAGTGACTCCACTCATAATCGCTTGCGCCAACTTCAGATTGGCCGAACATAAGGAACACCAGGCGGCTCTGAAAGAACATCACCACCAGACATGATGCCTTCATAAGATGTAAGATCCATTTCGTGGTAGGAGTTCTCAGAGTTTGCGAAGTGACAGCCAGTACAGGCTTGTGCACCATCGAACCAGAGGTTGTTTTCTGTGAACAAAGGCTGAATATCAACATCGTAGGAGCCTTCATAAGTGTTTCCATCTACACCTGTGTATTCAAAGGCATCTGTTTCGGGTGCACCAGCATCAGCCCAAGCACCAAGCAAGTCGACAGCTTTAGCGGCTGCGCCTAACATACTTTCGGCTTCTGGAGCTTCCTCTTCAGGAGCAGCTTCTGGCTCAGAGGTTGCTTCTGGTGCAGCAGCCTCTTCTACAACAGGAGAGGGAACCACTGTCAGAGTGGCTGGGGCCTCACACCCTGTCAGCAGAAGAACTGCTAAGAGGAGCAAACCTGCTAAAACACGTAATTTTTTCATACTCTATTCTCCTTCATAAAGATTAATAGCCTTAATACTCTCTTAATATAATACTCGTATTCCTATCCAAAATAGGGATTATTCTGTATAGACCATGGGATGATTTAAATATCACCCATTCAGGTGATGAGGGGGTGAGAGACAAGCAAGGCCCTTCTTGATATAGTAAGTGTCAGTGTGGGTTTATAGGTATTTTGTACTGCAAGATAGGAATTTGGTGAGTGGTTGGAGGCGGGGAGGCCTGATATTTCCCCCTAAAAAAACCTTAATTTTATAAAGCACGGAGGAGAAAGTTTATGAAACACTTTGTTAGAGTGGGTATATTGACCACAATCTTAACTGTGTTGATAGGTTCTGGCCTGGACAACTTAGGCCTAATGCCTGTGCTTGCCAGTGTGCAAGGTGCAGCAATAGATGCTTTATTCAGAAAGCACATCTGGGTAATATCTTTCCTTTTTTCGTTGATCATAGGGTTTATGCTCTATAGCTTTGTGGTTTTTCGACGAAAACCTGGGGAAGAAGGAGACGGCGATCATTTCGAAGGGCATACGAGCTTAGAGATTGCCTGGACAATTGTTCCCCTTGGCATCGTGATGTATTTTTCCTTTTTAGGAGCTAGTGCGCTTGCTGAAACTCGTCGGGCAGACCCAAATGCATACAATATTACGATCGTCGGTTCGCAATGGTCTTGGCGTTTTGATTATACAGACTATGATTTTTCCTCGACAGAACTGCGTCTTCCTATTGACCGCCAATCCCTCCTGACATTGACATCAACTGATGTCATTCATTCGTTCTGGGTTCCAGAGTTTCGCCTAAAGCAAGACGCTCTCCCCGGCGAGGGAATGGAGCGAGAACTACGAATTACTCCCACATTACTTGGTGATTACAAGCTCCGCTGTGCGGAGCTTTGCGGCTTGGAGCATGCTTATATGGTCTCAGACGTGATTGTTATGGAAGTTGACGATTTTGAAGAGTGGGTCGAAGAACAAATAGGTGGACCTTCTGGTGATGCAGCAGCACGCGGTGAAGAATGGACTAAACAATTTGGATGTGTCGCTTGTCACTCCACTGATGGCGCCGAACGTATTGGGCCTACCTGGTTTGGTCTCTACGAAAGCGAAGAGACTTTGGTGGATGGTTCAACGATCACGGTTGATGATGATTATCTCTTTGAATCTATTCTTGATCCGCAAGCAACCATTGTTGAAGGCTATGACACTGTCATCATGCCGCCTACTGGCGAGAGCATGACCGAAGAACAAATTCTCGATATCGTTGAATATATCGAGAGCTTAACTGAGTAAGCAGGAATAGGAGCAAAAAAAATGGATGAAAAGAAAAAAGTCAAAATCCTGTCCCTTGGTTTAATCCGCGGCATTATCTTTCAGGTAGTTGGCTCTGCGGTGGGCATGGGATTTGTCATGCTAATTCGCGTCCTGATGGGATTGCCAGCATGGAATGCCGAACCGGTATGGGTAGGTGGTACTTTTATTGGTGTACTCACCTTTTTAATTGGTGTTGGTGCTTTTAGCGATTGGTTCAAATGGGCGAAAGGTGAAGAAACCACAGATCACCCTGAAGCTGACCCTAGCCAACCAAGATGGGCAAGATACTACAACCTTTCTCTCGACCATAAAGTGATTGGTGTTCAATACGGTGTAACATCGCTTACCTTATTGGGACTAGCAGGTACTTTCGCTTTGATTTTCCGCACAGAATTGGCTGAAGCAAAAATACAGTTCCTTGATTTAGGCGCATTCAACTCACTAATCGGCTTGCATGGTATCGTGATGATAGCCGCAATCTTGTTGGGTATTGGCGCAATGTCGAATTACCTGGTGCCTCTGATGGTCGGCGCCAGCGATATGGCTTTCCCTCGCTTGAATGCCTTTGCCTTCTGGATTAATGTCCCCGGCGCTCTTTTGGTGGTAAATAGCCTTTTCTTGGGTGGCTTCGATACCGGCTGGACGGCCTATCCACCCCTGAGTGCAAGAGCACCTTTGGGAATGCAGATGTTCTTCTTGGGTGTCTACGTTATCGGGCTATCCTCTATTCTCGGATCGCTGAATATCATTGTCACCACAATTAGAATGCGCACGAAGGGAATGAATTACTTCCGTATGCCCATTTTCGTCTGGGCAGCAGTTGCAACATCCATCATTGGATTAACTGCCACACAATTGATCGCTCTCTCTTTCCAGATGGTCATGTTCCAACGACTCTTTGGGATGGGTTTCTTCGACCCAAATAATGGTGGTAACGTAATTTTATTCCAGCATCTATTCTGGTTCTATTCTCACCCTGCGGTGTACGTTTTCATTTTGCCAGGACTAGGTATGATCAGTGAACTTTTGCCCGTCTTTTCACGCAAACCACTCTTCGGCTACAAATGGATTGCCGTATCTTCGATGGCTATCGCTCTGGTTGGTTTCTTCGTCTGGGCGCATCATATGTTCACAGCAGGCATGGAAGAATACCTACGCGTCCCCTTCATGTACAGTACGATGCTAGTAGCCGTCCCCACCGGAGTGAAATTTTTCAGTTGGGTCGGCACCTTGTGGCGAGGCAAAATTATCTTCCCAACGCCTATGCTCTTCACGCTGGGCGCTGTCTCTGTCTTCTTGCTTGGCGGCTTAACAGGACCACCCAACGCCACTGTGGCGACCGACTTGCATCTACATGATACCTATTGGATCGTAGGGCATTTCCACGCAACAATGTTTGGTGGGTTCATCTTCCCCTTCTTCGCAGCACTATATTATTGGTTCCCAAGAGTTACAGGGCGTATGTACAACGAAAAATTAGGCAAGCTCCATTTCTGGCTAATGCTTCCTGCATATTATGTTCAGTCGCTTTGGCAAATGCGCATTGGTTTATTGGGAATGCGTAGACGAATCGGAGACTATGATCCGGCACTTGGCTTTGATAACTCTCAAATGGTCATCACTGTAGCAGGGTATATCATCTTTACTGCCGTATCAATTTGTATCGTCAATTTCTGGATAAGTGCTAAAAAAGGTCAAGTAGCCAAGGATAATCCCTGGAACTCACGTTCACCTGAATGGCAATTACCAACACCAATTCCTGACCACAACTATGTAGATCATCCATTCGAGGTCGTGGGCGAACCCTATGATTATGGCTTAGAGGGCTCCTCATACGTAAAGATGCTATCTACTCAACCGAAAGCTGCTTCAGCAGACTGATTGGAGAAATCTAATGGATGATAAGAAAAAACAAGCACTAAAATTTGGGGTATACGTTTTCATAATTTTGGCTGTGCTAACCATCGGTGAATATTTTATAGCCGTTGCAGGCTTGCCTTGGTGGACAGCACTATACGGGATCGCCATTCTAAAAGCCTGGTTTGTTATTCAACACTATATGCACCTGCCTCGCTTATTTGGTGAAGAGGAGAAACACTAATGACTACTGCTGATTACCGCACTGAATACAAGTACAAACTAGGCACCAATCGCCTCGGCTTATGGCTATTTCTTCTCTCAGATTCGTTTTTCTTTGGCGGCTTACTTGTATCTCGCTTTTATCTGATGGGAAATACCCGCCCTCACCTGGAACAAACTTTAGGGTTGATCGTCACAGCTGTACTGCTTGTCAGCTCCTTCTTTATGAACCGTGCTGAAACAGCAATGGCACATGGCGATCAAAAAACCTTCCTGCAGGGGACGTTAATCACGCTTGTTTTGGGCGTGGGATTCCTTGTCGGCGTGGTCGGCGTAGAGTGGCAACTAGCCCCCTTTGGCCCCAACGATGGTGCGCATGGTGCACTCTTCTACATGATGACAGGGATGCACGCTTTCCACGTCCTCACCGGCGTGATCTTCTTAGGGATTGTCTATAATAATGGTCGCAAAGGACTCTACACGGCCGAGAAACACTGGGCAGTCGAAGCCTGTGCAACCTACTGGCACTTCATTGACGTAGTCTGGATTTTCTTCTATCCAGCACTTTACCTCATCGGTACTGTCGTTAGCTAATTCAATAAGCGGTGAGCAACCATCAGATTCTGTGATGATTGCTCACCGCTTGTCACTTTCTTATGATTAGAAATCTTTTTCGTCAACTATTTGCGGGGATACTGATCGGTACAGTTATCATCGCTGGGATTTATTTCTTTACCCAGCCCTATGCTTATCAAGGCTCTCTAATTGATCCGCCTCTCCCAGCAAAAGATTTTTCTTTAGTTCAAGCTGATGGCACAACTTTTCAGCTCTCTGATCAGGAAGGGGAACTGGTCTTGCTCTACTTCGGATATACCTATTGCCCAGATGTTTGCCCAACAACACTGAGTGATCTTGCTCAAGCAAAAAAACGCTTAGGGGACAATGATGCTGCTAATATCCAGGTCGTCATGATAACGGTAGACCCAGAACGCGATACGGCTGACCACCTCCAAGACTACGTCATGAACTTTGACCCACTCTTTATCGGTCTGAGTGGCGATCTCGAAGACCTCGAAGCCATTTGGAGTAATTACGGTGTCTACCGCGAGAAACAAATCAACTCCGGCGCGACAGGCTATCTGGTCGATCATACCTCTCGTGTCTACGTACTAGATACAAATGGGGGGCTACGCTTAACCTTCCCGTTTGGCATGGAAGCCGAAGCTATGGCAGATGATTTGGCTCAGCTACTAAGTGGTAAATAAAGAATGAACAAAGATTTTTCTCTGTATAAGAAACGCTTCATCATAACTTTTTTTGCCGCATTATTATTTGTGGGCATCATCAATGAAGGCGCACATATCTTGCTAAAAGAAAAAACCGACCGTCTACCAGAAATAGTAGAAATATCCATCCCGGCTGGAACAGCGGAGCGGATTGAATCTGGCGAAGCTGACCCAACCATTCCGTCTGAGCTGATCTTTGTCATTGGCGATACTCTACAAGTCACCAATCAAGATGATGTCCCGCACGAACTTGGCCCCTTGTGGATTCCCGCTGGCTCCAGCGCTAGTCTTTTGATGGAAAATGCCAATAAATACACCTTGGGGTGTACATTCCAGCCTTCACGTTATCTGGATTTTGATGTGCGTTCACGCACCACTGCGACCTCACGTTTGCAGGCCTTTGGTCTGGCAACTCCACCCACGGCAATGTTTTTCTTTTTATACAGTCTTTTAGTCTTTCCACTAAAAGGCAAGCGCGAGAAAGAAAACCCTGCTGATCTACTAAAAATGAGTGAATAAAACGACATATGATAAAAAACTTCTTCTCTAAACAAAAGGCTCCTTTACTTTTTCTTTTCGTAACTTTGGCTCTTATCCTGGCAGCCTGTGGCACCCCTGCAGAAAGTGACACTTTGCAGATTAATGATATTTGGGCGCGTCCCGGTTTTGCTGCAAGCAATAGTGCTGTATATTTTGAGATCGATAATTCGACAAGCGAAGCTGACACGTTATTATCCGCTTCAAGCGATATAGCACAAGCTGTTGAGCTACACATGTCCATGATGGATGCCGGTGTTATGAAGATGATGCAGCAGCATGATGTGCCCCTCCCTGTTGGCCAGACGGAGTTCAAACCCGGCGGATTGCATGTAATGCTGATCGGCTTGAATGATGATCTCAATACAGGGGATACTTTTGATCTAACATTGGAATTCCAATTGGCGGGCGAAAAGACCTATACAGTAACCGTCAAAGAACCCTAAACAGCATCTACTGAGAAAAAGGAAAATAACGTGAAACTTATGCGTACCCTGTTCTCTCGGCAGTGGATACTAGCCACCATACTGGTCTTGGCTGGTGGTGCGCTCTGCACTCGCCTTGGCTTTTGGCAATTAGATCGCCTTCAGTTGCGGCGTACCTTTAATGCACATGTTGAAAGCATTTGGGCAGCCGACCCAATAGACTTGGATGGACAGCAAACCGAAGATTTAACGCTCATGGAATACCGAGCAGTCACCGTGGCTGGATCATACGATTTTGAAAATCAAGTCGCTTTGCGAAACCGCTATTTTCAAAGTGAATTCGGATACCATCTCCTTACTCCCCTTCTTCTGGAAGATGGTTCCGCTGTGCTGGTAGATCGGGGTTGGATTCCTGCAAAGACAAATGATACACCTGCTGATTGGCATCAATATGACCAGAACGAACCGGTCACTGTCCAAGGACAGATTCGACTGGGGATCACAAAGCCAGATATAGGTGGCGTTCCCGACCCGGAACTTGCTCCGGGGCAAGATAAACTCGAATTCTGGAATATTGTCAATCTTGAGCGTATCCGGTTGCAGCTTCCTTATCCATTATTAGAAGTTTATATCCAACCAGATGTTGACCCAGAAGATGTTGAGCCGCCGATCCCTTACCAACCTGAAATTGAACTAAGCGAAGGGTCTCACCAAGGATATGCGGTGCAATGGTTTACCTATGCAACCATCCTCCTCGTGGGATATCCTTTTTATATACGAAAACAAATCAAGGAGCAGACATGAAATTCTCATTTTCATCATCATTTACCCGCCTAACTTTGCTCACCCTGCTAGCCGTATTGCTTGTCACTCTTGGCGGACGCCTTGTAAGCCTAAGCGAAGCAACCGAAGTTTGCACAGGTTGGCCTCTCTGTCAGCCGCAAGGTGTTTTAGGTTGGGTCCAATTGCTCCACCGCGCCTCAGTTGGCTTTGCCAGTTTTTTGATGGTTTATCTCCTCTACCGCGCTTGGCATGACCTGCGAGATCATCGCATTTTATTGCCGCTAACAACGTTGACCGTGATTTTATTCTTTGCGCAATCTTTTGTAGGTGCGATGGAAGTGACGCGCGGATTCCCTCGCTATCTGGCTGTTATGCATACGTTGACAGTAATCGTTCTGTGGGGGAGCTTACTTGGACTTGTGCTTGCTTCCGGCTATTTGGCGCGCGAGACTATAGCCTATCCACCGTTAAACGTACAACAACGAGCACGCGATTTCCTGACCCTCACCAAACCCATCGTTGTGTTGCTTCTACTCGTCACCACCTACGCTGGGATGGTCGTTGGCGGCAAAGCCTGGCCCTCATTAGCGTTAACTTTCTGGACGATGCTGGGTGGATATTTTGCTGCGGGCGGTTCATCTGCTCTAAATCAATATATTGACCGCGATCTGGATAAGAATATGCAGCGCACAGCTAAACGTCCATTAGCTGCAGAACGTATGACACCTGCCGAAGGGCTTGCTTTTGGCTTGGCTCTCTCAGTAATGAGTTTTTATATCTACGCTGGTTTTGTCAATTTGTTGGCTGCCTTTTTATCGCTAGCCGGTATCATTTATTATGTCGTTTTGTACAGCATCTTTCTAAAAAAGGCGACTGTTCAGAATATCGTCATTGGCGGAGGAGCGGGGGCGATCCCGCCTTTGGTCGGTTGGGCAGCTGTTACAGGTAGCCTGAATATCCCCGCGCTATTCCTCTTTGCCATTGTCTTCATGTGGACGCCTCCACACTTCTGGGCATTGGCGATAGTTCGCAAAAAAGATTATGCAAAAGCTGGCATCCCAATGATGCCGGTAGTTCGTGGCGAGAAAGAAACTCGACGCCAGATTCTAATTTATACCTTTGAGTTGGTCGCGTTGACCTTGTTGATGGCAGTCTTTAAATTTGCTGGAACGATTTATCTTGTCTCCGCTTCATTGCTTGGGGTTTGGCTAATCCACACTGCTTGGCAAGTTTGGAAAAAAGAAGGCAACCAAATTGCGTGGAAGATGTACCGTTATTCCAGCATGTATTTGGCTTTTATTTTTCTAGCCTTGATGATTGATGCTGTAGTCTAAACAACTTATCCTTAAATAAAAAAACTCGCTGGTTATACCAGCGAGTTTTTTTATTTTTATCAGCAAGCCGAAAGGCTTACTTAAAGGTTCTAATATAAGAAATAACTTGCCAAAGTTGATCTTCGGATAAGCTGGTCTTCCAGCCAACCATGGCGGTTCCTTCTTTTCCTTCCGAGATGCGCCATAAGAGATAGTCATCGGCGGCCGTTTTATTGAGCTCAACCAAGCTGGCGGGTGGAGGCGTCAAAGAGGCAGCAGCAGGGCCATCCCCTAAGCCGATGTCTCCATGACAAGCCGAGCATGTGCTTTCAAAAACAGATTTTCCTTCAGCGATTGCATCGGAAGAATCCGCAAGGGGATTGGTCTTTTCTGCGTATTCAGCAGGAATATCTGATACAGGTGCAGCCACATCTTCAGTAGTTACTGGTTCCTCGCCACCACAGGCTGAGAGAAAAACAGCCATAAGGGCGATAATTAAAATAAAAGTGAGATTCTTACGCATTTCAAAATACTCCTTAAAAATACTAGTCACCTGACAGTTTAAGAAAAGAGCAGTTGATCGGCATAAATTCTCCACTAAAATAGGTTTTCTGGAACCATTTTAGAAACGGAGTAACCTAATGCCGACCAACCATTTGTATCA
>Ga0233431_1004390_pt1 | contig 15197 bp, 13 predicted proteins | sample SI_118_April2016_FD_179867 | JGI IMG/M metagenome (GOLD analysis project Ga0233431, IMG submission 179867) | Seawater microbial communities from Saanich Inlet, British Columbia, Canada - SI_118_April2016_200_MG | ecosystem: Environmental > Aquatic > Marine > Inlet | place: Canada: British...
TTTACGGGCTCTACACCCATGGGAGAGAGGACTGGCGGCGGATGCTGCCGCTGTTGGTGTTCTTTTTTGCGTCCTCGATCGGGCTTGTGCTGTATCTGAATATGGCGAATCCGCAGGTTCGCGAGCGGCCGTACTTTTTCCTCGGCTCATATTATATGATTATGTACTGGATAGGATTCGGTATATACGGCGTTATTATCGACACTCTCGACTGGCTCCGTGAAAAAGGGAGGGCCGGGCTCGTTACACCGGTAACCGTGGTACTTTTTGTTATTTTTGGAACGATTCCACCTGTTTCGGTTTTGTCGAATCACATTGATCCCGATTTCACGAATTACGAGGTTCATGACAGAACGGGTGACTGGGTTCCCATCGATTACGGATACAATATTCTTGTGTCGTGCGAGCCGAACGCGATTCTGTTCACCAACGGCGACAATGACACGTTCCCGCTGTGGTACCTTCAGGAAGTCGAGGGATTCAGGCGTGACGTGCGGGTGGTCAATCTGAGCCTGCTGAATACGGACTGGTATAACCTTCAGATGAAATATGAGGGGAATACGATTCCGTTTGAATTTTCGGATGAATATATAAATGTTTTATGCGGGCGAGACGAAGATGCTATCCGCAAGAGAATAATCCCGGCTCAGGGCCAGGAGATAACCGCCGCGGGGATCACATGGACCCTTAAACCCTTTATTAAATATAATGATCAATACGGAGGGCTTCGTGCCGCAGACATCATGGCTGTAAATATTATTAAATGGGTGAACTGGAGCCGCCCCATCTATTTCGCGGTGACCGTTGCGGAGGAAAACAAGGTCAGCATTCAGGATCACCTTTCCATGGAGGGTATGGTTTACAGGCTCGTGAAAGATAAGGACACGACCGGCAGGACGCTTGTGAACGTGGCCGCGCTGGATGATAATGTCTTTAATAAATACCGTTACCGGCTGTTGTCCGATCCTGATGTTTACAAACCGCCGAATACGCTGAAACTGACCACAAATTATTTTATCGGATTTGCGCAGCTTGCGGACCGTTATGCAAGTATGGGCGATACCGAAAATGCTGTTCGCGCCGCATGGGGAGCGATAGAGAACACGCCGAACGACATGTCGCGGAGATTTCTCCTGTATCAGATCTTTGCCGGCCGAAAACTCACGGATGACCTTCAGCAATTCATCGATTGGGAGATGACGTTGCCGGAGTTTACGGGCGGAGAGTTTCAATACCGTTATGATTTTGCATTACGGCTTTTGAAATATTCCCTGAATGATCAGGCGCTCGGTATTTTCAACGAGCTCAGCCGGGAGTATCCGTTAAATCAGTCTATTTGGGAGACGCTTGTCGCGGCGCATTATTCAGATGGTAATTTGGAGGAGGCGCTCAAAGCCACCGATAAGATCCTTGAGCTGAACCCGGGTGACGAGGCCGCCACACAGACGAAAGATATTATCCTGAGGCAAATCCAGGATAACGGCTCGGGCGATTCTCTCAATGTGAGGCAATAGTTTCAGTGAGCACGAAAAAAATAAACAGCATAACCGCACTCTTCGTTTTCACGGTTATGCTGTTTTTGTATCTGCGTACTACCGCGCCCGGAATAACGCTCTGGGACAGCTCGGAAATTGCAGCGTGCGCAGCCATTATGGGTATCCCGCATCCTCCCGGCTCGCCGCTTCTGATCCTTTTGGGCCGGGTAATGGCCATTGTGCCGTTTTATGATCTTCGCGGCGGCGGATTTGAAAGCATCGCATACAGAATCAATCTAATCGCCGTTATTTCCGGCGCATTCGCAGCCATGCTGAGCTACCTCATCACAGTCAAACTTATCGCACGCACCGCACCCTTTCGGGGTATGCTCCGTTATGACGGATTTATCATGTTCGCCGGGCTCATTGCCGCATTTTTGACCGGCCTGTCACCGCTGTTTTGGGAAAACGCCGTCCAAATCGAAACCTATATGCCCGCGCTCATGATCTCAATGCTTGCGGTTTTCCTTGCGCTGATCTGGGAGGAGAGGAGCGATGATCCCCGGTGTGCGCGGTATCTTTTTTGTGCGGTATATCTTGTCGGCCTCGGAGCCGGGATCCATATGTCCGTTCTGCTTATTGCGCCCGTTATTTTTCTGATCGTTCTTAACGCGAAACCGTCATGGTTCTCAAATGTCCGGCTATTGGTGACGCTCGTCCTTGCGGCTGCGGCTCTGTATCTTGCCCGTGGTTTCATCACTCCGGGAATTGTGATTCTGTCTGCGTTGTTCTTATGGCTTATCGTGCCGGTATTGTTTGTGAGACAGCGTCGAAATAATGACGCTCCGGCGTGGAAAAAAACGCTGCTCGGGTTGATTTTATGCCTTTCACTTTTTTCCATAGGGTATTCGGTCTATCCCACGGTCATGATAAGAGCGTCGAAAGATCCGGCGATAAACGTGGGCAATCCTGATAATATCGAACGTTTCCGTGCCTATCACGGCCGTGATCAGTACGGACAGGGAAATATGCTCAGCGGGATATTTAACAGGAACGCATCCGCCGGATATCAGTTTAAATATATGTATTTCAGATATTTTCTCGCGCAGTTCCCTGATTGGGGACCGTCCCCGAAAATTGCTTTTCCGGATTATTCGGCGGAGAGGCCGGACGGAAAATCACCGGGGATACACTCCGAACGCGCCCCGGTGTTTCTTCTTTTTCTTCTTCTGTGCGGGATGTGCGTTCATTTGAGAGCCGATATGCGGCGGTTCGGGATATTCTTTGCCTATTTTTTCGTTTCATCGGCAGGGCTCGTGCTGTATCTGAACATGGAAAATCCGCAGGTACGCGAGCGGGGATATTTTTATTTGGGTTCGTTTCAGATTATGATGTTGTGGGTCGGTTTTGGAGTGTATGGGGTGATATCGTTTGTTCGGAGCCGTCTCTCCACACGGTTTCTCACTCCCGTTACGGCGGTCATGATCCTCGTGTTTATAACGCTCGTCCCCGCGGCTCTTTTGACCGGGCGGGCCGAATCCGGCATCCCGAATTATCTGATTCGCGACCGTTCGCGTGACAATGCGGCGCATGAGTTTGCGGTTAATGTCCTTGAATCGTGCGGCGCGAATGCTATCCTATTTACGCATGGCGACAATGATACGTATCCGCTTTGGTATGTGCAGCATGCGGAGGGATTCAGACGGGATGTGAGCGTGATCAACCTGAGTATTTTGAATGCGCCCTGGTACATAAAACAGCTCCGCGACAAGGTGCCGGCCGGGCTGACCGAGCCGATCAGGCAGACTACGCCGATCGAATTGACCGATTCGTTCATTGACAGGAGACTTTCGGGAGGGCTGCTGTCAACGTTCAAAACGCTTGTATGGACACCGGAACCGAAAGAGGTTACCGCCGCAGGGATGACGTGGAACATGCCGCCGTCCTATGTGACGGATGATAAAGAGAGTGGATTTTTGTCGGTTTCACAGTATATGGTGCTGCATATTATCGAGACGAACGACCGGGCGCGGCCGGTTTGTTTCAGCATGCATGTGGATCCGGCAAATATGATAGGGCTGTATGAGTATATGACGAGAGAAGGACTTTTATATTGTCTGAAGTAGTTATACAGTTTGCCCGCTCAAGATGCTGCACTATCTTGGGGTCTGCGACCCGGGCGCTAGTCCGGAAGATTTTTACCAATCTGCCCGCTCAAGGTGCTTTGCGAACTTGCGCTGATTTTCCGGGATCACCTGAATAGCAGTGAAATGATAGCTTTAAGATATCTGAAACAAAAAATAATGCGGAAAAACAATAATCGGCACAAAAGAGCCTTGTGATTTATCGGATAATTCTGTACCCTATATTAATAAAAACATACGTAGATAAAACCTGAAATATGGGAGATTTAATATGGCTTCACAAGGGAAGACTACACGAAGAAACGTTATGAAAGCCGGGATCGCGTCAGCGGCAACAGCGGCGGCATCGGCGTTTACACCGAAAGAATCGCATGCCGCCATGCCGAAAGATATTCGCCCGAAAGCAAAAGGCGAAACCAGAGTGGTTTTTCTCGGCGGCGATCAGCTTCATAATTTCGCGGCGCAGGAACCGGCGCTCCGCAGGATTTGCGAACGCGCGGGATGGACATTTTTTGCGATACACGATGCCCGTTATTTGACCGCGGACGTTGTCGCGGAGGCGGACCTTCTGATGATCCAGCGCTGGAGCGGTCAGGTTGCGGGATGGGTTCCCGGCCCGATACAGGAAGAGGGCGCGACCATGGACGGTTATATGAGCGACGAGCTCGAGGAAGTCATCGTTGAAAATGTGAGAAACCGCGGGATGGGATTCATGAGCCTTCATTGCACTATCGCGGCGATGGAAAAACGGAAATTCATGGAACTGATCGGTGTGAACATGATTATTCACGGGCCGCTTCAATCGCTCAGGGTGCATAATTTTAATCAGGATCATCCCATTACGAAGGGCATGAAAGATTTTGACATTGCACTCGATGAGAATTTCGGCGCCGAGCTGATCGATCCGAATGCGGTAAAGCTCTATGAATCAACGGGATATATGGATAAGCGCCACGATGTCGGCGGATGGTGCCTTGAGCAGGGCAAGGGACGGGTTGTCGGCCTTCTCGCGGGCCACACGTATTTTGCGTATCAGGATCCGAATTATGTGCAGCTGTATTGGCGAGGTGCGCATTGGGCTTTGAAACGTGATATCCCGCCCTACAATGGATAAAACCTGACGATTGATTTTTAAAATTGAAAATCTATGAATATTTGAAATAGAGAGGTAACCGGAATGAGTAATTATAAAATTATCGAGGGAATTCGGATGGCTGAGATCCCCTCCGGAAGCTACATGATGGGGCACGATTATAAACCGGATCCGTCACTACCGGAAAATATCAATAAATATTATCCCGACGAGCAGCCGGTCCATAAAGTATCGGTGAAAGCATTTCAGCTCGGCGCGACTCCTGTCACTCAGGGTGAATATGAGAAGCTGATGGGGGATAATCCTGCGACGTTCAAGGGTAAAAATCTGCCGATAACCAATATGGGCGCGGGAAATGTCGAGCTATACTGCAATAAGCTGAGCAGTGCCGCTGGATTCGATCCGGTCTATGACGAGGACTCAAGAGAGGCCGATTTCTCGAAAAACGGATTCAGGCTGCCGAAAGAAGAAGAATGGGAATACTCGTGCCGGGCCGGAACGCAGACATTTTTCAATACCGGAGACTCCGAGCGCGATCTCGACCGTGCAGGATGGTATAACGGCAACAGCGGCGGACGAACGCATCCGGTCGCTCAAAAAGAGCCGAATGCGTGGGGGCTTTATGACATGCACGGTAATGTGTTTGAATTCTGCGAGGATAACTGGATACCGGCCATGTGTTACGGAAGATATCTTGTGGGCGAAGATCCGAATGATCTGACATACAATTATTATCACGATCTCCGGGTCACCCGCGGCGGAAGCTGGATCGATGATCCGTCAATATGCCGATCGGCAACCCGCTCGTGTTTTTGTAACTGGCCGTGGATCCGTCAAAGCTACTATATCGGATTTCGTGTCGCGCGTAATGTGTAATGTATTGAAATAACAAGTATTAACATATTAAGGGAACGGTGTGTGTTGTTTTGTGAAATGGCGCGCGCGTACGTAATTATGGTAAAGGAACACTTAAATAAAGCAGCAATAAATATGTATTCTTCCGGGATTATCGGAAGGATGAGAAAAATTCTGCATGAGAACGGCCCCGGATTTCTTGCTCGTAAAACTGCTGTGTTCGCATGGCGTTTCATATACGGTAACCTTTTTTTACGGTTCCGTGCACGGCGAAATTTTACTTTCGGGAAGCAATCGTATCCGTTTTTCTATCATACGTACAATTTCACATGGGATAACGAACGTGCTGTGGAGATCCCGATTGTGAAGAGATATCTCGACAATAATATCGGCAAACGCGCACTTGAGATGGGGAACGTTTTATCGTACTATTTCACCCCCGGGTGGGATGTGCTGGATAAATTCGACACGGGACCGGGGATGATACGTGAAGATATTGTCGATTTTGTCCCCCCGGAGAAATATGATCTCATTGTCAGTATTTCGACGCTGGAGCATGTGGGGTTTGACGATGATATCAAAGATCCGGGCAAGATTATCGAAACTATGAATAATCTGAAACAGAACTGTCTGAAACCGGGCGGCAGCATGATTTTTACCATGCCGATGGGGTATAATCCGTTTATGGATAAGATGCTGTTTGACGACGAGCTCGGATTCGATGAAGTTTTATTTATGAAGCGGATTTCAAAAAACGAGTGGCGCGAACTGTCGAAAGATGAGCTGGGCGATTATTCATACGCATCCGAATATATAGAGGCGGGCGCAATTGTCGTGGCGAAATACGGCGGCGGCGAATAATGTATAACACTATGAGCGGGAACACTATATGAAGATTCTTCTTGTGAACTGGATGGATATGGAAAACCCGATGGCCGGCGGCGCAGAGGTTCATCTCAATGAAATATTCAGACGGTTTGTACATCGCGGCGACGAGATCGTACAGGTGTCATCCGGATATAAGGGGTGCGCCGAAAAGGGCGAGTATGACGGTATACGGATCATCAGGACAGGAACCCGCGAGACGTTTAATTTTGCCGCGCCGAGAGTTCTGAGAAAACTTGACAGAGAGATGAATTTTGATCTCATCGTCGAGGATATAAACAAGGTCCCGCTATTTACACCCCTGTATCTCAATAAACCGGTACTCGCCGTGATCCCGCATTTATTTGGTTCAACCGTCTATCAGGAAACAAATCCCGTGTTTGCGTCCTATGTGTATTTTATGGAGCGCCCCATTCCGTATGTGTATAAAACTGCCGTTTTTGAGGTGATATCGGATAGTACCGCCGCGGATATTGTTAACCGCGGAGTGAACGCTGATCAGGTCAAGGTCGTTCATTGCGGAATGGATCACGGCATTTATAATATTGATCCGTTACTCTCGAAATTCGAACAAAAGACGATTCTGTATGTGGGGCGCATCAAAAAATATAAAAGCGTCGACGTCATAATTCGCGCGATGCCTGACATACGTGCGAGTATTCCCGGCGCACGGCTGGTTATTGTCGGGTCCGGCGATAACCTTGCCGATCTGAAACGGCTTGCGGAGAAGCTCGGTGTATCCGAAAATGTATTGTTTACGGGTTTTGTCACAATGGAGGAAAAAGTAGACTGGATGCGGCGCAGCCATGTCATTGTGAATCCGTCGCCGAAAGAAGGGTGGGGGCTCACCAATATCGAGGCAAATGCGTGCGGAACGTTAGCGGTTGCAAGTGACTCCGACGGGCTCCGTGATTCGGTAAAAGACGGTGAAACCGGCCTTCTGTTTCCATACGGCAATTACTCTGTTCTTGCCGAAAAGGTCACAAACATACTGCGCGACACAGAATTATCCGAACGCCTTACAAAAAATTCCATAGAATGGGCTGGCTCATTTACATGGGATGAATGTGCTGAAAACACAAAGAAAATTGTCGATGAAATCGTTCCCCGATAATTGCTTTCCCTTTCTCAGGATGAGTATATACGCAGAAAATTATCCTATCCGGCAATCACGAAAGTTTTTTCAAGATTGAACGTACCCAGAATATCGAACTGATACCGGCTATTACCGCGGAAATACTTGCGCCGCTGAAAATTCCCGCCACGCCGAAATATCGGGATGCAATCATTGAAATGGGAATGTAGAGTATAATCATTCGAAAAGAATTCAGCGCTATTGCATGCATTGGATGATTCAACGCGCTGAAAGAAGATGCCGTAACCGCAACAATCCCCTGAAAACCGTATCCGATGGAAACAATGACAAGATAGAGAATGACGATCGAAATTACCTCGGGATCGGGATTGAATAACTGTGCTATCCACTTTCCAAAAAGTAGAAATATACAAAATATTGCCAATCCGAGAGCGAGAGAAAATCGATGACTGAATCGAATTCCGCCTTCAACTCTGTCGATTTTACCTGCTCCGAGATTCTGACCTGTAAATGGTATCAACACCGCACTCAGTGACATGAGCGGGGATAGCGCGAACATTTCCACTCGTGTTCCAATCCCGAAAGCAGCGACTGCCGATACTCCATACGCAGCGACAAGACGGGTAATAACACCCATTGATATCGGCATTGTCAACTGTGTCAACGCCGCAGGAATTCCTACATACAGTATTTTCCTCCATGAAACGGCAAGTTTTGAAATGGATGGAATGTGTGAAGTCAGCATATCGAAACGATATCGCAGATAATAGAGCGACACGAGAAGAGTAATCGATCGGGCGATAACTGTGGCTATGGCTGCGCCGCGAAGTTCGAGACGGGGAAATGGTCCGATGCCGAAAATTAATAGGGGATCGAGAACGAGATTTACCCCGATTGCAGTGAGCATGATCATACTCGGAATCATTGTGTTGCCCGCTGCCCGGATAGCGCTATTTCCTACCATCGGTATCACAACAAACGGCATACCCAGATACCAAATCAACATATAATGGTTGATCAGAGTGAGCGTCTCACCTTTGGCGCCTAGAGCTCTGAAAAGTGGATCGACGGTCAATAATCCGAGCACGACAAAAAGTGTTACAAGCGCGACGGACAGGAAGAGACTGTCTGTTGTCAGACGCTGAACCCCTTTGTTGTCTCCGGTTCCGATCGCATGTGATATCACCGCAGACACGCCAATTCCGAGTCCCAAAGAGATGCTTCCCAGAACCATAACGACTGGAAAGGTGAAGCTCATAGCCGCAAGCGGGGCTGTTCCCAGACGGCTGATGAAAAAAGTATCGACCAGATTGAAAAGAACCATCCCGAACATTCCCATCATCATCGGCAGAGTCAGATCAATAATTGTTTTACCGACAGGTCCTTGGGTCAGATTGGCTTTTTTGTTGATACGACAGCCTCCTGTGAAAAGTGTTATGAGGTGTAAAATAACACTTTATGGCAAACGAACGAAGCAAATAAACGGGTTAAATATGGGGGATGACGGTTTAAACGTCATATGAAAGCGTGTCGTACGCGATCATGATTTTCAGCTTGCTATCGGGGAAATGCCGCTTTTCGGATTCCAGAAACTTACGGGCCTGATCGAACGCATCATAGACATGATGATCGTTGCTTTCGGGATCGTGATGGAACAGGAAAAGATTTTCGACATTAGAGGTCAGCGCGATATTTATTCCGATGACCGGGGTCGAATGTCCGAAATTTTCACGTTCGATGGTTTTTTCAAGCGTAGCATACATGGCGTCAAAAATCAGAACATTCGCATCTCTGTAGAAATCTATATATGTTTCGAATTCTTCATTCAGATTGATATATTCGCCGTCGGTGGCGAACACAATACTTTTGCCGCCGGATTCAATCCTGTATGAATATGATCCGCCGGGATGATGCAGCGCTTTGTTTGTTACTTTGAACGGGCCGAGCTCATATTCTTCATCATGTGCCAGCTGATGGAACGTAATGTTGGATTTCATTTCATTCATTGTGATCGGGAAATGAATAAGATCCATTTGCTGTTCAAAACGGTCTTTCAGGTTCGGATGCAGGCCGTGGATATGGATCTCAGTTCCGTTCGTATACGCCGGGGCAAAAAACGGGAATCCCATAATATGATCCCAATGGGTGTGGGTTTGAAGGATATCAATACGCCCACCCGGTTTAAAACCGCGTTTCATCATGTCTCTGCCAAGCTCTCTGAGACCGCTTCCGCAGTCCAGAATCACCTGGTTGTCACCGTCGGTAATTTCAACGCAGGGAGTGTTTCCGCCGAACGTGATCGAATCGGGCAACGGGCATTTGTCAAGGTAGGTGTCGATTGCGTCGTCGTCGTTCAGGTCAACGTCTTTTGCGTTTTGAAGCAGACGTTTGGCTTTGATTTTGAATTCATTTGTGTCCAAGGGAGCGGGTAACGATCCTCTGGTGCCCCAAAATGTGATCCTCATTCAACCTCCATTCCCAGCTTGGGATAATATCAGCATCCGGTCATGACTCCAGTCAAACTTTTCTCCGCTGAATCCTCCGAAAACAGCCAGGACTTCCAAGCCTGCAGCCTCAAGTAACATTGAAATTTCTGTGAAACAGTAAACCCGTATTGAATGATGATAATCTTTTTTTCCAGCTTTGTCAATAACACTTACGTCAATTTCCGAACGATTCTTTATCGGATCGAACCATTTCTTCTCAAGCGTATAGATCCCTTTCTTCTCAAACCAATCCTTTTCGATAAACATCCGCATTAGAAAATCGCGGTTTACAAGGTCGAGAAGAAAGAGGCCGCCGGGCTTTAATATATCGGAAATTGATTTCAATACTCGGAAATTATCATCTTCACTCTCGAAATATCCGAAAGAATTAAACATATTGCAAGCAAAATCAAACTTTTTTCCAAACGGAAGGCTGCGCATATCACACCGCACGAGCTTATTTGTTTTGCCGGTCTTTTTTAGTTTCTTCTGTGCTTCGGTCAGCATGTGCGGCGACAGGTCGCAGCCGGTAACGTCAACACCGTATTTTGCGAGAGGAACGGTATGGCGGCCATATCCGCATCCGACGTCGAGCAATTTCGAGCCCTTTTTAAGCCGCAAGACTTTGCGTAAGAACGTAACTTCTTTTTGAGTGTTCTTATGCTCGTCGATTACGAGATAATCAGGGCCGAAATACTCTTCGTACCACGGTGTGGCATTTTTTCCTTTTTTTTTCAAATTAAAAGGAATCCTTGAAATATTTTATACGCCCAAAGACGCAGAGTTCATTAAATAAATAATTCGGCAATCTGTACTGTGTTCAGTGCCGCGCCTTTTCTCAAATTATCGGAAACAACCCACATATCAAGCGCGTTGTCCAAAGAGATATCCTCACGGATACGTCCCACAAAGGTGGCGTCCTTGCCGACAGCTTCCGAGGCAAGAGGATACACCTGATTATCAGGATCATCAAGAACTTCGACACCCGGAGCATCACCGAGAAGTTTGATCGCTTCGTCACGGGTCAGTTTCTTTTCCGTTTCGACATTTACCGCTTCCGAGTGGCCGGTGAATACAGGCACACGCACGGTCGTCGCTGTAACGCGAATGGAAGGATCCTTCATGATCTTTTGAGTTTCATAAACCATTTTCAATTCTTCTTCGGTATAGTAATTTTCGTCAAACGCATTTTTCTGCGGTATTTGCGGAAGGCAGTTAAATGCGATCTGATGCGGGAAAACAGCGTTATTATAGGATTTGCCTTCGATAATGGCACGTGAGTGCTCGGTAAGCTCCGTTATCGCGGCAATTCCGGCACCGGATACCGCCTGATATGTCGAAACGACCACACGCTTGATTGTTGCGGCATCGTGCAGCGGTTTTAATACGACAACCATCTGAATGGTCGAGCAGTTCGGATTTGCGATGATTCCTTTGTGGTTATGCGCCTCTTCCGGATTGACTTCGGGAACGACCAGCGGCACATCTTCATCCATACGGAACGCGCTGGTGTTATCTATAACGATCGCGCCTGCTTTGACTGCCGAGGGCGCATACCATTTTGAAACGGATCCGCCGGGAGAGCTTAAAACGATCTCGCCTTTTTCGAAAGACTCGAGCCCAAGTTCCTCGACCGTGATCGGAGTGCCGTTGAAATCGATCTTTTTGCCAACGCTTCTCAGCGATGCAAGAAGACGTAGCCTGTCAACGGGGAAATTGCGTTCCTCGAGGATTTTGATCATTGTGCGGCCGACATTTCCGGTTGCTCCCGCTATACATACATTGAATCCCATGTAATTCTCCTATTTCTCTCCGAGATCAAATGCGTCATGAAGTACACGAACGGCTTTTTCGGCATTTTCACTCGAAATAACAATTGAAATTTTAATCTCGGATGTGCTTATCATATATATATTAATATTATTTTCGGCTAATGCTCTGAATACATTTGTAGCCACTCCGGTATGTGAGCGCATGCCGACTCCGACAACGCTAACTTTCGCGATGTTCTCGTCGCATGTTACACGCTCGGCGCCGGATTCCGCTTTAATGAGATCGCCGACCATTGAAGTTTTTTCAATGTCCTCTGAAGATACGGTAAAAGACAGATCAGTCAAACCCTCTTCGCTGACATTCTGAATAATCATATCTACATTGATTCCTTTTTCGGCAATTTTCTCAAAAATCGCGGCAGCTACACCAGGTTTATCAGGAACTCGGTGCACCGTAAATTTAACCTCGTCAAGATTGTGCGCCACTCCCCGCACAAGCACCTGTTCCATAGTACTATCCTCCTTTTTAATTATTGTGCCCGGTGTGTCCCCGTATGAAAGACCCAGCATAAGGGTGACATCGTATTTGCTCGCCATTTCAACAGCTCTCGGCTGCAGTACTTTTGCGCCCATGCTCGCAAGTTCGAGCATTTCCTCAAAACAGATATTATCAAGTTTTTTCGCATTCGGAACAACTCTTGGATCCGCGGTGAAAACTCCCGGTACATCTGTTAAAATCTCGCACACATCAGCCTTAAGCGCGTATGCAAGCGCCACAGCGGTCGTATCTGAGCCGCCTCTTCCGAGTGTTGTGATCTCGGAATTTTCGCTTGTGCCCTGAAATCCGGCAACGATAACAATGTTGCCGTCGTCAATCGCCTGTTTTACCCGCGTGGCCTTGATATCGACGATCCGTGCACGGCGGTGCGATGTGTCGGTGTAAATTTCCGCCTGCGGACCGGTTAAAGATATCGCCTTATGGCCCATTTCATGAATAGCCATCGACATGATTGACATTGAAATTTGTTCGCCGCACGACATGAGCATGTCCATCTCACGGTCCAGCGGATCGCTCGAAACGGATCGTGCGAGGTCGATAAGAGTATCTGTCGTGTCTCCCATAGCGGAAACAACCACTACGACATTATTACCCTTTTCCTTAAGAGCAATAATTCGAGCTGCCACGGTTTTAACCTTTTCGGCATCCGCTAAAGACGATCCTCCGTATTTTTGTACAATAAGTGATTTCATAAAGAAATAAAATCTCCGATAAAAATATTTAATAATTCATGACCGTTCACCATTTTAACCGAACCCGAACAGGCGCCGTTTTCAGAAAATGTGTTCATCGAATCGGATTGGATCCCCGGTCCCACATATGCAAACGGCACAGGTTCTCTTGTATGCGTACGCTCGACAACCGGTGTCCTGTGGTCGCATGTTACAAGAATTGCCGCGTCTTTACTGTCCCTCAGTTCGTTCAGTATTGTCCCCACAACCTTCTCGTCAAAATCCTCGATAGCTTTGATTTTCATATCGATATCGCCAATGTGGCCGGCCTCGTCCGGCGCCTCGACATGGAGATAAATAAAATCCATGGTTTTCAGCGCTTCAAGAGCCGCCTCGGCTTTGCCGACATAATTTGTGTCGATATATCCGGTCGCTCCGGGAACAAATATCGGTTTTAGACCGGCGGCAACACCTATGCCCCGTATTAAATCCACAGCACTGATAACACCGCCTTTTACTCCGTATTTCTCTTCTATCGCCGAAAGAGCCAGGTTTTTGCCCTGTCCCCAAAACCAGATCGAGTTGGCCTTAAGATTATTTAACGTCTCCCGCTTTTTGTTGACAACAGTATCGGGAAGGATCTTTCTGCTTTCTTCCATAATGCCGTTAATTTCTTCGGCGCCGTCGCCCTGAGGCAAATGCGGCTCGTAGTCGTCACCGATTATATCATGCGGAGGTGTTGTCGCCATCGAATCCTTGCCGCCCTTCCATACCATGATATGACGGTATGACATTCCGGGGTAAAACCGTATGGAGTCCGATCCGATCTTATCGTCAAGAACGCCGATAAGCTCGCCGGCCTCTTCGGTTGTAATATGTCCCGCGGAATAGTCTTTCATTTTGCCGTCCTCAAGGGTGACAAAATTCGTGCGGAACGCTACATCGTCACTGCTGAGACGGTGTCCCATGCTGAGTGCCTCGAAAACCGCCCGTCCGGTAAACGCAACGGTGGTGTCATATCCCATGATCTCCATGTTTGCAACATCGCTGCCCGGCTGCATGGATTCGGGGATCGTCTGGCACATACCGCCTTTGCCGTTTTCCGCTATCCAATCCATGTTCGGGGTATTCGCCGCCTCAAGGGCTGTTTTTCCGCCGAGATCGTCTCTGGGATAATCTCCCATTCCGTCACCAAGTAAAATAAGAAATTTCATTTTATCCCACCCACGTCAGATCGTCGGAGTTATCGTCATTATAGAGATTAGTAACAGCCATCCATATAATGGACAGAACAACAAATACTACACTTAGAATAATGCCGAATGAATAAAAATCATATCCTTTCTTTTTTTCTATAGACACAGCGCCGCTCCCGTTTTTTAAGCTTTTTCAATACTGGAATTGTTTTTTACTCGTTTTATAAAAAATGTAACCGCCCATACCGCGCACGCGATAAGCGCAACAGCGCCGGCAGATGCTGCAATAAATGTAAGGTAATTATCCTCGATTGCTTTCCGCAACTCTTTCATTGTAATACCATCCTTGTCGCAAAACAAACACCTGCTGCCATATGCAGCGTCTGTTTGTCATTGTCATTTCTCATACTTCATATTACACAAAAAAAGTGAAACAGATATCCACTTTTTTGCGTTAACCGAATATGTGTGCTGTTATAACAATCAGCTTTAAATTTTCAATACTTTTATCACACTGTCAATATCGTCTTTGACTCTCGTCGGCGGGTGTGCGAATTTTACCGCCCGGTCGGGATCTTTCAAACCGTTTCCGGTCAGTGTGCAGACCATTGATTCTCCGCCTTTGAAAAATCCGCGTTCGACCTGTTTGAGAACTCCTGCAAGAGATGCCGCGCTACCGGGCTCAATAAATATACCCTCTTTCGAGGCGAGCATCGAATACGCATTCAGGATTTCATCGTCGGTGATCATATCGATCATGCCGCCGGATTCGTCCCGTGCCGCCTCGGCGCTTGCCCACGATGCGGGATTTCCGATCTTGATCGCAGTCGCAATGGTTTCGGGATTATCGATTCGTTTTCCGCGAACAATCGGTGCGGAACCCTCCGCCTGCCAGCCCATCATTTTCGGCAGTTTGTCTGCTTTTCCGCACTCATAGAATTCCTTATATCCTTTCCAGTACGCCG
>Ga0233431_1004393_pt1 | contig 15186 bp, 12 predicted proteins | sample SI_118_April2016_FD_179867 | JGI IMG/M metagenome (GOLD analysis project Ga0233431, IMG submission 179867) | Seawater microbial communities from Saanich Inlet, British Columbia, Canada - SI_118_April2016_200_MG | ecosystem: Environmental > Aquatic > Marine > Inlet | place: Canada: British...
CTCCGCTCGGTGACAGCGGAATTCGCCAAGGAAGGCGTTGAGATTATCAGTTCGACCCTTTTTTTGCCGGAACTTCTGGCGTCTGAAGGGTGCATGACCAAACGACAACCCACCAAGAACGAATGGATTGACATCCGTTTTGGTTGGAAGATTGCAAAGGAGTTGGGCCGGCTGGACATCGGGCAGAGTGTGGTGGTGAGAAAAAAGACGGTCCTGGCCCTTGAGGCCATCGATGGTACGGATGCCACAATTCTTCGTGGGGGCGCTCTGGCCAGGGAGAAGGCTGTGGTGGTTAAAGTCAGTAAACCCAGGCAGGATCTTCGTTTTGACGTGCCATGCGTGGGCTTGGAAACCATTTCTGTCATGAGGCGAATTAAGGGCGCCGTTCTGGCCGTGGAAGCCGGACGGACATTGATGTTTGACAAACAGGAGATGGCTAGGGCGGCGGACAGGGAAAAAATTGCCGTGGTTGCCATTGAGCCAAAGGGGGCAGGGGGCACCCTATGAACTGTTAACTAGGAGATAAGGGTGGAAAAGGATAAGCTGAGAGTCGCGGTAATTGGTGTGGGCCATCTGGGTGAGTATCATGTGCAGAAATACAAGGCCTTGCCCCATGTGGAGCTGGTCGGTGTTGTGGATGTGGATGGGGAACGTGTCAAAGAGATCGCCCATCGATATGATACGGTGGGCCATGAAGATCATTCTGCAATCCTTTCCCAAGTGGATGCTGTGAGTTTGGCCGTTACCACGGAGATGCACTTTGAAGTGGCAAAAGACGTGCTGGCGAACAATGTTCACATGCTCATTGAAAAACCCATAACCTACGACTTGAAAGAAGCGGACAAGCTGATCCAGATGGCCCGCGATCGGAACCGGGTGCTGCAGGTGGGTCTGATTGAGCGATTTAATCCGGCCATCAAAAAGCTGGAACCCCTTCTCAAAAACCCTGTTTTCCTGGAATCGCACCGAATGAACCTGTTTACAACCCGAGGGCTCGATGTGGACGTGGTGCTTGATTTGATGATTCATGATCTGGACATTATCCTCCACCTGGTCCAGAGCACCGTAAAAGAGATCCATGCTGTGGGGATGCCCGTCATCACGGAAAAGACGGACATCGCCAATGTTCGTCTTATTTTTGAGGACGGAACCGTGGCAAATTTGACCGCCAGCCGTGTTTCGGGGAAAATGTTGCGAAAAATCCGTGTGTTCCAGCCGGATGCCTACTTTTCAGCGGATTGCGGAAAACGTCAACTCACCGCCATTAAGCTGGATTCCACGTCCAAGGATGCCAATGATTTCCCTGAAGTTGCCACCAGTAAAGAGATATATGATGCGAGTGATCCGCTGGCCGATGAAATCTCTTCCTTTGTAAATGCTGTCCAGAGTGGGGCCGATCCCATCGTGACAGGAGAGGATGGGCGGAATGCATTGAGCGTCGCCTTGAGCATCATTCATCAGATCGAGCGAGGCTGTCAGAATTTCGAGCCCATCTGTAAATAGGCGGGACCGGAAACGGGTCCTTCTGGTGGCGGCGGAAGCCTCTGCCGACCTGCACGGCGCCAACCTGGTTCATGCCATCAAACGGTTATGCCCCGAAGTCGTATTTTGCGGAATCGGGGGAGACAACATGGGGCGTGCCGGCGTGAAGCGTTTTATTGCGTCCGCTGATATGGCCGTGGTGGGTTTGGCAGAGATCTTTGGAAAGTTTCGCATCCACATAAGGGCTGCCAATATACTCAAGTCCATTTTTAAACTTCACCGCCCCGATCTTCTGATTCTGATTGATTATCCCGGTTTTAACCTCCACATGGCTGGAATTGCAAAAAAAATGAATATCCCGGTTCTTTACTATATCAGTCCCCAGGTATGGGCGTGGCGGCGGAGCAGGGTCAAAAAGATCGCCAAACGGGTGGATAGAATGGCGGTCATCCTCCCCTTTGAGAAGCCTTTTTTTCAGAAAAGCGGCATCCATGTGGATTATGTGGGGCACCCATTGATAGACGCTTTTGAAAAAAATGCGATTGCGTTGAATTCCAAAATCCGCAATCCGCAATCCGCAATGGACCGGCCCGTTGTTGGACTGGTTCCCGGCAGTCGAAGGGAAGAAATTTTGAACCTCCTGCCGGTCATGATGAAGGCCGGAGAAATCCTGAAAGTCCAATATCCCCGGATCCGGTTTATTCTGCCCCTTGCGGGGACCATTCCCTTAAAATGGCTTTCGCGCTTCCTTCAAAATACCACGCTGGATATTGAAATCTATCACCAAGGCATCTATGGGGCATTAAATCAGTGTCACCTGGCCTTTGTGACATCGGGTACCGCCACACTGGATGCGGCCATTATGAATGTTCCCATGGTGGTGATTTACAAGGCGAAGCGGTTGACGTACGAGGTCGGAAAACGGGTCATCAAGGTGCCCTATCTCGGCCTGGTGAACCTTGTGGCGGGAGAGAGCCTGGCACCCGAGCTGATTCAGGATGACGTGACGCCTGAAAGAATCGCCATGGCCGGGAAAAACTTTCTGGCGGACAATGCGTTGCGGCGGCAGACAATTGATAAACTCAGAAGGGTGAAAGAGAATCTCGGCAGGGGAGGGGCATCGGAGAGGACCGCCCGAATCGCTGTTGAAATGATGGGTTGTTCCGGATAGCACTGGGGGACGTTACAATGGCCAAAACAATCCTTGTGGTCGATGATGAAACCAGCATTCTGCAATCGCTGGAGGGTATCCTCAACGATGAGGGGTTCGAGGTCTCCATCGCGGAGAGTGGCCTTGGGGCGCTGGAAAAGGTCCAGGAAGAGATGCCCGATCTGGTCCTGCTGGACATCTGGATGCCGGGGTTGGACGGGATAGAGACCCTCGAAAAAATCAAGGCCCTTTATCCGACACTCCAGGTCATTATGATGTCGGGCCATGGGAATATCGAAACGGCTGTTAAAGCCACCAAAGTGGGGGCTTACGATTATATTGAAAAACCGTTGTCTCTGGAAAAACTGCTGCTGTCCATCAATAACGCCCTGGCCCATTCCCGGCTGGTGGAAGAGGTCCATTTCCTGAAAGAAAAGGAAATGAAGAAACACAATATCGTGGGAAACAGCGGGGCCATGGCGGAACTGAAAGAACAGATTCGAATTGTTGCCCCCACAAATGCCTGGGTTCTCATTTCCGGGGAGAACGGTACCGGGAAAGAACTTGTTGCCCACACCATTCATCGATTGAGCCGCCGAAGCCGGAACCCCATGGTGGAAGTGAACTGTGCGGCCATTCCTGAAGATCTCATCGAAAGCGAGCTCTTCGGCCACGAGAAAGGGGCCTTCACCGGTGCCTCCAGCATGAGAAAGGGAAAATTCGATTCAGCCCATGAAGGGACCATTTTCCTGGACGAAATCGGTGATATGAGTCTTAAAGCCCAGTCCAAGACACTCAGGATTCTCCAGGAACAGAAATTCGAACGGGTTGGCGGTACAAAGACCATCGAGGTGGATGTTCGGGTGATTGCCGCGACGAACAAGGACCTGGAGATGGAGATCGAAAAAGGGGCTTTCAGGGATGATCTGTATTTCAGGTTAAACGTGATTCCCATGCGGGTACCGTCCCTGAAAGAGCGTGTGGAAGATATCCCCAGTCTCGTGCGGGAATTCATGCGGGAATTTGCTTTGAGCGCCAAAGTGGAGCCAAAAGAATTTCCTCCAGAAACCATTGACCTCCTTCAAAAATACGATTGGCCTGGTAATGTGAGGGAGCTGAAAAACCTCATTGAAAGACTGATGATTATGACGCAGGGTTCCGTGATCGGCAAAAAAGATATACCGGCGCCCTTTAATCAAAGCGTCAAAAATATGCGGGTCACAATGGAGTCGGGTTTTAGTTCGGACTCTCTCAAGGAGGCAAAAGGCGAGTTTGAAAAGGCGTTTATTGAGGAAAAACTCAATGAATACAACGGCAACATTTCGCAAACGGCCGAGGCCATCGGTATTGAGCGGAGCAACCTCCACAAAAAAATAAAGCAATATAACCTGGCACGGTAATTCCGAAGACGGATCTATTGAATCACCAGGCCCCACCCCGAAATGGTCCCGTTTATGACCTGCAGAGATTTGGCGCTGGAAGTTGCACTTCGGGTCGTAAAGGTCTCATCCCACCCCCCATACAGGTCGATGCGCTTGTCACTGTTCAGGACCAGGTCCTCACTGTAAGATCCCTGCTCCACCCGCATGGTATAAGTGGTTCCCCCCTCCCAGTCAAACCCGTCCTGAATTCGGGAATAGCAGGGTGTATGGTTTTCGCACAGGCCATCGGGTGAAATATAAATGACGGTTTCGGATTCAGATTCATAGGCACCCATATCCGGGGCTGTTCCGGCGGGTCGCGTGTTTCCTAGGATGTCCGGTGTGCAGGAATGGTCGGGTGTGCCCGCGTCAATGGCGGGGCTTCCAGCTTTTAATTGGTAGTCGTCGCTGGAAGGGTCCTGGAAGGTCTGACTGATGGTTCCCGAAACCGATTGGTTATCATATCCCAGGGACTGCCATTCACTGAGGAGAAAACGGCCGTTGCTCGTTTCGGCCACCTGCCCCTGGTTAGGCAACAGGTTGTAATTGGATGTGATTGCCAGTTCGCTGGTGCTGCTGGTGGAAGAAAAGCTGGGCACGGATCCTTCCGTCAGGATAATATTGTTCCAGAAGCTGTTCCGGTTGGCGCCGTAGTTGAGGCCAATGCCGTAGTAGGCACCGGCGGGTGTGATGATGGTATTCTGGTAGGCTTCGTTGTCGTTTGAAGGGACAGCCCCGTCCCCTTGAAAAAAGGCGATACCCCTGTATTTGTTGCCATAAACCAGGTTGTTTTGAAAGGTGGACCAGGTGACGCCGTCCAGGTTGATCCCGGTGGCATCATTATTGTAAACCCAGTTTCCGTCCACCATGGCATAGGAGATGGTGCCGTCGCCCCCGGAATTGATATCCCCGTTCATATGAAGTCCGATGGCTGTGTTATGGTGAAGCCGATTGCCTTTGATGGTGGGATAGTCGGAACTGTCCGCCACGTAAATGCCGATGGCGCCGTTAAAGGCCTCATTGTTTATGAAGGTCACATGGTCGCTCAAAGAACAGAAAAGATTGGCGTGGTTTGCGCCGGAAACCGTGTTGTTGCTAATGGTGCACCCCTCGGCGTGGGTTAACCGGATCCCCCGGCTGCCGGAAACCGAAGACGCATAAACCGTCAGGTTGTCAATAACGATATAGTCAGAAAAAAATATTTCCAATCCGTTTCTGCCGTCATACGCTCTCAGATCCACCACCGCACCGGTGCCGTTACCTTTGAATGTAATGGGGCTTGAAGCGGTGCCGGAGGTGGTGATGCTGATCTGTTGAGACACCGGATAGGTCCCCGGATTGATCAGCACCGTATCACCCGCCACCACCGTATCTACAGCATGTCCAATGGTTTCCCACGGAGCTGCCTGAGAACCGTCGTTTGCATCATTTCCGTTGACATCCACATAATAGGTGGTGCCGGCTGCTTCCGCCCAATGATGCGCAAGGTTTAAGCACGGGGCCGCCCCGGACGCGAGCAGGAGAAAAAACAGGCAGAAGAGTACCCGTATGAAGTTTTGACGCACAATGGCCAGGTTCGATGTTTTTTCCACTCGGTTATTTCCTTTTGAGCCTTACAGGAGTGGTCCCACAAGCTGCGCCGCATTTTCCGCGAACCGCTGAACCAGCGAACGCTGCCGCCACTCCGCCAGACTGAGAATTTTGGAATTATTGATGTAATTCATCTGCATGTCCCGCACCCGCTCGGTAAATGCCAGGTCATATATGAAAAGAGAGATCTCAAAGTTAAGCCAGAGGCTGCGCATATCAAGATTCACCGTACCGAACACGCAGATCTCGTCATCCACGGTGATGGATTTGGTATGGAGCAATCCCCCATTGAAAGCCGCGATGGTGACGCCGGCGCTCATGAGGTCATCAAAAAGAGACCGGCTGGCGTAATGAACAAGCCTGGAATCCACTTCGGCAGGCACCACAATGGTGACGTCCACCTGGCGGTGAGCGGCGGAAATAAGGGCTGTCATAAGGGATTCATCGGGTACGAAGTAGGGTGTGGTCAGCGTTAGTTTTTTTTGTGCCCCGTAGATGGTTGTGAGAAGCAGTTGATGGATGATTTCCGGTCTGATGGCCGGTCCGGAAGGGACCACCTGTACCGGTGTTGTGCCTTTGCCGGCGATGGAGCGGATATCGCTCGTTTCTTCGAGGGCTTTAAGCCCTTCGCCCGTATCCAGTTCCCAATCCTCGATAAAGGTGCCCGCAAGCGCTTCCACGCTGGGGCCTTCCATACGAACCATGGCGTCGATCCATTGACCCACTCCCTCATCCTGCTTGAAAAAGCGGGGGTCCACCAGGTTCTGGCTTCCGGTGTACGCAATTTCTCCATCGATGACAACGATTTTTCGATGGTTGCGCAAATCCGCCCGGGTCATGAGCATGCGAAGGGGGCCCACGGGAAGGGAAGCCACAACATGAATACCGGAATCCCGAAGGTGTTGCGCCAGTTCGCTTCTGAGAAATTCTTTGCTGCCAACGGCATCCAGAAGTACCCGGCAGATCACACCGCGGTTGGCTGCCCGAATCAACGCTTCCGCCACTTCATCGGCTTTTCCGCCCACGGTCCAGATATAAAACTCCAGGTGACAGGTACTTTTCGCACGATCCACGTCTTCAATGATGGTTTGGAAAATGGACTCAAAATGATCCATGAGATCCATTTTATTGCCGCTCATGGTGGGAAATCCCGCCACGGTTTTGGCGTGGATCTGAATGGCTTTCATTTCCCTGTGGCCCACGGGTGGTTTCTCCCGGGAAGCCCGTTTCTGAAGGGTTATCTGCCAGCTTCGGTATAAATCATGAATTTTGGCGGCCCGGGCGAGATATTGATCGCCGATTCGGCTTTCCCCTATAAAAAAATAGAACAGGGCACCCACAAAAGGGACGCTGAAAATGACGGCGAGCCATGCCAGGGACACCCCCACGGGCCGTCTCCGCATAATAACACGGATAGAGAGTCCGATGACAATAAGCCAGTGGGCTGTAAAGAACAGGGTGGTTGTGAGGGTGAAATCATTCATGGTAAAAAACCCGAATATATTGATTATAGGATAATTTTGATCTGCGCCTATGGTATTCGATGGGAAGTAAAAATCAACAAAAAAAGGAGTTTCGGTATTGGCGTACATCCTGCGGCACGCTTTTGGCGCCTGTTTTAAAATTATCTCGTCGCGAGGTTGAGCGAGGTTTTCGAGGGGAAGGTCTGTTCGGTTTTGTTATTTTATTCACCGGCCTCCCTTCTGGCGATGAGTGCGGCGCCCAGGGCGCCCACCAGTTGGGGTTCATGGGTCACCAGCGGCGCCTGGCCCAGGTTTTCAGAAAACAGGGCAACCACCCCCTGATTTTTTGCCACACCGCCGGTCATGCTGAAGGGCGGGGTCAACCCCACCGAACGGACCATGCTCATGATCCGGTTGACCACCGACCGGTGGAGACCCTTGACGATTTCCTCCTTGGGATGGTTCCTGGCCACCAGGGAGACAATTTCACTTTCGGCAAAAACGGTGCAGACACTGCTGATGGCCACTTCCCCTTTTGCTGAAAGGGACATTTTCCCCAGTTCATCCAGGGTGATTTCCAGCTTTGCCGCCATCACTTCCAGAAAGCGCCCCGTGCCGGCCGCGCATTTATCGTTCATGGTGAAATTGAGGACCTTCGAGTCGTTGCCCACCCGAATTACCTTGGAATCCTGCCCCCCGATGTCAATGACGGTCCGGCAATCTGGAAACAGGTGCCGTGCACCCATGGCGTGGCACGAAATTTCCGTTATTGCCTTGTGGGCAAAAGGAACTGCCGAACGCCCGTACCCCGTGCTCACCACGTAAGCGGCCTGACCCACTTCCATCCCGGCCATCCCGGTTGCTTCCTGCAGGGCCTGCTGGGCCGCCCGGGTGCTGTTCGCGGCGGTGAGTGTAATTGCACTGCCTAAAATATTGGCCAATTCGTCGATGACCACCACATCCGTGGAAAGGGAACCCACATCCACGCCGATATAAAATGCCATAATATGCCTTTATTTTGAGTATGCCGGATTGATTTTACAAGGGCCTGCCCCGGAAACAACTCGTCTGTTACCCTGCCATTATCACACAATCCCCTGATTTTTTCCACCCTGCCCCTTCAATTTTTCCTCCAGGCGTGCCATGGCCGCGGCAAATGCCTGCCGGTTTTCCCGGGCATAAGGATTGTACCGATGCATGTCCATGAAAAGCTGCCAGGTGTCATGGGTCACCACCCCCAGAATGTGGAGGAGCCTTTTGTACCCCTCCGTATCGATGATGAGCTCATGGGCGCCGAATTCTTCCAGCGACCTGCCGATGAAATGGGTCAGGGAAAGGCTCACGGCAATCTGGCGGTCGTGTTCTTCGGGTGTGGTATCGATGACATTAAGTCCTTTTCCGGTCAGGTATTTTTTCACTTCCTGATATCGAGTGTCATCCGTGCGCACGTTGCAGAGAACGATTTTCCGGTCGTGGAGGGATTCCGCGGCGCTATCGGGGCCGAACATGGGGTGCGTCCCCAACAACGATACCGATTGCGGCAATGTCTCAAGCATCCATCTCGTGGGATAAACTTTCACCGAGCATACATCCACCACCATGGCATCGGGACGTAACAGCTGCGCGATCTGACCCAGCATCTTCTGCATGGTGGAGATGGGAACACTTAAGATGACCACTTTCTGACGGCATACCTCCTCCAGGGAAGTGGATATGGCGCCAGCCTCAGCGATCTCCGCTGATTTATCACTGCGATTGAAAACCTTAACCGTGAAATCCCCGGCCATGTATCCGGCCATGAGTCGGCCAAATCTGCCGAAACCGATAATTCCGATCATGCTGCTGTTTCTCCCGTTCTCTTTTTGATCACCTGTACCACCTTCTCAAGCCCTCTGACCAGTTCATTTTCTGCCAGGGCGTAACAAATGCGAATATGCCCCTCTCCGCCGAATGCCTCCCCCGGTGCCACGGCCACGCCCGCCCGCTGAAGGATTTCCGTTGCCAGCGCTTCGGCACTTTCGCCTTCTTTTAAGAAACCGGTCACGTCCGGGAAAACATAAAACGCACCACGCGGGATGTGGCAGGGCAGGTCCCTCAGGATTTCCAGGGTGATATCCCGCTTTTTCTGCAGTTTGTTCCGACAGCGGTCAAATTCGCATGGATCCATTCGTGCGGCGGCAAGCGCCCCATGCTGAACGAAGGTGCACACATTGCCCGTCAAGTGGCTCTGCAAGCGTGCCATGGCCGTTATGATCTCTTCTGGCGCTGCGGCATAACCGATTCTGAATCCGGTCATGCAGTGGGTTTTGGAGAAGCTCCCGGCCACGACCAGTCGGTCCCGGACATGGGGGAAATCAAAGAGACTGCTGTACGCCCATCCGTCGTAGACAAACGCCTCGTAAGCTTCATCGGACATGAGATACAGATCATTTTTAATTGCCAGGTCGGCGATTTTCCTCAGCACGTCTCCGGGATAAATCGCACCCGTAGGATTGTTGGGGCTGTTGATGATGATCATTTTGGTGCGGGTATTGACCGCCCTTTCAATGGCTTCAAAATCGAGCTGATGGGCTTTTGTGTCCACCAGCACGGGGACGGCACCCGCCAGTTTGATCTGTTCGCAGAAACTGACCCAGCAGGGGCGGGGAATGATCACCTGGTCTCCGGGATTGCAAACCACCTGAAGCGCTGTATAGAGAGCCTGTTTGCCGCCATTGGTCACCAGAATGTTTTGAGCCGTATACCCGTCAAATTTTTGGGCGATGGCTTCACGCAAGTCCTGGATTCCCGAAACGGGACCGTATCGGGTTTGGCCCCCCTTAAGGGCATGAACGGTTCTGGAAACCACCGCTTGTGAGGACGGTTCATCCGGTTCACCGATACCGAGGTTGATGATATGGCGACCCTGGCGCCGGAAGTTTTCAATGACGCCGGTCAGTTGGACGGTTCTTGATGCGGATATGCGCCTGATGCGCTCTGATAACGGTTTCATGGGTTCTTTTTCCCTGCGACTTTGGAATCAATGGGGGCACCATCAAAGCAATTCATGGATCACCGTGCCCAGCTCTTTAAATGAAACGGGCTCCACCACAGCTCTGCCCAGGCGTTGAAGGAGCACAAAATGAACGGTATCATTCTCTCTTTTCTTGTCGTGGCGAAGGGCATGAAAAATTTGTGCACCATCAAGTTCCCAGCGTGTGGGGAGTTTGAGCGATTCCAGGAGTTCCGCCAGGCGTGCAACATGGGCATCGGTCAGGTACCCTTTTATGGCTGAAAGTTTTGCAGCCGCCATCATGCCGATACTGACCGCTTCCCCATGGGGGAGCTTGTAAACTTTTTCCACGGCATGACCGATGGTGTGCCCGAAATTGAGCTTGCGCCGTTCCCCGCTCTCTTTTTCGTCCCGGTTGACAATCCCCGACTTGATCACCACCGAATCATGCACCATTCTCTGTACAGCGCCGGGTGACAGGGCCATGATTTCCCCCTGGTTTTTTTCCAGATAGTGGAACAGACTGTCATCCGCGATGGCCGCGTGCTTGACGATCTCCGCTAGACCGCATCCCCGGTCCCTTTCCGAGAGGGTCCTGAGGACCCGGGGGTCACAGATGACAAACTGGGGCTGGTTGAAAACGCCCACCATATTCTTAAACCCTGAAAAATTAACGCCATTTTTTCCGCCCACGCTGGCATCGACCTGGGCCAGCAACGTGGTTGCCACGAACCCGAACCGGACCCCCCGCAGGTAGGTGGAGGCGACAAACCCTGTCATATCGCATACGATACCGCCGCCGATTCCCACAATAAAAATGTTTCGGTCGGCTTCATAATCCACCAGTTTCTGGAAAATGTCCTGGGCCGTCTCAAGGGTTTTGATGTCCTCGCCCATTCCGATTTCAATGATGCGGCTTTCGGGGAACAGGTCCCCGTAGAGGCGGCGGACGTTTCCGTCAGTGATGATGACCCTTTTTGACGGGGGCAAACGGGTTTCAAGGTTTTTCAGGTTTTCACCCAGCAATAGGGTCGATTTGCCGGTGCTGCCTTGAATTTCAATGGTATTCATCTTCATGGCTCCCATCGGAAAATTTGCATCCATACAGGTCTCAACCGGCGGCTGCCACGGAGTACCTTCCGTTCCCGTTGTGAGACAGTGTGCCAGATGGGTTCAAACCGCTTTGCATCAGCTGGGTATGGGCTGTTCGAAGCAGGTTCTCGGTGGTTTCCCACGAAATGCACTGGTCGGTGATGGACACGCCGTATGCCATTTTCTCGAGATCCCCAGTATTTTCCTGGTTGCCCTCCTTAATGTTGCTCTCGATCATCATGCCCACCAGGGAATCGTTTCCGTCCATCCTCTGGTTGATGACATCCTGCCAGACAATGGCCTGGTTTTCATGCTTTTTCCATGAGTTGGCATGGGAGCAATCCACAACGATGGCATCGGATAATCCCCTTGTTTTCAACTGGGCTACGGCCTCTCGAATGCTGACGGAATCGTAGTTGGGTCGGGTCCCCCCCCGCAACACCATGTGGGCGTAAGGGTTTCCGGTGGTCTTTACGATGCTGGCCCGTCCGTGGGGGTCGATCCCCAGAAAACTCTGGGCGGATCCAGAGGCAATCATGGCATTGACGGCGTTTTTAAGCCCACCGTCAGTGCAGTTCTTAAACCCCACCGGCATGGAGAGACCCGAGGCCATCTCTCGATGAACCTGGCTTTCGGTGGTCCTGGCACCGATGGCGCACCAGGAAACCAGCCCGGCGATGTACTGGGGCGTAAAAGGATCGAGCATCTCCGTCCCCGTTGGCATCCCCATTTCCGTAATTTCCAGCAGCAGCTTGCGGGCTTTCCGTATGCCGTTCATCATATCATGTGTGCCGTCCAGGTCGGGATCATTAATCAAGCCCTTCCAGCCGACGGTGGTCCGCGGTTTTTCGAAATATACCCGCATGACCACCATCAAGGTTTGATCGACCTCTTTCCTCAGCCGGTTCAACCGCTCGGCATAATCGAGAGCCGCTGCCTCATCATGGATGGAACAGGGGCCCGCCACCACCAGAAACCGTTTGTCCTCCTTGTTCAGGATCCTCTGGATTTCCTCCCGGCTCCTTAATACCGTTTCACCGGCCTTTTTTGAGAGAGGGAATTCATCCTTCAGCGCATCGGGGGCCATCAAGGGATCGAATGAATCGATGTTGACATCATATGTCTTTTTCATGGGTTACGCTCCTCGTGTCAAAAGCAAAAGGGCCGGGAGAAGCAATGCTTCACGCGGCCCTCAGAACTGAAAAAGCCGCGGGCTTGTCTGCCGGCGGCTTCTAAATTAACGAAATGTGGAATCTTTTAGCCAAGCACAGGCAGACAGGTCCTATAAAAATAGTACCAATAATAAAGAAACCTGTCTGCAAAACCGTGTGCCATTTGAATTTTCCTAGCCAACTATTGTCCTTTGAGTCGATATCTTCAGACACTGCCTACAAAAACGTTTCCGGGATGTCAAGCATTATTTCATCCAATCCAAAGGGTTCAGGTTCAATATTTTTCGTTTGGCTGGCGGGATTGGACCGGATGTGGCGGCGATTGTGTCAAATTGCATCTCTTTTCCCGAAAGCCGGCAACCAATGGAATTAACGTAAAAAAGACGGCAAACCCCACCACGCCGGTCCACCCGGCCAGCTCAAAGGCAAAACCGGCCCCAGTGATGCCAACCCATCCTCCGCCGTAGTAAAAGACTCCGTATAACGCATTGGCCTTTCCATGGTTGTCTGAGAGTTTTTGGTTCAACAATCCCACGGCCACCGCATGGATGGTGAAAAATCCGGCGCAGACCCCCAGAAGACCCAGAACAACAGCCGTGATGGAAGGAATCAAGAGCAGGAGAAGAGAAAGCCCCAGAATGCATGCACCCACCACCAAAGTATTGCCCCCGCCATGGCGTTGGCTGAACCGTCCGGCCACGGGCCCCAGGAATATTCCCAGCACATAGACAAGGTAGATCATGGTGATGAGCTTCGTTGAGAAATGAAACGGAGCATCGATGAGCCGGTACGGAAGGAAATTGAAAATCGGCGAAAAAATCAGCAGGCCAGCGGCGCCGCACCCATAGACCAGCAACAGATCCCCTCGTTTTAACAGGGGTAAAAACCCCGCATCCGTATGCCGGGATATGGTTCCCTGAACCGGTGAGCGGGGCAGCACCAGAAGCGCCAGTACCGTTGTGGCGACGATCAGGCCGGATGCCGAAAAAAAGGCGTACCGCCAGTGAAGGGGGGGATGAATCCAGCCGCCCAGCAACCGTCCGCCCAGTGCGCCAAGAACCCCGGCGGACACGTAGGACCCCATGACCACGCCAAGCCGGTTGGCCGGGAGGGTACGCGCCAGCCAGGCGGCAAGGCTGGTGGTCAGGGCCGGTATGAAGATGCCCTGAAACAACCGTGCGGAAACCAGAATGACGAAATTATGCGTAAGACCCGAGACTACCCCCCCGGCTGTCACACATATCCCGCCCACCAGGATGATGGGGTGAATGGGAAACCGGTCTGGCACAAATCCCAGAAACAGGTTCGACATGACGATGCCCAAAATCACTGCGGATACGGTCAGGGAGACCTGCACCGGGGTGACGGCGAATTCGTTCTGGAGCACCGGCAGGATCGGTTGGGTGATATAAATGTTGGCAAAGGACGCTGTTACCAGTGCGAATACTGAAAACTGCAGTTTAAACAATCCCTTGTCCATATTTAATGGCCGATGTGGGCATCCGTTACGTGACAGACGCCCGTAGGTGTTTCAAGGGCATAAGGAAAATACTTACGTTTTAACCTCAAAGCCACATTTACCAGGCTGATTAGAACCGGCACTTCCACCAACGGTCCTATGACCGCCGCGAAAGCCTGCCCCGAATTGATGCCGAAAACCGCTACGGCCACGGCAATAGCCAGTTCAAAATTGTTGGAAGCGGCCGTGAAGCTTAAAGTGACGGTTTGCTCATAGGTGGCGCCCACCTTCATGGACAAGAAAAAGGAGACAAAGAACATGGCGCCGAAATAGATGCACAGGGGCACGGCGATCCGGATCACGTCCAGGGGAAGCTGAACAATGTATTCCCCTTTGAGAGAGAACATCACCAGAATGGTAAACAGCAGTGCAACGAGTGTGGCAGGGCTGATTCGGGGAATAAATTTCTGCTCATACCAATCCCTGCCCCTGGTTTTAAGACCGATGAAACGCGAGGCCATCCCCGCAATAAAGGGGATGCCCAGGTAAATGAAAACGCTTTCAGCAATCTGCCCGATGGAAACATCCACCACCGAGCCTTTCAACCCGAGCCACTGGGGAACCACCGTGATGAAGATGTATGCGTACAGGGAGAAAAAGAGGACCTGAAAGATGGAATTGAAAGCCACAAGACCGGCGCAATATTCGGTATCTCCGGAAGCCAGATCGTTCCACACAATCACCATGGCGATACAGCGCGCAAGACCGATCATGATGAGCCCCACCATGTATTCATGATGGCCCGAGAGAAAGAAGACCGCCAGAAGGAACATCAGGACCGGTCCGATGATCCAGTTTTGAACAAGCGAAAGGGCCAGGACCTTAAAATTCTTGAATACCTCCCCAAGTTCTTCATACCTCACCTTGGCAAGGGGCGGATACATCATCAATATGAGGCCGATGGCAATGGGGATATTGGTGGTTCCCACCTGGAAACGGTCTATTACATCCCGAATGCCGGGATAAAAATATCCGCCTCCCACGCCGACGAACATGGCCAGGAAAATCCACAAAGTCAGAAATCGATCCAGAAATGAAAGTTGTTTTGTCGAGGGCCCGGTCATGGTATTCCCCTTTTTACCATTTCTATGGTTTCCGGCATCGATGAAACGATTATGTTTTTAGCTGACACCCATCTTTTTCAACTGCGAAACAATATCCGCCTCCCCCATGAAACCGGTGTGGCGATAGACCTCTTTGCCGTTTTTATCAAAAAATATCTGTGTGGGGATGGCACGGATGCCGAAACGTTTTGCCGGTTCCTTGTCTTTCCAGACATCAATGAAAACGATTGCCGCCTTTCCC
>Ga0233431_1004395_pt1 | contig 15164 bp, 12 predicted proteins | sample SI_118_April2016_FD_179867 | JGI IMG/M metagenome (GOLD analysis project Ga0233431, IMG submission 179867) | Seawater microbial communities from Saanich Inlet, British Columbia, Canada - SI_118_April2016_200_MG | ecosystem: Environmental > Aquatic > Marine > Inlet | place: Canada: British...
TTCCATTTGCATTACAAGGAGCGTCTGCTATAATCCGTCTGCTTTTTGATTGTTGTGCAATTTAAAAAGCAAAGCAGTATCTTCATCAGAAAGCCTAAAGAACAATATAAGACGCTTTGCTAACAAGAATTATGGCTAAGACAGCTAAATATCAAGCTTCTTCCGTTATGGAAGAGCTTATGGAGAAAGCTCCCGGGCTTACGTTTCCGAAGCCTGGAAGTATTGTAGAAGGAAATGTAAGTTCTATTTTAAAGAACAAAATTCTGGTTGACTTGGGAGGGGCGGCAACTGGTGTTATAACCGGAAAAGAATCTCATGATAGTGTTGGGACGGTAAAGAATCTCCAACCGGAAGATTTGATTTCTGCTTATGTTTTGGAGGAAGAAAATGACGATGGTTTGGTCGTATTGTCTCTAAGACGTGCAAGCCAAGAGAAAACATGGGATAAGTTCAAGCAAGCTCATGAAACTGGTGAAATCATCGAAGTTGCTCCTAACGAAGCAAACAAAGGTGGTCTACTTCTTAACATCGATGGAATCAAAGGTTTCATCCCTGTTTCACAGTTGGCACCTATGCACTACCCTAGGGTTGATGGCGCTGATAGCGCAAAGATCCTTGCAAGACTTCAGAAACTTGTCGGTGTTAATCTAGAGGTTAAAGTAATAAATCTAGACGAGACAGGAGGTAAACTTATTTTATCTGAAAGAGCCGCTCAAAAAGAGGCTCGACAGAAATCTCTTGATACTCTTGATATTGGACAAAAGGTCAAAGGTAAGGTTAGTGGAATTGTTAAATTTGGTATCTTTGTTGCTTTCGATGGTCTTGAAGGACTTGTTCACATCTCTGAAATCGCTTGGGGACACGTCAAAGATCCATCTGATTATGGCAAATCAGGTGATGAAGTTGAGGTTCTTGTAATAGGGAAAGATGACGATAAGATTAGCTTGTCGATGAAGAGACTTATCCCTGATCCTTGGATTGAAGCTAGTAAGAATTATAAGGTCAATTCTACTGTTGAATGCGAAGTTAGCAGAATCACTCCTTTTGGAGCTTTTGTTAAATTGGATGATGAAATTAACGGACTTATTCACATCTCTGAAATTTCAGATGAAGAAGGATTCGACGTTGGTTCTATCATGAAAATGGGAGAAAAAGTTAAGGCTAAAATTATTAGTATCGACGCTGATGAGCATAGAGTTGGACTTTCTCTGAAAGCTTTGACTGCTAAACCAAAGGACGAGGCGCCAGCCGAGGACAAAGAAACTCCTGAGGAAGAGTCTGCTAAGGAAGATGCTCCTAAAGAGGATACTCCTGCTGAGCCGGAAGAAGAGGCTCCTGTCGAAGAAGAAACACCTGTCGAAGAAGATAAAAAAACAATCGATCCAGAAGATAAAGAGTAAAGACTAGACAGATACAATCAATACATAGAAAATCGTTCTGCTATGCAGGACGATTTTTTATCAAAACTTAATGACGAGCAAAGGGCTGCTGTTGAACATACAGATGGTCCCCTGCTCATAGTGGCTGGTGCTGGAACTGGTAAAACTAGAGTTATTACTTCTAGAATTTTGAAGTTGATTTCGGATGGACGAGCTACTAGTACCGAAGTCTTGGCACTCACTTTTACTGAGAAGGCTGCCCAGGAAATGGTTGAAAGAATAGATGTTGCTATGCCTCTTGGCTATGAAGAAGTTTGGATAAAAACTTTCCATGGATTTTGCGAAAAAGTTTTGAGAGAAAGTGGCCATGAAATAGGTTTGAGCAACGATTATAAGTTGTTGGACCAACTTGATCAGTGGGTTTTTGTAAAAGATCATATTTTTGATTTTGACTTGGAGTACTTCAGGCCACTTGGCAATCCTGGCAGTTTCATAAACACCCTTACAAGTCATTTCAGCAGGATCAAGGAGGAATATATATCTCCTGACCAATACGTTGAATACGCAGAAAAACGACTCAAAGAATTGATGGAAAAAGCTAAGCTATCTGCGCAAACCAAAATTGACAAGAAGTCCGTGCTTGGGATTGAGATGGAAGAGGTACGCAAGATCATAGAAGCCGCAAATGCATACAAGAAATACCAAGAGTTGATGTTGGCTGGGAATTTCTTGGATTTTGGAGATCTTTCTTACTATGTTTTGAAATTATTTGATGAGAGACCTAGCGTTCTCAAGCATTACCAAGATCGATTCAAGTATTTGATGGTCGACGAGTTCCAGGACACAAATTACGCCCAGTTCAAGCTCCTCCTGATGCTCTCTGGTGATAAGAATGGGAATATTTGCGTGGTTGGTGACGATGACCAAAGTATTTTCCGGTGGAGAGGAGCTTCTCTATCTAATATTCTGCAGTTTCAAAAAGAATATCCGGAGGCCAAGAAAATTGTTTTGACTGAAAATTACAGGAGTAATCAAAACGTTTTGGATTCATCTCATCATTTCATAAAATTCAATGATCCAAACAGACTTGAACACAGGGAAGGAATTGATAAAAATTTACGTAGTCAAACAGATGAGAATCTTCCTATCGAAGTTCTGCATTGTGATCAGTACATGAGCGAGGTTAAATCTGTTGTTAATACAATTTCTGATACTGTTTCTAGCAAAGATATTTCGTATAGAGATGTGGCGATTTTGGTTAGGGCGAACGCTCATGCCCTGCCTTTTGCTGAGGAATTGAAGAATGCCGGTATCCCCTATCAGATCAAAACTCCAAAGGGACTTTTATCTATTAGTGAGGTCAAAGATATTGTTGCTTTTTGCAGGGCGTTATCTGATTTTTCTGATGATGTCGCTTGGGTGGGGCTGATGAAAATGCCAATATTCGAGATTCCTATGTCTGACATAGTTAATGTTTTGGGCAATGCGAAGAGTCAGCGTAAAAATGTTTACAAAGTTTTGTTTGAAGAACGTGAAAGTGATGCGTTACCTGGTTTGGAAAGCCCCTTGGCTTCATTTGTTAATTTTATTGAGCGCGTCATTGAGTTTTCAAAAAATCATTCTGCGGGGAGAGTTATTAGCTATTTCCTAACTGAATCAAAATATTTGGAGGAACTGAGTAGTCATTTCGATGCTGAGCACCAGCAAAAACTGGAGAATGTTACGGCTTTCTCTAGGGTTGTTTGGAGTTTCGAGAAAGTTTCTGATGATGATTCTATGCAGGGTCTCGCGAAATATCTGTCTGTCATAGAAGAATCAAAAATTCCGATATCTGGTCAAAATGAATCTAATCTGGCTTCGGATGTGGATTCTGTTCAGATACTAACTGCTCATTCTGCAAAAGGCTTGGAATTTGATACTGTTTTTATTTGTAATCTGGTGAATGGGCGTTATCCAATCTTGAACAAGAAAGATCCTCTGCATATTCCACTTGAATTAACCAAGGAGATATTCCCTGAAGGAGATTTTCATATAGAAGAAGAGCGCAGGCTTTTTTATGTTTCTTTGACTAGAGCCAAGAGGAAGCTTTATCTAACATATAGTGATAAATACAATGGTCCGAGAAAGTGGAAGAAGTCTAGTTTCTTGGATGAATTGGCGGAGAGTGGGTTGATTAAAGAGAAAGACGTGAAAATTGAAATTGAGGCTGCTCCTGAGAAGCCTGAACCTCAAAAAATTCTAACGGCTCCTAACGGCTGGCTCAAAAAACGTTCTTTGAGTTTTTCTCAGATAGATACGTTCAATACTTGCCCTCTGAAATATGGGTATAGATATGTTTTGAATGTTCCGACCCCATCGCATCATGCGGCAAATTTTGGAACGAGTATTCACGAGACTTTGAAGGATTTTTATCGGGCTTTGACGGATCGTAGTGCTGGCGGTACGGACGTGGTTGAAACTGGGGCCAGCGGCGAAGTAAGCTTTTCGTTTTTGATGGAGTTGTTTGAAAAGAATTGGATAAGTAATGGTTATGAAAACGACGCGCACGAAGAAGCTCGGAAAGAACAGGGGGAAAAGATGTTGGACCAATTCTTTAATTCGAACAATGATCCTTGGGTTACCCCTGCTTATATTGAAAAGAATTTCAACCTAAAGATTGGTGAATATATGTTGAATGGAAGGATAGATCGCATCGACAAGCTTGATGATGGGTTCTTTGAGGTGATTGATTATAAAACTGGTAAAAGTAAGGCTAGACTTACGAAAGAGAATAAACTTCAGCTTTATATTTATGCTTTGGCTTGTAGGGATGTTTTGAATATACCTGTTAAGAAGTTGACGCTTTATTATCTTGAAGATGGTGAAAAACAATCTTTGAGTCTTTCAAAAGGATACGATGAGCTAGATAGTGTTCGTGATGATGTCTTGGCTTATATTGCGGAAATGAAAGAGTCAGATTTCACTCCGACTCCTGGGTTTTTGTGTAATTACTGTGATTACAGGCTTATTTGTCCTGCTGTTTAGAGAGTGTAAGCATCTTCTGAGACGTTGTTGTCCTCGTTCAGTTCGTCGATCCTGTTATTCTCATCGATCACTACTTTCACAACTCCTGAATCCTCATAAGCGTAGACCTCTCTGTCTATAGGATAAACAAAAGTGAAGCTATCACCGGCGTTCATCTGTAGGTAGCTGTCTGTGTTTGTCAGGATCAATTCGTCGTTTATGTAGATTCCATAGCTATATGGATTGTCTCCAAAAACAGGGCCTGTTCCGTTGTTTTGAATAGTGATTTTTACTCGCAAATTTCCGTTTTCAGCAGCGCCAAGAGATTCTGCGAATGGCACTAAATCCGGAGTTCCTACCTCTTCTACCTCTTTGTCGCCAAAGATTTGACCTTGTACCAATTCCTTGTTTTGAACCTGCAATACTGCGAAACTTGCCGCGACTCCAGCAACCAGGACGACTGTTATGATTTTGAATGTTTTGTTCATTTTGATTAGGTTATTTTTCTTTTCTAATTAGAATTCTACTTAAAAAAAACTTTCTTGCAAATCATCTCGTAATTAATTATCTTGACGTTATGGAAACATATCTACTATTTGGACTTTTAATTGGCGCTGTCACAGTTGGCTTGGCTCTCTATTTGAAAGGGCGCCAGCCTTCTGATCTGAGCTCTAGGATCGATGCTCTTAATCAGAATATGACCGAGAATTTGAATACTGTTACAAAGACCGTTTTGGAGCAGCTCAACTCTGTTACTTCTCAAGTTGGAGGCAGGTTGAAGGAGAATTCTGAGACAATGCAAAGACAACACAAGAATGTTGCAGACCGACTTGATAATGCAGGCCGTGTTATCAAGGATGTTACAGCTCACCTTTCCAAAATGGAAGAATCCAATAAAAGGGTTCACGATCTGGCAAAAGATTTGGTTAGTCTGCAGGACATATTGAAAACTCCGAAACTTCGTGGATCTCTGGGAGAGTTGTTTTTGGAAGAATTGCTTTCTCAAATTTTCTCGAAAGATCAATATTCACTTCAGCACAGGTTTAAAAGTGGGGAGATCGTAGATGCTGTTGTTCGTTTGAGGGATGATTTGCTTGTACCGGTTGATGCCAAGTTTCCATTAGAGAATTTCAAGAAGATGATAGAGGTGAAAGATGAAAATGAGTCTGAACGTCTTCGAAAGACATTTGTTTCTGATGTGAAGAAACATATCGATGTTATTTCTAAAAAATATCTACTACCTGACGAAGGAACGCTGGATTTTGCTTTGATGTATATTCCTGCTGAGAATGTTTATTATGAGACTATCATCAAGGATGCTAGTGGTGTTTCTATTAGCCAGTATGGGCTTGAGAAACATGTTATCCCTGTATCCCCTAACAGCTTCAATATTTATTTACATACTGTCTTGATCGGGTTGAAAGGAATGCAGATTGAAAAGGGTGCGAAAGAGATTTTTAATAATTTGACTCGCTTGAGAACTGAGTTCAATAGATTTGGAAAGGACTTTGAATTGGTTGGAACTCATCTTGGCCGAGCTAGGAGTAGTTATGAGAATTCTGAAAAACGTCTTTCTAGGTTGAACGACAAGCTAGTTAATGTTTCTGGAAGTGAAAGTGAGGATCCTTTGTTGTTGCCTGAGGTGGAAGAAAGTACTGTTTTGGAAGGATAAGTTCACCTTTACTTCTCGAGGCTCTTTCCCTAAACTATGTTCGCTTATGAAGATAACAGATTTGGCAAAACAACTAGAACTAACCACAAAAGAGCTCAGGGAAAAACTTGATGAGCTTGGTTTTGGCGTAAAGAGCACTGCTCGTGTAATTGATGACGACGTGGCCGAATTGGTTGTTGCTGAATTGGGATCAGGTGACTCTACGGAAGAAGAAGCCTCTCCTGATGATGTTGCTGATGTTTACGATGAAATGATTCATGAAGAAAGGCAAAAAGAGATAGTCAAAAGTCAGAGGAAGAAAATGGCTGGTAAAGACGAGAAAAAGAAGGCCCGTGAGGAATATACTCCTACTGCCCCTGCGGTAGATCCTGGAGGAGTCGTCGAAGTTCCTGATTCTATATCTGTCAAAGAACTTGCCGATAAAGCTGGAATAAGTGTAGCCAAGATTATTGGTGAACTTATGAAGAACGGAATTCTTGCTAATATCAATCAACAGATAGATTTTGAAACTGTTTTGATTATTTCTGGTGATCTTGGAATTCAAGTTAAGAAAAAACATGGGACAGCTAGTGCTGGAGAAATTTTGGAGAGAGATTTGACTAATTTGTTGAGAGAAGAAGATGAGAGTGTTCTAAAAGAACGCCCTCCTGTAGTTGTCGTGATGGGACATGTAGATCACGGAAAAACAAAACTTCTCGACGCTATTCGTGAAACAAATGTTGTTGATGGAGAATCTGGTGGAATAACTCAGCATATCGGTGCGTATCAGGTTGAAAAGAAGGGTCGTTTGATCACTTTCTTGGACACTCCTGGGCATGAAGCCTTCACGGAAATGCGTGCTCGTGGAGCAAGTGTTACTGATATCGCTATATTGATTGTTGCTGCGGAGGAAGGTGTTAAACCTCAGACCATTGAAGCTATTAATCATGCGAAAGAAGCCAATGTTCCTATTATCGTTGCTATTAATAAAATCGACAAACCTAATGCGAATATAGACAAGGTAAAAGGTGAATTAGCCGAGCATGGCCTTCAAGCTGAAGATTGGGGCGGAAAGACTATTACCGTTCCTATTTCCGCTTTAAAAAAAGAAGGTATTGATGATCTTCTTGATATGATCTTGTTGATAACTGATATGGAGAAATTTAAAGCTAATCCAGATCGTGCGGCTGTTGGTACTGTTGTTGAGGCTAACTTGGACAACAAACTTGGGCCTGTTGCCACCGTATTGGTCAATACTGGGACTTTGAGACAAGGAGACAATTTTATCTTGGGAGCTACTCATGGAAAAATTAAAGTTATGTTTGATTCTAGTGGAAAAAGAGTGAAAGAAGCTCCTCCATCTACTCCTATTAGAATAGCTGGATTGGACGAAACTCCTCTGGCTGGAGATATCATACAAGTTATGCCTAGTGAAAAAGCGGTAAGGCATCGTGCGAAAGAAATTGGACTACTTTTAGATAAACAAAAATCGCAGAAATCTTCTGCTCTAACTCATTTGATTAGTGTTGTTCAATCAAATAGACTTTTGAAACTTGTTTTGAAGGCTGATACGAAGGGTTCTCTCGAAGCGATCAAGAGTTCTTTGGCTAAAATCAAAGATGAAGAGGTTGCTTTGAAGATTATTCATAGTGGAGTTGGTGCTATCAATGAATCAGATGTAATGATGGCTAGTGCAAGTCAGGGATTCGTAGTTGGTTTCCATGTGAATTTCGACTCCCCTCACGTGAAAAGCACTGCTGAACGTGAAGGTGTTGAGGTCCGAAGTTATAAGATTATTTATGAATTACTTGATGATGTCAGGAAACTTCTTGGTGGACTTCTTGAAGCCGAGGTTTTGATTATTGAGCTTGGAAAGGCCAAGGTTCTACAAGTTTTCTTGACCAAGAAAAAGGAGATGATTATTGGTTGTAAAGTTTTGAATGGAATTATTACCAAGGATGCCAAATTGAGAATTGTTCGTGACGGGGAAGTTATGGAGAAAGAAGCTACTTTGACTTCATTACAAAGAGGAGAAAACGCTGTTGATGAAGTGAAGGAGGACGAGGAATGTGGAATTAAATATACTGGAAAGATTAAACTGCAAGAAGGAGATGTATTTGAAGCATTCAAATACGAGGAAAAACATCGTTCTTTAGGAGATAAGATTGAGAAGCCTGAGGAAGAAGCTGCTGCTGAAGCTGAAAGCGAGGTGGAGGTGTCGGACGAGGAGGCGAAAGCCGACGAGAACAATAACGCTGAAGAGGAAGCCGCAAAAGCGGAAAGCGAATCTTAATAATCTTTAAGATGACTTTGAAAAAGATTAAATTTCAAACTTTTACAGATGAGAGCGGAAGCCTCACTCCTATTGAGATTAAAGATTTTGTTGATTGGCCTGTTGCGCGTATTTATTATCTGACAGATGTGAGTAGTTCTAGAGGTGGACATTGTGTAAAGGAAGAGAGGAAAATATATGTTTGCCAGAAAGGATCTTGCAAATGCAGGTTTCATGATGGTTCAGGATGGGAGGAGTTTGAATTGTCTGGGCCTTCGGATGCGATCTCTATGGATGGTGATTATTACAGGGATTTTACAGATTTTGAACCTGGTACTGTACTTATGGCAATTTCTTCGGTAAGCTACGATCCTAACGATTATATTTATGATTTAAACGAATTTATCGAATGGCGAAAAAAGTCTTAATAACAGGTGGGGCGGGCTTCATCGGAAGCAACTATGCACACTATCACTACGACAAATATCCTGACGACCAATTGGTTGTGCTGGATAAGCTGACTTATGCTGGGAATTTGGATAATCTCAGTGATCTTTTGCCGCGAGAGGGACAATTCAAGTTTGTTCAGGGCGATATCGCTGACAAGAAATTTGTCGAAGATTTGTTTGAGGCGGAGAAATTTGATTTGGTTTTGAATTTTGCGGCTGAGACTCATGTTGATCGGTCGATCGAGGAACCTTCTATTTTTGTAATGACCAATGTTGTTGGAACTCATAACTTGCTCGAGTCGACACGAGATACTGACGTGAAGAGGTATCATCAGATATCTACGGATGAGGTTTATGGTGATTTAGGCATCGATACGACAGACTTTTTCACCGAGAAGACTCCCATTGCTCCAAATTGTCCTTACGCTGCTACAAAGGCGTCTGCGGACCTTTTGGTGCGGTCTTGTTTCGAGACTTATCAGATGCCTGTGACAATCAGTCGATGTAGTAATAATTATGGACCTTATCAGTTTCCTGAGAAGTTAATCCCCTATTTCTTCAAGCTGATTTCCGAAGACAAGCCTGTTCCTATTTATGGAGATGGGCTTAATGTTCGAGATTGGTTGTATGTGATTGATCACTGTAGAGCGATTGATGCTATTGTAAATGATGGTCGGCTTGGGGAGGCTTATAATATTGGTGGGAATAATGAGAAGACCAACCTCGAGATTACCAAAAATCTTTTGGATTTCTTGGGAAGAGATGAGAGTTTGATTACTTATGTTGATGATCGTCGTGCGCATGATCGTCGTTATGCGATCGACTCAAGCAAAATTCAGGATGAGCTCTCCTGGAAACCTTCTGTTGACTTCAAGGAAGGAATCGCAAAAACCTTTGATTGGTACAAAGCTAATCGCAAATGGGTGGAAAAATTGGAAGCGAATATGGTTGAAAGGAAGCATCAAGTGATAAGCAAAGAGCCTTTGAAGGCTAGTCGATAGTTTCATTTACTCAAGTTCTCTAGAGTGCTATATTTAATTGCGATTTTTATGATATAAAACTTTTACAAATGCGATATTCAAAACTATTTGGCAAGACTCGCCATGATGCACCGCATGATGCAAATAGCAGAAATGCACAATTGCTCACTCAGGCAGGTTTTGTTGAAAAACAATCTGCTGGAATTTACAATTTCCTTCCGTTAGGTTTGAGGGTCCTTCAAAAAATCAACGGGATCATCAGAGAAGAGATGGATGCGATCGATGGACAAGAGATTTTGATGCCTGCTTTGCATTCTAGACAGGTTTGGAAAGCTACTGGGCGTGACGATACGATGGAAGATGTTCTCTACAGGACTTCGGGCGCTGATTCTCAGGAATTTGTTCTCGGACCTAGTCATGAGGAGATAGTGACTCCTTTGGTGAAGAATTATATTCAATCTTACAAGGACTTGCCTTTGGCCGTTTATCAGATTCAGACCAAGTTCCGCAATGAGCCTCGTGCTAAGTCTGGGCTTCTTCGTGGGCGTGAATTTGGAATGAAGGATCTGTATAGTTTTCATCTGACAGAGGAGGATCTTGATGCGTATTATGAGAAAGCAAAAGAGGCCTATTTGAAAGTTTTTGATAGGTGTGGCGTAAAGGCTCATATGATTGAGGCATCTGGAGGTGCTTTTACAGATAAGTTTTCTCATGAATTTTCTGTCGATACTCCTGCTGGTGAAGATACTATTATTGTCTGTGAGAAGTGTGGGAAAGCGCAGAATCTTGAAGTAGCTGAAGGGAAAGTTGTTGATCCGGATCAGCCTGAAGAGAAGGAAGAAGATTTGAAAGAGATTGATATGGAACGTGGATTTACAATAGCTGATAATGCGAAAGCCCATAATGTGCCCGAATGGAAGATTTTGAAGACTGTTGTTTACGAAGTGGAAGGAGAGGGATTGGTCGGAGTGTGTATCAGAGGTGACTTGAGTGTGAATACCAATAAATTGGAGAAGTATTTTGGTAAACTTATGAGACCTGCTAGTCCTGCGACCCTGAAGAAGGCGGGACTCGTACAAGGTTATATTTCCCCTGTTGGAAATCCAGAAGGTTTGAGTTTTGTAGCTGATCATTCGATTTCTAATGTGAAAAATTTCGTGACCGGAGCCAATGCCCCTGCAAAAGATTACGTTAATGCAAATGTTGGACGAGATTTCCAAATCGATGATTTCTCTGATTTCGTTGAGGTGAAAGGCGCTTTCCAATGTTCGACTTGTGATGTTGCTTTGAAGGAGATGACTGCTGTTGAGGCTGGGAATATCTTCAAGCTTGGAACTAAGTTCAGTGAGGATGCTGGATTCAAAGTAGCCGGTCCTGACGGGAAGCTTCAACCTGTTGTTATGGGTTGTTATGGAATTGGAAATACAAGACTTTTGGGAACTGTTGTTGAGGCTAGCCATGATGAAAATGGCATTATCTGGCCTTTGAGCGTTGCACCTTATCAAATACACCTGATATCGCTTGGTTCTGACAAAGAAGTTTCTGATGCTGCTGATAAATTGTATCAAGATCTTTTGGATGAAGATGTTGAGGTTTTGTATGATGATCGTGACGACTCCCCTGGCGTTAAATTCAAAGATGCTGACTTGGTTGGAATACCTTTACGTCTTGTTGTTAGTAAGCGTGCAATGGAAGCTGGTGGTGTTGAATGGAAAGAACGTGCTGGTGGAGAGGCAAAGAGCGTAAAGACAGAGAATATCGTCAAAGACGTCTTGAAATTTATTAACTCATAACAGACATGAGAACGTTGGCTTTTTATATGGTATTGATTACTATCTTTGATCTTGCTGCGGTTTATTTCGGCAAGATGTATAGCTTGAGTGACAAATGGTTTTTCATACTGTTTTGTTCGATGGCATGGGCGATTTCTGGCGTGTTCTTCAGCTTGTCTTTGAAGTATGAAGGGATGGCTGTTGTTAATATACTGTGGATTGCAGTTTCAACTATAGCTGCGACAACTCTCGGGGTTCTTTATTTCAAGGAGAATCTCACTTCTTTGCAGTATGTTGCTATGGGCATTATCGTTGTTGGGATTATTTTACTTTTTTATAAACCCTCTTTGGCGTGAAGATTTTGCTTCTAGGAAAAAACGGGATGCTTGGCAGTCAGTTTGATAGTCGATTGTCTGATTTGCCTGAGGTTGAGTTGCTTGCAACGGATAGCGATGATCTGGATATCTTGAGTTTTCGTGCTTTGAAAAAGACTTTTGAATTTTTCTTACCTGAAATTGTTATTAATTGTGCTGGTTATACGGCTGTTGATAAAGCTGAATCCAAGAAGAAAGATGCGATGAAGCTGAATGCGGATGCTGTGAAGTCAATCACTAGGCTTTGCAATGAGCATGGTTCGCGTCTGATTCATTTCAGTACTGATTATGTTTTTGATGGAAGGAAAGAGCCGCCCGATGGTTATCTTGAGTCGGATATGCCCAATCCGTTGAGTACTTATGGGGAAACAAAGTTTAAGGGAGAGGAATTCATTTTGAAGGAAATGACTCGAGGATATATCGTTCGGACTTCTTGGTTGTATGGTCCTCGTCCGGTTGGTGAAAAGGGCGGAAATTTTGTTGATACTATGCTTGGTTTGAATAGTGATGAGCTTCGGGTTGTTGATGACCAGTTTGGAGCTCCGACTTATACAGCTGACCTTGCCGATGCTGTTATTGAGCGTTTTGTTGTTAAGTCGCCGGATTATGGAATTTACCATCTTACGAATGATGATTTTTGCACCTGGTATGAATTTGCTGTGAAGATTTTTGAATTGAAAGAGAAACGTGTGAAAGTTCACCCAATTCCTAGCAAGGAATATAGAACTGCCGCTTTGAGGCCGCGCAATTCGATCCTCAAAAATACAAAACTTCCAAAACTCCGAAATTGGCAGGATGCACTGGAGGATTATTTGGGCTAATTTCCTTTACAAATTTCGGTTCTGGTGTTAAGTTTCAGGTATGAAAGGAATTATTTTGGCCGGGGGAACAGGCAGTAGACTTCATCCGCTTACAAAGGTTACGAATAAGCATCTTCTCGGTGTTTACAATAAACCGATGATTTATTATCCCCTATTTGCGATGAAACGTGCAGGAATCCGGGATATTTTGATTGTTTCTGGTCAGGGACATGCTGGGCATTTCTTGGAATTGCTTGGTTCTGGGTCTCGGCTTGGACTCCGACTGTCATATGATGTACAGGAAGAAGCTGGTGGAATAGCTCAGGCACTGAGTCTTGCTGAGAGTTTTGCAAACGGTCAAAAGGTATGCGTTATCTTGGGTGATAATATTATTCAAGATGATATCTCCGATGCTGTTAAACAGTTTGAAATAGAACCTAAGGGAGCGAAAATATTCCTCAAGAAAGTAGAAAAACCTCAGAGTTATGGAGTTCCAACAATTGAAGGCAATAAAATCACAAAAATTACTGAGAAACCGAAGGATCCTGATTCTTCTTATGCTGTTACAGGTTTGTATATGTATGATTATCAAATTTTTGACATAATCAGAGGGCTCAGACCTTCTGGCAGAGGCGAATTAGAAATCACGGATGTAAATAATTACTATGTTGAGCAAGGAACGCTGTCTTACGACATTCTGGAAGGTTTCTGGGGTGATTGTGGTGAGTCTTTCGATGGTTTATTGGAGGCTTCGACGTTAGTTCAAAAAAGTTCTCTCAAATATCTTTCTGATGATTTGGAACTTCCTGATCGTGAACAAAGAAAGCTCATGGAAGACAGAGCTTCCAAAGAGGAAAAAGAGCGAACTAAAAAAACTTCTAGGAAGTATTTAATTGATAATAAACTTATTTAGACTTGAAACGGTGAGTTCGTGTTTTCTCATCTGTTCTTCTTTGACTTTTTTAAGCTTCTTTACTATCTGGTCTTCGTTTTCAAGGATTGTTTTGTAGAGTCGAGTAATGTTTTCTGGAGTTACATCCGCAGGTTCTATTACAAATTTGCTTAGGCCAAGTGTTTCCAAGAGATTTCTGACTTTTGGGTTGTAGTTTATAGCTATAAATGGGGTTTCCGTGTTGACAGCCATTAGAATGCTGTGCAATCTCGCTCCAATTACCACTTTAGATTCTGAAAATAGTTTTTCGATTTTGTGACGTTTTTCTGTAAAATCCCTGGTTTGCACTCTGCTTTTTTCTGTGATTTTCTCGATTATTTGTTCGTGATATCTCTCATCAAGGTCTTTTTTGAATGGGAGGAAGTCTACTTGAAGCCCTTCGTCTTTCTGCAGCAAATAATTTATTGATTTCGCCAAATTCTTATCAAAATCCTGTGGTTTTTCAGGTTGATCCCTCAAGCATAAGATTATTTTGTTTTCTTTGGCTTGTTTGAATTTTGGTTCCAGGAAAAATAATAGATCTGGCATTAAGTGTACTTTTTTGCCTCTTATTAATTTTTTTATTATTCTTTTTGAATCTTCATCGCGTACAGCTATAAATGATGATTTTTTGAACAGTTTTTTGATGATTTTCTTGGTTAGAGAGGACTTTGGCTCTTTTATACTCTGACCGTACATAATCACCTTTTTTTTCAATGAATATGCCATGTAAGTCTGGACGGTCCATATCCAAATTGCTTTGAATGACGAATCGTCGAACAGGCCTCCGCCTCCTATTATTACGTAATCACATTCTTTGATCTGGGATTTTGTTTTGTTGAAGTTGCCGTTTAACAGGCACGCGCATATGGATCTTATTCCTGCTGGAAATTTGTAAACTGATTTTACTTCGAATTTCTCCCTTGTGTGGCTTGGATTCGCGGATAAGACTACTATTTCCGCAGCTGGCTTGGATTTTCTTATGGTCGCAAGCAACCCTTCCAGAATGAGCTCGTCACCAACATTTGAAGCCCCATAATTTCCGATTATTCCAAATTTCATATTAATTTTCTTGTGAAATTTCGCTTAAGATTTCTGCGACAGGAGTATAACTTTTTCGGTGAAGTTCGCAAGGTTTATGCTTTTTGAGAAGCGCTTTGTGAAGCCTCGTTCCGTATCCTTTGTGCTTTTCAAATCTGTAAAGAGGGTGCTTTTTTGCTAATTTGTACATTTTTCGATCTCGTGTGACCTTCGCAATGATCGAAGCTGCCATGATTTCTCGGATGAATGTGTCTCCTTTTATTATGGTTTCATAAGGAAAAGGTGTCGTTTGTTTGTCGTTTCCGTCGAACAAAACGTGATTTGGTTGTGGGTCGAGCCTGTTTATCGAATCATTGTTGGCTTTTTGGACTGCTTTTGTAAGACCATGCTTGTCGATATACTTGTTTGAGACCTCTGTTACTGCGTATGCAATGGCGTTTTTTGTTATTTTCTCGAAGAGAATTTCTCTTTGTTTTTCTGATAATTTCTTTGAATCTCTGAGGTTTGGAAGT
>Ga0233431_1004396_pt1 | contig 15163 bp, 3 predicted proteins | sample SI_118_April2016_FD_179867 | JGI IMG/M metagenome (GOLD analysis project Ga0233431, IMG submission 179867) | Seawater microbial communities from Saanich Inlet, British Columbia, Canada - SI_118_April2016_200_MG | ecosystem: Environmental > Aquatic > Marine > Inlet | place: Canada: British...
CTGCTCAACTCTGGCTGTCGAAAGTATTGTGATTCTTTTTCATGCGTTTGCCCTGGAAAATTAATTTATACCGAAAAAAATAAAACAAAAAACATAGAATTAGACGTTTCGAAATATCCTATGGGGGTTTATTTTATTCGAATAGATTTACAAAATGGAAATATTATTTTCAAACCGGTTTTCTTTTTAATGAATCAAAATATTTCATATATTTGAACAAATAAATATTATGAAAGCTAAAATTATTGCATTTTGTTTTATAATTGCTTTTACAGCCAACATTTTTGCACAAGGAGGCGAAGGGAAAAACTGGTATTTCGGAAATCATGCCGGCGTTACATGGAATAATAGCTCGAACACTCCAGTTGCTTTTGGAGGAAGTCCGATGAATACTCTTGAAGGAGTTGCTACTATTAGCGATGCAAATGGTAATTTATTGTTTTTCAGCGATGGAACATATGTTTGGGATGCAAATATGAACCAAATGCCAAATGGCTACGGATTAACAGGAGATCCTTCTTCATCCCAATCGGCTGTAATTATACCAAAACCATTAGACGTAAATACTTATTATATTTTTACGGTAGAGTCAGGACTTTCTGTTGGAGGCTTAGCATATTCACGAGTTGATATGACTGCAAATGGAGGTATGGGTGATGTTGATATTCTGGAAAAAAATATATCTTTGATTAATCCTTCACCGGAAAAAGTTACTGCTGTGAATCATTCAAATGGGTATGATGTATGGGTAATAGTGCACGAATGGGGAAATAACACATTTCGTTCATACCCAGTTACAAGTACAGGAATAAACACAAGTTCGTATATTAGCAGTAACGTTGGAACATCAATTAGTTCGGGAGTACAATATGCAGGTTATTTAAAATCTTCGCCAAGCGGTAGCAAAATAGCAAACTGTGTTTTTGAGTACCCCGGATATTACGAATTATTCGATTTTGATAATACTACCGGAATATTATCAAATCCGGTTTTAATTAATGGCTATAGTGCCTATGGCTGTGAGTTTTCATCAGACGAACATTACTTTTATGCCACTGATTGGTTTGATATTAGCAATGCCGATATTCGAAGATGGGATTTATCAGAACTACCAAATGTTACAAACTTTCTCAATTCATATCAAGTTATTGGGCAATTAAACGGAAGGGGTGGTGCTCTTCAACTTGCACCAGATCAGAAAATATATTTGACAATATATAATCAACCATGGTTAGCTTGTATTGAGAATCCTAACTCTGTGATACCAATAATAAATCTACAAGCTGTTTCCTTAGATATTCCTACAACAGGATATAGTGAAAAATGCCAATATGGCTTGCCTACATTTAATTCAAGCTTTTTCTTCTTTACTGAATTTTCAATAGAAACAAGCTGTTTTACAGATACAACATATTTTCATCTTGGAACTACATATATAGATTCGGTTCATTGGAATTTTAACTATCCATCAAATCTACCTATTTGGCAAAACCATATTGATGTTAACCCCTATTTTATTTACGAACAGGGAACATATGTCGTTCAATGTATTTCCTTCAATGCAAATTTTTCAGATACAGTTTATGAAACCATAACTGTTAATTATTTACCTTGGGCAAACCTTGGCCCGAGTCCAGCAATTCTCTGTTCTGATAGCACAATGGAATACGATTTATCATACAACGATGGCTGCACTTTTCTTTGGACTGCTGATTTGGGAACATACACTTACACAGATACTCTGCCAACATTTTTGATTGATAAACCTGGGACTTACACAGTTGAAATTACTAATGATTGTGGAACAATTTCTGAAAGTATAGTGGTGGAATACAACGAAATAGAACCAAATCTCGGAGTGAACGTTTCGGGGATTTGTGCCACGAGCCCAATTACTCTTGATGCCACTGTAACTTCCACTTTTGGTACGCCTGGATATTCATGGAACACTGGCGAATCTACAGAAACAATTATTGCACTTTATTCAGACACTTTTGTAGTAAATGTTACAGTTGCAAATTGCACAGAATCAACCAGTATAGAAGTAGAATACGATATGCCATTGAATGTATTTCTTGGTCAGGACATTGAGCTTTGTAATGGAAACACCCTTACTTTAGATGCGGGCGAAAACGGAACAACTTATTTCTGGTCAACAGGAGTAATTACTCAAACCATTGATGTTACAAATGCCGGAACCTATTCTGTTACAGTTACTAATTCTTGCGGAACCGACAATGATAATATTAATGTTGATATTATTGAAGTTCCGAATTTTACCCTTGGTCCGGACCAAACTATTTGCGATGGATATTCATTGATTCTTGATGCAACTTTCACGAACTCAACTTATCAATGGAACGATGGCTCGGTTTATCCATCATATGTTGTTGATACTGCCGGAATGTATTTTGTTTATGTTACAAATGTTTGCGGTTCTACATACGATAATATTTTCATAAGTGTAGATTATCCAATTTCAATTGAGCTTGGTGCAGATACGGCACTTTGTCCAGGCGATTCATTAATGCTTGATGCAGGGAATGAAGGTGCAGAATATCTTTGGTCGAACGGAGAAACTACTCAGGAAATTACTGTTTTCGATGCAGCAACTTATACAGTTATGGTTACCAACGAATGTGGAAGTTTACCTGACTTTATAAATTTAGGAATTTTTGAAATTGACATCGACCTTGGCGGAGACATCACAATTTGCGAAGGACAATCCACAACCCTCGATGCAACAGACACTACAGCAGTGAGCTATCTTTGGTCAACCGGAGACAACACTCCAACTATTAGCACAAATATTGCCGGCGAATATTCAGTCACCGTAGAAAATATTTGTGGCGAAATCAGCACCGATACTGCAACAGTTTATATCATTTCTACGAGCATAAATCTGGGAGCCGACACCAGTATTTGCAATGGAACAAGCCTCACTTTAGATGTTGGAATTCCGGGCTTGACTTATATTTGGTCAACTTCTGAAACGATTCAAGCAATTGAAGTTAACGATGCAGGAATGTATTCGGTTACAGCCAGCGATCCAATTTGCGGCGATGCAATCGGAAACATATTTGTAAGCGTAGATCCATCACCAACTTTCGAGTTTGGTTTCGACACTTTAGAAATTGAGTTTGGGAAAACCGGAATTTTCGATGCCGGCAGTGGATATAGTTCATATTTATGGTCGAATGGTGAAACCACTCAATCAATTGAAATATCTGAAGAAGGATTGTATTCAGTAATTGTAACCAATGAATTTGGCTGCTCTGCCTACGATGAAGCATATCTGAAAGTTGGACCAAACTCAATTGGAGAAAATTCAATTGAAAATTCAATTTCGGTTTTCCCAAATCCAGTGAAAGAAAAGCTATTCATTAATTCCGAAATTGCTGAAATTGAAAAAGTTGACATTTACAATTCAATTGGAAAATTAATTTATACCGAAAAAAATAAAACAAAAAACATAGAATTAGACGTTTCGAAATATCCTATGGGGGTTTATTTTATTCGAATAGATTTACAAAATGGAAATATTATTTTCAAACCGGTTTTCTTTTTAATGAATCAAAACATTTAATATATTTATAAAAATATTATGAAAGCCAAAATAGCAACATTCTGTTTATTAATTACTTTCATAGCCAATACATTTGCCCAAAGTGGTGAAGGTAACAACTGGATTTTTGGAGCCAATGCAAGAGTTTCCTGGGATTGTTCATCAGTTACTCCTGTTGCATTTAGTGGAAGTCCACTTTCAACCAACGAGGGTGTAGCGACCATTAGCGACCCGAATTGCAATCTTTTGTTTTTCACTGATGGTATTTCAGTTTGGGATGCAAATATGATTCAAATGCCAAATGGCTTTGGACTTACAGGCGATGCTTCATCCACTCAATCAGCAGTTATTATTCCTAAACCAATGGATCCAAACACGTATTATGTTTTCACTGTTGATGATAATCTCGGCTCGGATGGATTAGCCTATTCAAGAGTTGACATGACTGCCAATGGCGGGCTGGGTGATATTGACCCTCTCGAAAAGAACGTGCCAATCACCAACCCAGCTCCCGAAAAAATTGCTGCGGTAAATCATTCTAATGGGTCAGATATTTGGGTAATTGTTCATGAATGGGGAAACGCCATATTCCGGTCATATCTTGTAACATCTGCTCCTATTGATGTCAATATTTATGTTTCTATCAATATTGGTACACCACATGCAGGCTCCTCTGCTAAATCTCGAGGCTATATGAAAGCATCCCCCAGTGGAACTAAAGTAGTACTAGGTATTGAAGGAATGGGTATATACGAGTTGTTTGATTTTGACAACACTACTGGGATATTGTCCAATCCAATAACAATGCCTGGATTTCCTGATGCCTATGGATGTGAGTTTTCTCCGGATGAACATTATTTATATGCAGTGAATAGATGGGATAATGAAGTACATCAATGGGACTTATACGAACTACCAAATGCTACAAATTTTCTTAATTCTCACGAAACTGTGGGATGGTTAGGACCACAGTCATATGGCGACGGCGGAGCAGTTCAGCTTGCACCTGACGGAAAAATATATTGTGCAAGAGATGATGTTTCATGGTTAGCATGTATTGAAGACCCATTGCTAGGAGGTGTTGCTGCCAATCTTGTTATTGATGCAGTTTTTTTAGATGTGCCAAGTACACCCACAATAGAAGAATGTGATGAAGGATTACCATCTTTTATTATTTCCTTTATTGCCAGCAATGACCCACCTTGGATTATGTCAAGTTGTTATATCGACACAACATATTTTTATTTTGGAATAATCAATGCCGATTCTGTTTTTTGGAATTTTAATTATCCTTCAACTGATCCGATTTGGCATAATACAACTGACATTAATCCTTGGTATGTTTTCGATCCGGGAACCTATATAATACAATGTATTTCATATAATGGAAATGTTTCAGATACAGTAATGGATACTTTGACTGTTGTTTATATTCCATGGGCAAACCTCGGACCAAGTCCAACTGTTCTCTGTACTAATGAAATTATTGAATACGACCTTTCATACAACGAAGGCTGCACTTTCCTTTGGACAGCATATTTGGGCTCTTATACTTACACCGATACTTTGCCTACATTTTTGATTGATACACCTGGAAATTATTCTGTTCAAATTACTAATGAATGTGGAACCATTGTTGAAAGTATAATGGTGGAATACAACGAAATAGAGCCGAATCTGGACACAAATATCTCAGGCATTTGCGAGACGAATCCTATAACCCTTGATGCCACAGTTGTAAATAACTACGGAACCCCAACATACATATGGAATACAGGCGAAACTACAGACTCAATCGTTGCACTATTTTCAGGAACTTTTGAAGTTACTATTGATGTTGCAAATTGTTCTGAATCGACAAGTATTGAGGTAGAATATGATATCTCACTGAGCCCTAACATCGGTGCAGATACAACTATTTGTCCGGGGGACTCTGTAATATTAGATGCCGGAAATGCGGGAGCAACTTATTTTTGGTCTAATGGAGAAAGCACTCAGGAAATCACAATTTTCGATGCCGGAACCTACGCTGTTATAGTAACCAATGCCTGTGGAAGTTTCCCGGATTTTATGATTATAGAATTTCATGAACTCAACATTAACCTTGGCGGAGACATCGTAGTTTGCGAAGGACAATCTACAACCATAGATGCAACAGACACTACGGCAGTGAGTTACTTATGGTCAACCGGCGACAATACAGCAACTATAAGCACAACTATCGCAGGACTTTATGCTGTTACAATTGAGAATCACTGTGGAGAAATCAGTACTGATTCGGCTATGGTTTATGTTTTATCTACAAGCATAGAATTGGGTGCAGACACCAGTATTTGCCAAGGAAGCACACTTCTTTTAGATGTTGGAGTTCCGGGCTTGACTTATATTTGGTCAACTTCTGAAACGATGCAGGCAATTGAAGTTACAGAAGCCGGAATGTATTCTGTTACTGTTACCGACCCAATTTGCGGCGATGCCATTGGAAACATAATTGTAAGTGTTGATCCTGTTCCAACCATTGAACTTGGATTTGACACATTAGAAATTGAATTTGGAACTACAGGAATTTTTGATGCAGGTAGCGGATATAGTTCATATTTATGGTCGAATGGCGAAACCACTCAATCTATCGAAATTTCTGAAGAAGGATTATATTCAGTTATTGTAACTAACGAATTTGGCTGCTCTGCCTACGATGAAGCCTATCTGAAAGTTGGACCAAATTCCATCGAAGAAAACTCACTTGAAAACTCAATTTCTATTTTCCCAAATCCAGTGAAAGAAAAGCTATTTATAAATTCAGAAATTGCTGAAATTGAAAAAGTTGACATTTATAATTCAATCGGAAAACTGATTTATAGCGAAAGAAACAAATCTAAAAACATAGAATTAGATGTTTCGAAATATCCTATGGGGGTTTATTTCATTCGAGTAGATTTACAAAATGGAAATATTATTTTCAAACCGGTTTTCTTTTTAATGAATCAAAATATTTCATATATTTGAACAAATAAATATTATGAAAGCTAAAATCTTAACATTTTGTTTTATAATTACTTTTGTAGCCAACATATATGCTCAAAATGGTCAAGGGAGCAACTGGATTTTTGGAAATAGTGCAGGAGTTTCGTGGTGTAATTCCACAAATACTCCGGTTGCTTTTGGAGGAAGCCCTTTAAACACTTTAGAAGGAGTGGCTACTATTAGTGATGCAAATTGCAATCTTCTATTTTTTTCTGATGGAACATACGTTTGGGATGCAAATATGAATATAATGCCAAATGGATTTGGATTATTAGGGGATAATTCATCAACACAATCGGCTGTAATTATTCCAAAACCGATAGATCCAAATACTTATTATATTTTTACAGTTGACGATCATCTTGGATTCGGTGGTTTAGCATATTCAAGAGTTGATATGACTGCCAATGGTGGAATGGGTGATGTTGATCCTCTTGAAAAAAATATAGCTATTTTAAATCCATCACCTGAAAAAATTACAGCAGTAAATCATGCAAATGGCACAGATATTTGGGTAATTGTTCATGAATGGGGAAACAGCACATTTCGTTCATATCTAATAACAAATGATCCTATTGATGTAAATATTTATGTTTCAAGTTATGTAGGAACGCCTCATGTTGGAACAGGATGGCAATTTGGTGGTTATATGAAAGCCTCTCCCAGTGGAAGTAAAATTGTACTCTCAATTACAGCTGATAATTTATACGAATTATTTGATTTTGATAATTCAACTGGAATTTTGTCAAATGCAGTTACAATACCAGGCTTTACTAATACATATGGTTGTGAGTTTTCGCCGAACGAGCATTACTTGTATGGAGTTTGTTGGTATGGTTCAAGTAATTCTAACATTCATAGGTGGGATTTATTAGAGCTCCCAAATGTTACAAATTTTTTAAATTCTTATCAAATTGTTGGTTGGTTAGGGTTAGGTGAAGGAGGTGCTTGTCAACTTGGACCCGATCAAAAAATTTATTTGGCAAGACAAAGTCAACCATGGTTAGCCTGTATTGAAAACCCTAATGATCCTGTACCTATTATTACTCTTGATGCTGTTTATTTAAATATCTCAACTGTCCCAATCAATGAAGCATGTTTACTTGGATTACCAACATTTATTTCAAGTTTTTTTGTGTCTGCCGAATTTACTTTCGAAACAAGTTGTTATATCGACACAACATATTTTTATTTGGGAACAAATTTTGTTGATTCGGTTCACTGGAATTTTAATTATCCTTCTACAATGTCAATTTGGCAAAATCATACTGATGTTGATCCTTGGTTTATTTTCGATCCCGGAACTTATGTTATAGAATGTATTTCGTATAATGGAATTAATATAGATACGGTTTATAATACTCTCACTGTTGTTTATTTTCCTTGGGCAAATCTCGGACCAAATCCAACTATTCTCTGCTCAGATGAAATTATTGAATACGATTTATCATACAACGAAGGTTGTACTTTCCTTTGGACTGCAGATTTGGGAACATACACCTACACAGATACTCTGCCAACTATTTTGATTGATAAACCCGGCACATACACAGTTGAAATTACTAATGAATGCGGAACTATTTCGGAAAATATAGTAGTAGAATACAACGAAATAGAACCAAATCTCGGGGTGAATGTCTCGGGACTTTGTGCAACGAGCCCTATAACCTTAGATGCAACAGTTACAAGTATTTATGGAACTCCAGAATACGAATGGAATACAGGCGAATTTACAGAAACGATAATTGCACTTTATTCCGATACTTTTGCCGTAACAGTTACAGTTGCAAATTGTTCGGAAACGACAAGTGTAGAAGTTGAATACGATATGCCGCTAAACGTTTTCCTTGGACAAGATATTGAATTATGCCTTGGGAATATTGTAACTTTAGATGCCGGTGACAACGGCTCAACTTATTTCTGGTCAACAGGTGTTATCACACAAACTATTGATGTTACAAATGCCGGAACTTATGCTGTTACAGTTACAAATGCCTGTGGTTCAGGCAATGATGTAATAAATATTACTATAATTGATGTGCCGGATTTCACATTGGGGCCTGACCAAACTATTTGCGATGGATATTCATTGATTCTTGATGCAACTTTCACGAACTCAACTTATCAATGGAACGATGGCTCGGTTTATCCATCATATGTTGTTGATACTGCCGGAATGTATTTTGTCTATGTTACTAATGTTTGCGGATCAAGCTACGACAATATTCTCATAAGTGTAGATTATCCAATTTCAATTGAATTAGGTGTAGATACGGCACTTTGTCCAGGCGATTCATTAATGCTTGATGCAGGAAATGAAGGTGCAGAATATCTTTGGTCGAACGGAGAAACTACTCAGGAAATTACTGTTTTCGATGCTGCAACTTATACAGTTATGGTAACCAACGAATGTGGAAGTTTACCGGATTATATTGTATTAGATATTTTTGAATTAGATATTAATCTTGGTGACGACATAACAATTTGCCAGGGTCAAACAGCTACATTTGATGTAACAGATTCTACAGCAGTCAGTTATTTATGGTCAACCGGCGAGAATACTCCAACTATCAGCACAAATATTGCCGGCGAATATTCAGTCACCGTAGAAAATATTTGTGGCGAAATCAGCACCGATACTGCAACAGTTTATATCATTTCTACGAGCATAAATCTGGGAGCCGACACCAGTATTTGCAATGGAACAAGCCTCACTTTAGATGTTGGAATTCCGGGCTTGACTTATATTTGGTCAACTTCTGAAACGATTCAAGCAATTGAAGTTAACGATGCAGGAATGTATTCGGTTACAGCCAGCGATCCAATTTGCGGCGATGCAATCGGAAACATATTTGTAAGCGTAGATCCATCACCAACTTTCGAGTTTGGTTTCGACACTTTAGAAATTGAGTTTGGGAAAACCGGAATTTTCGATGCCGGCAGTGGATATAGTTCATATTTATGGTCGAATGGTGAAACCACTCAATCAATTGAAATATCTGAAGAAGGATTGTATTCAGTAATTGTAACCAATGAATTTGGCTGCTCTGCCTACGATGAAGCATATCTGAAAGTTGGACCAAACTCAATTGGAGAAAATTCAATTGAAAATTCAATTTCGGTTTTCCCAAATCCAGTGAAAGAAAAGCTATTCATTAATTCCGAAATTGCTGAAATTGAAAAAGTTGACATTTACAATTCAATTGGAAAATTAATTTATACCGAAAAAAATAAAACAAAAAACATAGAATTAGACGTTTCGAAATATCCTATGGGGGTTTATTTTATTCGAATAGATTTACAAAATGGAAATATTATTTTCAAACCGGTTTTCTTTTTAATGAATCAAAACATTTAATATATTTATAAAAATATTATGAAAGCCAAAATAGCAACATTCTGTTTATTAATTACTTTCATAGCCAATACATTTGCCCAAAGTGGTGAAGGTAACAACTGGATTTTTGGAGCCAATGCAAGAGTTTCCTGGGATTGTTCATCAGTTACTCCTGTTGCATTTAGTGGAAGTCCACTTTCAACCAACGAGGGTGTAGCGACCATTAGCGACCCGAATTGCAATCTTTTGTTTTTCACTGATGGTATTTCAGTTTGGGATGCAAATATGATTCAAATGCCAAATGGCTTTGGACTTACAGGCGATGCTTCATCCACTCAATCAGCAGTTATTATTCCTAAACCAATGGATCCAAACACGTATTATGTTTTCACTGTTGATGATAATCTCGGCTCGGATGGATTAGCCTATTCAAGAGTTGACATGACTGCCAATGGCGGGCTGGGTGATATTGACCCTCTCGAAAAGAACGTGCCAATCACCAACCCAGCTCCCGAAAAAATTGCTGCGGTAAATCATTCTAATGGGTCAGATATTTGGGTAATTGTTCATGAATGGGGAAACGCCATATTCCGGTCATATCTTGTAACATCTGCTCCTATTGATGTCAATATTTATGTTTCTATCAATATTGGTACACCACATGCAGGCTCCTCTGCTAAATCTCGAGGCTATATGAAAGCATCCCCCAGTGGAACTAAAGTAGTACTAGGTATTGAAGGAATGGGTATATACGAGTTGTTTGATTTTGACAACACTACTGGGATATTGTCCAATCCAATAACAATGCCTGGATTTCCTGATGCCTATGGATGTGAGTTTTCTCCGGATGAACATTATTTATATGCAGTGAATAGATGGGATAATGAAGTACATCAATGGGACTTATACGAACTACCAAATGCTACAAATTTTCTTAATTCTCACGAAACTGTGGGATGGTTAGGACCACAGTCATATGGCGACGGCGGAGCAGTTCAGCTTGCACCTGACGGAAAAATATATTGTGCAAGAGATGATGTTTCATGGTTAGCATGTATTGAAGACCCATTGCTAGGAGGTGTTGCTGCCAATCTTGTTATTGATGCAGTTTTTTTAGATGTGCCAAGTACACCCACAATAGAAGAATGTGATGAAGGATTACCATCTTTTATTATTTCCTTTATTGCCAGCAATGACCCACCTTGGATTATGTCAAGTTGTTATATCGACACAACATATTTTTATTTTGGAATAATCAATGCCGATTCTGTTTTTTGGAATTTTAATTATCCTTCAACTGATCCGATTTGGCATAATACAACTGACATTAATCCTTGGTATGTTTTCGATCCGGGAACCTATATAATACAATGTATTTCATATAATGGAAATGTTTCAGATACAGTAATGGATACTTTGACTGTTGTTTATATTCCATGGGCAAACCTCGGACCAAGTCCAACTGTTCTCTGTACTAATGAAATTATTGAATACGACCTTTCATACAACGAAGGCTGCACTTTCCTTTGGACAGCATATTTGGGCTCTTATACTTACACCGATACTTTGCCTACATTTTTGATTGATACACCTGGAAATTATTCTGTTCAAATTACTAATGAATGTGGAACCATTGTTGAAAGTATAATGGTGGAATACAACGAAATAGAGCCGAATCTGGACACAAATATCTCAGGCATTTGCGAGACGAATCCTATAACCCTTGATGCCACAGTTGTAAATAACTACGGAACCCCAACATACATATGGAATACAGGCGAAACTACAGACTCAATCGTTGCACTATTTTCAGGAACTTTTGAAGTTACTATTGATGTTGCAAATTGTTCTGAATCGACAAGTATTGAGGTAGAATATGATATCTCACTGAGCCCTAACATCGGTGCAGATACAACTATTTGTCCGGGGGACTCTGTAATATTAGATGCCGGAAATGCGGGAGCAACTTATTTTTGGTCTAATGGAGAAAGCACTCAGGAAATCACAATTTTCGATGCCGGAACCTACGCTGTTATAGTAACCAATGCCTGTGGAAGTTTCCCGGATTTTATGATTATAGAATTTCATGAACTCAACATTAACCTTGGCGGAGACATCGTAGTTTGCGAAGGACAATCTACAACCATAGATGCAACAGACACTACGGCAGTGAGTTACTTATGGTCAACCGGCGACAATACAGCAACTATAAGCACAACTATCGCAGGACTTTATGCTGTTACAATTGAGAATCACTGTGGAGAAATCAGTACTGATTCGGCTATGGTTTATGTTTTATCTACAAGCATAGAATTGGGTGCAGACACCAGTATTTGCCAAGGAAGCACACTTCTTTTAGATGTTGGAGTTCCGGGCTTGACTTATATTTGGTCAACTTCTGAAACGATGCAGGCAATTGAAGTTACAGAAGCCGGAATGTATTCTGTTACTGTTACCGACCCAATTTGCGGCGATGCCATTGGAAACATAATTGTAAGTGTTGATCCTGTTCCAACCATTGAACTTGGATTTGACACATTAGAAATTGAATTTGGAACTACAGGAATTTTTGATGCAGGTAGCGGATATAGTTCATATTTATGGTCGAATGGCGAAACCACTCAATCTATCGAAATTTCTGAAGAAGGATTATATTCAGTTATTGTAACTAACGAATTTGGCTGCTCTGCCTACGATGAAGCCTATCTGAAAGTTGGACCAAATTCCATCGAAGAAAACTCACTTGAAAACTCAATTTCTATTTTCCCAAATCCAGTGAAAGAAAAGCTATTTATAAATTCAGAAATTGCTGAAATTGAAAAAGTTGACATTTATAATTCAATCGGAAAACTGATTTATAGCGAAAGAAACAAATCTAAAAACATAGAATTAGATGTTTCGAAATATCCTATGGGGGTTTATTTCATTCGAGTAGATTTACAAAATGGAAATATTATTTTCAAACCGGTTTTCTTTTTAATGAATCAAAATATTTCATATATTTGAACAAATAAATATTATGAAAGCTAAAATCTTAACATTTTGTTTTATAATTACTTTTGTAGCCAACATATATGCTCAAAATGGTCAAGGGAGCAACTGGATTTTTGGAAATAGTGCAGGAGTTTCGTGGTGTAATTCCACAAATACTCCGGTTGCTTTTGGAGGAAGCCCTTTAAACACTTTAGAAGGAGTGGCTACTATTAGTGATGCAAATTGCAATCTTCTATTTTTTTCTGATGGAACATACGTTTGGGATGCAAATATGAATATAATGCCAAATGGATTTGGATTATTAGGGGATAATTCATCAACACAATCGGCTGTAATTATTCCAAAACCGATAGATCCAAATACTTATTATATTTTTACAGTTGACGATCATCTTGGATTCGGTGGTTTAGCATATTCAAGAGTTGATATGACTGCCAATGGTGGAATGGGTGATGTTGATCCTCTTGAAAAAAATATAGCTATTTTAAATCCATCACCTGAAAAAATTACAGCAGTAAATCATGCAAATGGCACAGATATTTGGGTAATTGTTCATGAATGGGGAAACAGCACATTTCGTTCATATCTAATAACAAATGATCCTATTGATGTAAATATTTATGTTTCAAGTTATGTAGGAACGCCTCATGTTGGAACAGGATGGCAATTTGGTGGTTATATGAAAGCCTCTCCCAGTGGAAGTAAAATTGTACTCTCAATTACAGCTGATAATTTATACGAATTATTTGATTTTGATAATTCAACTGGAATTTTGTCAAATGCAGTTACAATACCAGGCTTTACTAATACATATGGTTGTGAGTTTTCGCCGAACGAGCATTACTTGTATGGAGTTTGTTGGTATGGTTCAAGTAATTCTAACATTCATAGGTGGGATTTATTAGAGCTCCCAAATGTTACAAATTTTTTAAATTCTTATCAAATTGTTGGTTGGTTAGGGTTAGGTGAAGGAGGTGCTTGTCAACTTGGACCCGATCAAAAAATTTATTTGGCAAGACAAAGTCAACCATGGTTAGCCTGTATTGAAAACCCTAATGATCCTGTACCTATTATTACTCTTGATGCTGTTTATTTAAATATCTCAACTGTCCCAATCAATGAAGCATGTTTACTTGGATTACCAACATTTATTTCAAGTTTTTTTGTGTCTGCCGAATTTACTTTCGAAACAAGTTGTTATATCGACACAACATATTTTTATTTGGGAACAAATTTTGTTGATTCGGTTCACTGGAATTTTAATTATCCTTCTACAATGTCAATTTGGCAAAATCATACTGATGTTGATCCTTGGTTTATTTTCGATCCCGGAACTTATGTTATAGAATGTATTTCGTATAATGGAATTAATATAGATACGGTTTATAATACTCTCACTGTTGTTTATTTTCCTTGGGCAAATCTCGGACCAAATCCAACTATTCTCTGCTCAGATGAAATTATTGAATACGATTTATCATACAACGAAGGTTGTACTTTCCTTTGGACTGCAGATTTGGGAACATACACCTACACAGATACTCTGCCAACTATTTTGATTGATAAACCCGGCACATACACAGTTGAAATTACTAATGAATGCGGAACTATTTCGGAAAATATAGTAGTAGAATACAACGAAATAGAACCAAATCTCGGGGTGAATGTCTCGGGACTTTGTGCAACGAGCCCTATAACCTTAGATGCAACAGTTACAAGTATTTATGGAACTCCAGAATACGAATGGAATACAGGCGAATTTACAGAAACGATAATTGCACTTTATTCCGATACTTTTGCCGTAACAGTTACAGTTGCAAATTGTTCGGAAACGACAAGTGTAGAAGTTGAATACGATATGCCGCTAAACGTTTTCCTTGGACAAGATATTGAATTATGCCTTGGGAATATTGTAACTTTAGATGCCGGTGACAACGGCTCAACTTATTTCTGGTCAACAGGTGTTATCACACAAACTATTGATGTTACAAATGCCGGAACTTATGCTGTTACAGTTACAAATGCCTGTGGTTCAGGCAATGATGTAATAAATATTACTATAATTGATGTGCCGGATTTCACATTGGGGCCTGACCAAACTATTTGCGATGGATATTCATTGATTCTTGATGCAACTTTCACGAACTCAACTTATCAATGGAACGATGGCTCGGTTTATCCATCATATGTTGTTGATACTGCCGGAATGTATTTTGTCTATGTTACTAATGTTTGCGGATCAA
>Ga0233431_1004397_pt1 | contig 15158 bp, 12 predicted proteins | sample SI_118_April2016_FD_179867 | JGI IMG/M metagenome (GOLD analysis project Ga0233431, IMG submission 179867) | Seawater microbial communities from Saanich Inlet, British Columbia, Canada - SI_118_April2016_200_MG | ecosystem: Environmental > Aquatic > Marine > Inlet | place: Canada: British...
GCCCCTTCCTGACTTTCCCTTATTGAGGTTTATCCCCCCGGCAACTTGTATCTGATAGCGAATACATTCCACTTTCTCTGCTGAAATCTCGACACCAATTTCCTTGCAGGCTCTGATCATCATATTTACATCATCTTCAATCATTTCTTCAAAAGTCAGGTAGGTCGGATTCAGCTCTTTAACAATCTCCTCGGAATACCACCCTGCTCTAAAATTCAGCATCATTGGGGCAAAAAGATCAATTACAACATGCATCTGCTCTTCTAAATCACTGTGGAGGAAATGATGCATTGCCGCTGAAGCCAACATGTTGCCTGCAAACTTGTCTTTGATTAGCATATCCCTGCGACTGACCAGTGAATCCAGAAGATTTCGAGTCAGCACAACTGGTTTAATGTTTAGTGTCCTTAGCATTTTGACAGTAGAAGCATCAGGAATCGCGTGACAATGCGAAATAGTATTTGCATTCTGGAATTTTGCAGCTAAAAGTCTTGGGTAATAAATTTTCCCTCCGGAATGATTCCAGCCAATCTGGATGTTCTTAAAGTCCAAACATAGACCCAAAAACCTTTCCATATACAAGCTGGCGCTCTTCGGCTGAGCACATAGCAAAACATTTTTATATGGAGAATTGACTTGAAGATTAGGAACTCCATCGAGGCAGGTAGTTGTGACCTTTCTCAGATTTTCCTGGTCAATATGCATTGAAAAGGACCAATTCCTCCCAAGGTCGGCACGGCTGATTCTATATTCTTCTGGGATGTTCATTCAAAACCTCTATTTAATGCTTTCAGATATCAGGCAAATAGTCATCGGGATAAAAACACTGTTTGTTTGATAATTTTCAGCGAAAGAAGTTTATAATGAGAATTGCTGAAAATGCATGGGCATTCTTGAAAACCAGGTTCGAGAAGTAGTGTAGCAGAGACCGGTTGACGATTTTCTGTATAGAACCCAGGCTAATGTGGAAACGCAAAACAGTAGAGCAGAAATTCTGTGTAATGGCGCGAATGCCACATTATCAGGGAAGGTGCGCTTTTAATATTTGGACTTCCTTCCTTAACAGCCCTTCTCCATATTTTCCGTAAGGAATAACACCTTCTATGACATAGTTGGTATTTTCGGGCAATTTGAGACTTGAAAACATACTGACTCCCCTACTATTTGTCGAAAAAAGGCTGTGACATGTGCTGAACATTTCAGTAATTTGTTCTGGCTCATAATGGTTTCCAGGCCGAGAGACATGAATTTCTTTTATTTTGTCGCCGAAATAGTCAACATAGAAATCAAATGACGGTTCACCCCATTTTTCCATTTCCAAGATATGCGACGTATCAAGTATTAAATCCAGGAATCCATATTCTTCCAGTATCCTGCTGATTTCAGAAAACCTGTTTCCGAAACAAACACTGGAATCAAGCACTTCAACCCCTATATACGCGCCGTGAGCCGACAGTTGTTCAAATACTGAAAAATCATCGACTATGTCGGGATGAATGCAGAATCCTATGACATTCACGTCTCTCTGGAGAAAACTCTCGATAGTCATAAAGGCTTTTTCAGTATAATGATTGCCGCCGAACTTTTTTGAGTAGTCGAGGTGCAGGTGTATTAAGACGTCATCAAATTTTTGCAGTTCATTTACAATTAACGCGCCTATTTCTGGATTCGTTCCACCAAAATATTCGTCCGACAGTGTAATCTGAATGTTCAGTTTGTTTGAGACGGCCAGTTCGGTACAACGAAAAAGTCTTTTCAAATAATCGTGTTCTCTTCCTGAAAGGAGGGCGCCTGCATCCCTTAAATAAATATTATCATTTCCCATATTTTTCTGACGGCTGCCGTTCCGTAACGATCCGTACCGAATCAATAGCCCTTATGACCCTTTGTTCCGCCTCATCTTTGCTTTTTCCAACGGCAATTACGCATCCCGCCCTTTTCGTATGATCCGTAATGCGGGGTACGGTGTCTCCTTTTTTGACGTAGAGCCGTTTAAGCACGACTCCGTTATGGCCGCCGAGATTGTCAAACCCCTTGATTTCTTTGACCACGCCCGGATCTGGGAAGAAGAACCTTATTGCCGCGGACTGTTTGTAGTCAGGGCGCAGGTCTCTAACGCAAAGCTGTTCCCCAAGAGCCTGTCTGATTACCTGTTCTATGAGATTTACGCCATGAGTCAACGGAATCGAATGGGAGACAGCGTATCCTCCTCCCATTCTCGAAGCGAATTCAAGTACCACCGGACCCTTATCCGTGAGAACAAGGTCCCCCTTAAGGGGCCCATCTACAATCCCCAATGAAGCGACCGCTCGCTGAACAATATCATCAAGAGATTCCTGTTGTGATTTAGTGATATCCGCAGGAAGACACCCGCCATTTTCAATGACGTAAGGCGCATATTTTGTCAATAACCCATAGTTTCTTCCGGAATACATGGCGGTGTATGCTTTTCCGGAAACCACAATGGATTCCGAACTTATCTGATCTCCCGAAATAAACCTCTGAACGATTATTGAACCTTTTGCCGAATTTGAAACGGATTCACGGAAAGCCCATTCCATATCCACCGGTTTAGCCAGTCTCAAAACACCCCTTGCGCCTCTATTGTCAGGGGGCTTCAGGATCATTGGGAGCCCCCAATCGTCAATAGCCCTTTTTAGTTCTTCCACTGATTGAATTTCCCTGAAATCGGGGATCGGGATGTTATCCAACCGAAAGCGGTGAAGCTGCAATAATTTATCCGATGACAGCTTTGCCGTATGAATGGAATTCCCTTTCAATCCCAATTCCTTCGCGACAAGGGCGACTGCCACGGGAGTATCACAGGCAAGGGTCATGACCCCATGGACCGGTTTTGCTTCATTGAATTTCAAGACTTCCCTCAGGGTTTCCTCCGCATCGTATGTGCTGGCTATTATCTTTTCACCGGTCAAATGGAATCCGGGGGCATTAGGATTGATATCTGATCCAACAACCGTCAAACCCATTGTTAAGGCAATTTTGTAGGCGGGGACCTGCTCTTCTCCCGCGCCAATGATTAGAAGCCTTTTCCGATTCATTCTATTTCACCCAGGCCCCGCCGTTTATGGAAAGGGTCTGTGCCGTCATATAGCTGGATTCGTCGGACGCCAGAAATACGGCGGCGCCAACCATCTCCTCATATTTCGCGAACCGCTTGATAAGCATGAGCGATAATGCGGTTTTTTTTACCCCTTGAGACATGGTTTTTTCCGTGAACTCGCTTGCGATAACCCCGGGAGACAAACAATTAACACAGATATTTCTATGCGCCAGAAATCTCGCCACGTTATGCGTCAAGGCCATGACGCCCATTTTTGCGGCGGCGTAACTTGGCGTTCTTGGCCCTCCATATTCACCCGACAGGGATCCGATATTGACGATCCTTCCATAATCATTGATATAGGGCAGAACTTCCTGGCAGCATCTGAAAACACCCGTCAGGTTTACATCGATGACTTCATCCCATTCCCCATCGGTTTGTTTATCGAAGTCATTGGTTTGGTTGACGCCGGCATTGTTGATCAGAATATCGAGTTTGCCATAATGATTGAATGTTTTGGAAAAAACCTCCTTGATTTCCCCCCTGTTGCGCACATCCATTTTGAGCGCAAGATCCGATCCAATCTCATTTGCAATTTCCTCGGCCTTCTCTTTTTGGTGAAGATAGGTGACGACCACTCGACAACCTTCCTCTGCGAATCCTCTGGCAATTGCAGCCCCTATTCCTCTGCTCGATCCTGTTATGACAGCGACCTTATCCTTTAGGCGCATTCATTCCCCCATTAATGTGCAAAATATTGTCTTTTCTCCTCAGGCAGCTTTTCCCAATCCTTCAAGAATCCCGCGAGGCCCAAATCGGTCAATTCACTTTTCATCATCTCATCCAGCACCTCCGGCGGTATTGTTGCCACGTGGGCGCCCGCGAGCGCTGCATATTTTGCATAAACGACATTTCTCATGCTGGCGGCCAGAATTTTAGTTTTGAAATCGTAGTTTTTGTAGATTTGGGAAATTTCTTTTATCAAATCCGTTCCGTTAGTGGATGTTGCGTCCAGCCTTCCCACAAACGGACTCACATAGGTTGCGCCGACTTTGGCGCCCAGGAGCGCCTGATTTGCGGTGTATATGATCGTCAAATTGGTTTTTATTCCTTCTTTAGCAAGGGTGTAAACGGCTTCAAACCCTGCGGGTATCGCGGGAATTTTAACAACGATATTGTCGTGTATCCCAGCGATCATTCTGCCTTCTTGAGTCATTTTTTCAGCATCGGTGCTGATGACTTCAGCGCTTACGGGACCGTCGATGATAGAACAAATCTCTTCAACAACGTGCATGAAATTTCTGCCCTCTTTGGCGATGAGGGCCGGGTTCGTCGTAACGCCTTCAATGATGCCGATCCGGGCAAATTTTTTAATATCATCCACATTTGCTGTATCCAAAAATATTTCCATGATTTCCTCTTTCGCTATAAATAAACCATAAAGCCGTTTCCATCGACATGTCAGATGGAAACACTCAACTCGTTGGCGATGCTCCTGATTGCTGCCCATGTCTCATCATCAAGGTTTATGCCGTTTTCCGACAACCTTTCATATGCCTCTTGTTCTACCTGGCCCGGAAAATAAATCTCCCTGAAACCATCGGCTGCTTCAGAATTCGTCACCTTGGAGGATAACAATTTTACGTCGGTTTCAAAGTCTTTTCTGTTTCTGAACAGATCCGGTTTCATTACAAAAAAAAGAATACCGTTTCCATCAAGGTAATTTGGAAAAGCCGAGCATCCCCCGCCCGTGAAAACACCTCCAAATATTTCCAAGAGCAAGCTCAGGGCGGAGCCTTTGTGCTCGCCAATGGTAAGTATGGCGCCGTCATTGTAAAAATCATTCGGGTCCACGGTCGGGTTTCCAGCCTTGCCGATAATCAGTCCGCTCTTGACTTTCTCTTTCTTATTCACCGCAACATTCAATTTGCCTTCAGCCGTCGCTGCGGAAGCAAAATCTATTTGAATGTTTTGGCCATCCCGTATGGGAACGGCGCAAGCGATGGGGTTGGTGCCCAGGATTCTTTGCTTTCCCCCATAAGGCGCGACATTGGGGCCGCCCCCGTTGCAGATGGCCAGCGCCATTAAATCCGATTCCGCCGCCATGGAGACATAATCGCCCAATCTTCCCACATGAGCCATATGGCAACATCCGACCATGGCCATGCCGTTCAAAGCAGCCTTTTCAATGGCCGCATTTACGCCGAACCGGGCAGCCACCTGTCCGAAAGCCCTGTTCCCTTTTACTTTCGCGTAGGAGGGGTAATCTATCCCAAGTTCGGGATCGGCAACAGGATCTATCAGCCCTGTCCTTATCTGATTGACATATTGTTTGAGCCTGATTATCCCGTGGGAGTCATGACCCGTTAGGTTAGCGTCCACGAGCATTCCCGACACGAGCCCCGCTTTGTCGGCGGGCGTCCCTGCGGCCTCCAATACTTTTTCGCCTATTTTTACTAACTCATCTGGCATGAATTTCGGCATTTGATTTAATTCCTTTCTCTTGAACATGAACATCATGGCATCTGTATGGCGGATGTCGTTGCCTGACCGATCAGCCGAGCCGCAGATATAACCCTTTAGGCCGTCTCCAATATCATTCCCGCAATTTTTGCATCCAGTCGACTGTCGATTTGAACATCGTATTTTTCATCGGCCATCAGAAATGGGAGTATGACCTCGCCTGTCAGCGATTCTTTTATCAAAATTGTTGAAGTCCTTATAACATCAATGCAGCCGTTGTGAAAAAGCACATTTGGGAGATATTGTTTAGCGGTTAGCGTTTTTTCATTGTAGGGGTGTTCAAAAAGGGGAACGATATGTTCACCCTCTTGTTTCCACATCTTATATGGAGACTGTTTTGCGGCTGAAACAGATCGCACGGAATCACAATAGGGGTTGTCCATGAGAAGCTGTATCATGTGGTCGATATGCTGAACATTGCGAATCGGACTTGTGGGGCGTAGATGCACGACGATATCCGGCTCATACCCTTCGTTTTCCTTCAACCAGGACAACGCATGAAAAAAAACCGGAAAATCGGGAGTTTTGTCCTCTCCGTGTTCATTCGGTCTCGAAAAAGGAACCTCTGCGCCGAATTTTTCGGCGACTCGAGCGATCTCCCTATTGTCCGTGGATACAAGCACTCTATCGATTTTTTTGGAACAAAGGGCATGTTCAATCGTGTACCCGATCAAGGGCTTCCCTAACAATGGATAGATGTTTTTCATGGGGATGCTCTTGCTCCCGCCTCTCGCCGGTATTACTGAAAGAATGTGCATCTATTTTTTTCTCCATTATGAAAAAACGTCAGGCAAATCATAAGGGTTGACGCTACACCCTTTCTTTACGCAATTCTTTAGGCTTGTTCTCGAAAGGGGATCCGCAGGTACAAGCGCTTCTTTGAAGATCAATTTGATTAAATCATCCCTTGGGTTTTTCCCTATCATGTTGCCGAGGGAGATGGTTTTCCCTGCCGATTGTTTGTTTCTTAAAAAGTCGGCGATGTTCTTGTCAATGGTATATGCATTTGCCCATCGTATGTTTATGGTGTAGAATCCCTTCTCCGGACGAAATCGAATCGTTTCAGGTACCGCAAAGCTTTCGTTTCGATCGATTAATGTATTTATTTCACTTGGAATATCTATCCTATAATGATGTTTGATGTTCGCTCGTCCAATAAACAAGGGATCCTTTTCATCCATTTTGTTGAAATAGGAAAATGCCGCGGAACGGCATCCTGAACCGCATACATTGATGTACTCGCAATCTTTACATCCTTGGTAAAGGAAAGAACCATCATGCCATCTCAGCATATTTTCGAAGGCCTTTTTGATGCCGATATCAAATACATTTCCATAGGAATTGGATTCATGGGTGCATGCGTGGGTTTCTCCATCTGCATTTATCACCATCCTGTTTCCCCTTTGGGCGGGGCACCCCCTGCCGACGAACTCCCTGTATTTGTCTAAATTTCCCAAAAGGCAAAGGGGATAACCGATTAATATGCCGATTTCTATGCCAAAGTGTTTTTGAGCCGACAACAGATTGTCGATAGCGTTTAAAGCATCTTCCCTGTCAAGCTGGAGGTCGGTTTCAGATGGATTTTCGACATTGATTGATGGGACGAGCCTTGTGGCGAATATTTTCTGAACCCCAATCTCCGAACATAATTTTGTCGTTTCGTATATATGATCTTTATTTGTCCTGCAAATTATCATATTGGCGCTGACTCTAACGCCCTTATCGATAGCCGTTTTGATCCCCTGAATTATCCTAAAAAATGCCCCTTTCTTGTTAACCATATAATCATTAACTTCAGGATTGTGAGAGTTTAAACTGGTCAAAACATGATCTAGACCTGTATTTCTTAATCTTTGAATTTTGTCGGGAGTTGCAAGCATCAGATTTGAATTTACGCTGGTTGAAATTCCCAATGCATGGAATTCTTTCAGGGCATATTCAAGAACATCAAAGTTTAAAAAAGGCTCACCACCAGTCAAAACAACATGAAATACGTTGTTGCGCCTGATCATTTCAACAAGGCGATCCATTCTTTTCCTGCTGATCTTATCCGCGGCGCCTCGGGAATCATCCCGCCAGAAATTATAACAATGGCGACATTTTATGTTGCAACCTGACGTGAGTTCCAGATTAATCATTATTGGAGCGGAAAGTATCCGTTCGGTTTTGTATCTGAATATTGTTTTATTGGCTGTCATGACGATCCCTATGACCTATCGGCTGAATGAACACGGATGTACGCCTTTACCTTTCTTTGACGGCGACCAATTCCATTGATGTAGGGGGGAGAATTTTCTTTTCGACCATATATTCATCCAGAAACTTGAGGAACCTGGCCAAATCGTATTTGTGTTCTCCCCTTAGACCGCCGATCAGCTTATCGATGAAGGCGTCAGAAAAACTCTTTTCCTTTATTGTGAAGAATTTCTCCATCAAATTTATCATATCACCCGCGTCGTCGATGCTATTATCCAGAGGAGATTGTTCATGATCGTCTTCCATGATATATTCTTTAAAAATCTTATCTATTTCATTCTCCCATATTTCAGCATCCCAATCCTTATTCAATTTTTCATCATGGTCTATCCATGTGGGTAGAATTGTTCTCAGAATTGCAGCGAATTGCGCGGAGTCTTTTGTGAAATGGGCGCGAACAGGCTCCGAAACGATCAGTTTTCCTCCTTTTCTCAGCGCATCTTGCACTTTGCTTAGCAGTTCATCTCCTTTAGCAACATGATGCAAGGAACGAAAGAATATTACGGAGTCAAAGTATTCTTTTTCAAACTCCATCCGGTTGAAATCCCCGCATTCATACCGCAAAAAACCAAAACCTTTGCTATAGGTATTTTCCTGTTTATATTTATTGGCAATTTCTATACTTTTGGGTGAAACATCAACACCCGTTACATCAAGGCCGTTTCTCGCCAGCTCAAGAGACAGCATCCCGCACCCGCAGCCAAGTTCTAAGGCTCTTTTTCCACTGGCCCTAGCATGATTGATGATATTATTTATACGCGGCATCCAGTGAATCTTCACAAATTCAGGATCTCTCCAAACATTGTTATAAAGCCAATCCACCTTAGCGAATCGTCTCAGATCAGGGATAAATCCGTGATTAAGCCTCTCTTCAGCCTGTTTATCGAACAGCGATACTTCCCTCGCTATCATTTGATCATTTTCCATAGAACGCATATCTCACAAAATTGGATCACACGTGAGCGAGATAATTGGGCGCTGTTTTGGGTATGAAGCTTTTCGCAAGGAAGCTCATACGATCCTCCTCTGAAAAAATGGAGTTTTGCATCTTATTTTCCAAGGAATCCAAGACGTCGAGAATATAGTTTCCATCGTAATCCATTGTGATTTCCTTGGCATTTCTGTTGGTGAATCCACTGTCAATAAGACGATTACGCGGCGTATCGGATGAAAAAATCATTCCCGGCATGGCGTTGGCAATGTAAGATGGCGCTAGTAAGTCCTCCTTTCCAGCAATCAACTCGAAAATTTTTTCGTTAATCGATGCAAGGGATTCGTGGACGGACAGAGCAAATTTCCGCGACTTTTCATTGTTGAAAACAAAGGAGAAGAGGTAGGCGTAATACAGATGAACCTGTTCCGACAATCCGGCGGGTGTGAGGGAATGCTGGATATTGAATAGGGTTGAACCTGGGAGTATTTGGAGCCTGAAAACGTTGAGGTCGGTCTTGCTCTTCAGCTTTAGAAAAAACTCCAAACCCTTCTCATAGTCCTCAATCGTTTCATAAGGATTCCAGCCAATTAGATGGACATCATAGAGGACGTCGTGTTTGTCAAGCATATTGCAAAGGTTTAGGATGCTTGTATCAGAAACATTTCTGTTGAAAATCAGACTTCTGATTCTCCGACTTCCCGATTGGATGCCAACACAAGTTCGCTTCAGTCCCATTTCAATGAGCCTCTTCAACGTTACGTCGTCCGTGAACAGGGGGTGGCAATTCGCCCGAAACGGCAGTCCGATTTCATCAGAATATCGGTCCTGCAGTTCCTTGACCCACTCACTCGGACCCGTTAATACCGGATCCACAAAGGTGCAGAAACGTGCCCCTTGTTCCTTGGCTTTTTTCAGTTCTTCGATTATATTCTGCGGGCTTCTCAACCGGTACTTCTTCACGTTCAAACCATATGTCTTCTTATAGGTGTCACGCCACTTCCAAGCCATGCAATATGAGCAATTTCCAAAGCATCCCCGGCCGGCTATGAGACTGTAGTCCTCCCGATACTGGAACCTGGACCCAGGCGCTATGCGATCATATTGTATAAGGTATTTATTGTCATCATCCCAATCAGGAAAAGGCAATTTGTCGAGCTTGGATTCTATCCCGGAAACAGGATTGTATGACAAATTTCCATCCGCATCTTTGAAAATCAAACTGTTGCATTCCGAGAGTGGACCATCCTTTTCCACTGTGTCTAGCAGGTTTATAATGGATGAATCATACTCTCCAAAAACAACATAATCCGCCCAATTGAGAAACCAGCCCGGATCGAAAGCCGGGCCGAAACCACCACACACAAACGGTGTATTAGGGAACTTTTCCTTGATTGCTCGCATTACAGGTGTTCCAAATTTTGTAAAAAAGGAACGAGTGGATATTCCGATGATATCCGGAGCAATCCGTTCAATTTGGTTTATTAATAGTTTGATTTCATGGTTGCTCCAAGGCTCCACATCATATCCAAACGACATTGTTTGCCCATTGTGAAGGCAGTTATTATAATACGTTAAATTCTCTTTACCGGAAACCGGTTTGTTCTTCGAACTCGCCACCACAGGGTCTTTTACGAAAATCAGGCTGGCTTCGTGCCCCTGTTGGCGGGCTATCGATGAGAGGTAGCGAATACCCAAGCATAGTTTGTCGTAAAATGTCAAAATACAGATTTTAGCCATTGAAAAAATCCTTTCAATCCATTCAATAGAAACAACATCCACCCGATGAAATCATGAAATCATGAGTGTTTTTGTAACATTTTTTTCATAAATCAGCAACCACGCCCATAGGACGTGATATGAGGAAGCCCCCTCGAAAGGGGCAAAAAGCTCTTCTTGCCGCCTGAGTGCTTCAATAAAAGCACAGGTGGTCCTTCAACAACTTTTTTCGGAGGCTCATGCGCTTACCCCATTCAGATGCTATGAGGTGGACTCCATTCTCCAAACTTTCAATGATGGACGTTATGGGTGAAATGTTTATTTGGGGAAAAGCCATCTCGCTGTTAAGGTAAAACCTTTAGGGTCACACGGGCGTAGCCCGTGGTTTAATGAGGGCAATTATTCTTTTTAAGCCTTGACTTTTTCTGAACATATTCGGTTTTCGCTATTGGAAATTCAGATTTTCTCTCAATTCAGACTTGAATCCATCAAGCGCCGCATCAACAAGCTGTTTGCTCTTACCTGAAGCCCACACGAAACCAACCACATCATTGTTATTGTGCAAATGAGAAGCAACTTCAGGCCTTCTTGGTCTTATAAAAACATCGTCGACCCCATCCAATTCACTGCATTTGGAAATAATCCGTCTTAAATTGGTGGAATGACCTTCCGGTAGATCCAAAACTCGCCAACCGCTGATCCGGGTCGAAGATGCGATGTCATCAATTAATTGAAACGGAACTCGCCGGGTGAATAAAGTTTCGAAGTAAGCCTGGAGATGGCTGTGACCGGTCCTGTAAAATGTACTATGGCATGTTCCCACATCGCCATGAAATCGTGCGGATACTTCTATTACGTGAATCCCTTCACTGTTGAGTATGAAATCTCCCTTCACGGGTCCCTGGTTGATGCCGAGAGCTCTCGTTGCCTTTTCAAAAACGGTATTCACCATGTCTTTTTCATCTACAGATAAAATGGCCGGTTCGTATCCACCAATGGGAACTCTATAGGGAATAGGAGAAAAATAGCGTTCGGAAAGACCGGTGGCGTAAAATCTGTCGCCCCAGAAGAAGGCGTTTGCATCGATGTGCCTGCCATCCACATGCTTTTCAATAATCATCTGATCGCGCTTGGAATAGCGAAACGCCCTATCCAGAGCAGGTTCAAGCTCACCCATTTTTTCAATGACCTGAATTCCTTGACTGCCGCTGCTATCAGGGGGTTTCAGTATAATAGGCATCCCAAACAATTCAGCGCATTGGCGAGCTTCCGTTTCAGTCCGAACCATTTGAAAGGCGGGTGTCGGAACCCCATTGTGCGCCCAGCAAGTTTTCATCAACGTTTTACTAAGGCCGCGAGATACTGCCGCAACGGATGGCGATGGAACCTTCAACGATTGCGCGACACATGAAGCTGAGAACACGCCAAAATCATTGCCGGAATAAACAGCCAGAATATTATAACGCTCTTGGTTCTCAAGGGCATAGCCAACCAGGGAACGTGTGTCTGAGCCGTTTAAAACGACGCCGACATCGGCTAATTTGAATGCAGGGGCGTCCGGATCCATGTTGCTGGTAATCACGAAAAAGCCGGCATCTTGCGCCCAGCGTATCTGATTTAGTCCGATTTCCCCAACACCTATCAAGAAGATCGATTTCACCGTTTTCTTTTCTCCTCAACCTGTTTCAATCTAAAAAAGTGCTAAGCCAAAATTGATGCACTCGTAAAAAGTCAGCAAGCGTTTAGGTGGCCATTATGAGCATATGCTCATAATGGCGGCGGAATACGAAAAGAACTCTTTTCAGCCGAGTTCGAAAAAAGAAAAAATGCTCTTTGAAAACAAGAATAGCGTGAATTCGAGCAGAAGCCCCTCCTGTCTGAGGTCCCTTAGCCCTTTTTATCGCCTTTTGGACGGCAGTTGCCCTGAAGAGATTAATTGCTGTGGCTTTCAAGGTGGCACAAAACCGTACCGCTTTGAAACCTCTTACTCTAAGATGTTTTACGCCGGTTTTCCTGTCAAATTCAGACATAGCCGCTTCGACACCGGCACGCCATCTATAGCGATCTTTAAACTCATCTGTTTGTTCGTAAGATCTTCGTTTTGCCAATCGCATCTCTTTGCTTTTATAACGAAGGTAGTGGTTCTTTTTCCCTTCCTTTACTGGGCATTTTTCCTGCATAGGACATACCGTACAGAGTTGGGAATTAAATGTGGCGGTGTGCCTGGTTCCAGCTTTATTTGTTTTTGTTTGGACAGGTGCATGACCTTCAGGGCAGGAAGTAACAATGTTGTTTTCAGTTGATTCAAAATCCGAAAGATTGATGTGATCTTCCTTTTTTATGGAACCCATAGTAGGAGCTATGACCTGTACTTCAAGTTCTGCAGCTTTTTGACAATTCTCATCACTGCCATAAAGACTGTCCGCCAAGAGCTCTTCAGGGGAAACATTGCGCTGTTTTGCAGATTCTATGGCCGGAAGTAGAGCATTTGCGTCGCTTTCGTGAGAAGGTTCAACTTCGACATGAGTAATCAAATTCAGGCTGTTATCACTTTCACCATCTTTGCAGTAGGTTTCCATAACCTGAACTTGATATCCTTGTCCTTTGTGACCACTATAGGTTGCATCAGGATCTGAAGGATTCTGAAGAGAATCGGAAGGGATTTCCTTGGGTTTTTTCACTTCAACTTGTTTGCCGTCATCAGATACATTGCATTGTTCGTTCAAAACACGCTCAAGCAATTTGAAGCTGTGCATGCTTTGTATTTCTGAAATATTTTTAAATTGTTCAACTAAATCAAATAGATCTAAGCTTACTGAAGCAAGTGTTTTAGATGATTCTGAAGGTTTTACCATAGAAAAACATTGCAGAGATTTTTCAGAGAGATATTTATCCGTGATGTCTGTGTCTATGCTATCAAACAACTCGTTGTGATTCCGTTTTAAATTGATTAGAAACTTATGGATGGTCGAGGTAAAAATGCAAATTCTTCCCAAACGACGCATGTTCGATTTGATATGAACGGAATCAATCCTCTGGTTATCGATATTGGAATTGAAAAGCTCTGCCAGTTTATCTGTGAAACGATCAAAGACAATCGTATCCAGAGATTTTTCAGTAACGATTTGACGCATTGTCCACAATATCTTATGACACATGTACTTAGATGAATCTGATTCATCCGTAATGTTAAGGGCATAATGCCACTGTATATTGAAAGCCAGTTGGTTCACGGTTTCATCATCGGTCAGGTCATGTGCTTGCTGAAGGAGTAAAACTCCAAGTACGGTATAAAGCTCTTTCGTAGGACGACCGCGATCCTCTTTAAAAGAGGCGGCTACTTCAGCAACGGGCAACTCACAAAGAAGTTCTTTTTGAAATAGTCCAGCCCAGGATTGGTTCAGTAAATCCCGACGCTTCGGACTCAAAAAATGCCATGGATCGAAAAGAACACCCTGATTTTGATCTTTGATTCGAATCATACCTTGCACCTGAAGTTTGGTTGTTGATATGACTCTTCATGTATCATAATGTAGAGCAAGGTTCAAGGATAAAAGCATATTTTATCTAACTATATCGGATATTTAATGTAAATTCTTTTTTACGAGAGCATCAAAATTGTCCCAATCAATTTTCTAATTTATAGAGGCTTTCATATTGCTCTATTCTGCTGATCTTATCCTTAATCGTCTTTTCTTGTATCCGCCTGAATTCCGAGATAATGTCTTCCATAATTCTGTTCTTTTGATCTTCACTATATATTTTATTGAACAAAATCCCATCATTATGTAACATTACATCCGACCAGTTTATACCATCAGGGAAATAGCCTTTTTCCTTAGCCAGGTCGTATAGCTCGGTTTTCGGAAAGGGTGTGGCGATCGAGAGTTTTACGGATTCAGCTTCAATGTCTTCTGCCAGCTTTACGGTATCCCACATTTCGCTCTCGGTTTCGAATGGAAAGCCAATTATGAATTGACCGGCCAATACCATTCCTGTTTGCTTTATCATCGCCGCTGCCGCCCTTATTTGCTCGGTCGTGTAGCTTTTCCTAAGCCTTTTCAAAATTCCGTTGTTCCCGCTTTCAATACCGATTGCAACCGCCGCGCACCCCGCGCTTTTCATGCAATCCAGAAGATCCGGACTCAACAGTTCCGGCCGAGTGTTGCTCGTCCACCTGAAGCCTGGAATCTTATTGAGCCCAAACTGAACAATCAATCTGCATATTTCCATACAACGCTCTTTTTTAAGCGTAAAAGTGTCGTCATCAAAAGAGAAAAAGCGCGTATCGAAGCGCTCATGGGTTTGCGCGATTTCATTAACAACATCAATTGGCTCTCGGAATCGTACGTTTCTCGACCAGACATTTGCGCTTGCGCAAAAAATACATCTGTAAGGGCATCCTCTACTGGCCATTATCGGGTTGAAATCATCTTGGTCGTGTTTGTCGAGATCAATCATTAGGTTTTTTGCAGGATGTGGAACGTCACTCATGTTCATCAACGGCCTATCCGGATTGTGAACTATGTTTCCATCCAACCTGTAACTCAACCCCCTCACCGCAGTTTGATCATGTCCCTGCCTTAACTTTTCAATGAGTTCTACGAACGTATCCTCGCCTTCGCCTCTCACAACAAAATCTATATGCTCAGAGGCAAGCATTTAGAT
>Ga0233431_1004400_pt1 | contig 15154 bp, 19 predicted proteins | sample SI_118_April2016_FD_179867 | JGI IMG/M metagenome (GOLD analysis project Ga0233431, IMG submission 179867) | Seawater microbial communities from Saanich Inlet, British Columbia, Canada - SI_118_April2016_200_MG | ecosystem: Environmental > Aquatic > Marine > Inlet | place: Canada: British...
TTATTATAATTTCAGTTATATGTCGATATAAATATATATTTTACATATGATTGAAAGGAGTTCATATGGGTAAACGCAGGATCTCTAAAAAGATCACTGGCCCTGTTGAAAAGTTAGGATATGAAGATTTAGTAGAAGTAGTAAGAGGTAAAGCAAGGGAAGCTAGGAAAAATCAGGCTTATAACGAAATAGAAAAAAGGATAAAAATAAAAGTCTTTTACATAACGAGACAGTTTTATATTCCTGGATTTAATTATGATGATATATTACAAGAAGCATTATTTGCTTTGAGATTTAAGGCTATTCCTGATTATGATAAAACTAGGGGTCAGCATGAAAAGCCGTACCCTTTTGATAAGTTTGCCATGTTGTGTATAAGAAGGCATTTATCAACACTTTTAAAGAGTAGTTTCCGTAATAAAGAAAAAGCTTTGAATACAAGTTTCTCTTTAGATCAGGATAGAAGTCACCATGACGATGAAAATTTATATTTAGTGGATATTCTCTCAAATTCAGCAGGTCCGTTAGTTGATGAGATTAGTCAAAAAGAATATTATACCAACTTGGTTAAGAGTCTATATGAGAGGCTTTCTAAGTTAGAGAAAAATGTATTTATTTTATATACATGTAGATATTCTTATGATGAGATAACTTTAAAAATTAATAAGTTTTATAAGTCCAAGGGTGGCAGTAAGAATGTTAATGTTAAAAGTATTGATAATGCCTTATCTAGGATAAAAATAAAAGCGAAAGAAATTTTTGATAAATATGAAAAAGACGAAGATTAATAACTCGTCAACGGTTGAAATATATTCGGTATTGTTTGAGATGCATAATAAAGAATGCCATTGCTCATATTGTCATGGTCGTGAGACAAAATTGCATTATGGGTTAAATATTCCTAAGCATTGGAATGGATGTCACGCATGGTATATTGTTAAATTTTACCCTGGTTTTTATATCCGATGGACAAATAGGTGGTTTAAGAGGGTAAGTCAATTATGGAAAAAAATAACATTTGAAAAGTGAATGTGAAGTTGTATAATGAAGAAATAATTAAGTAGAAAATATTTAAGGAGTAGCAAAAATGATTTTTGAAGTAAATAGAGAAGAATTCGTAAGGGCAATAATGCCATCAGTAGAGGTGGCAACTAAAAACACTCTCAAAGATTTTAAGTTTGAAAATTTGATAACGATAAAAGCCGAACAGGATCAGGTTGTATTGTTGTCTTATGGAGGAACTCTTAGTCTTATAGCTCCACTATCTGATAGTAATTTTGCAGATTTGAAATATGAGTGTGAAGAAGAGGGAGATGTAACAGTTTATGCTGATGATCTGATGACATTTATGACTTCTGTTCCAAAGAGTTATAAAACGATTAAGATTTCGTTAGACTCCAATCAGCTTAAGATTACTAACGCTTCTGCCGATGCTAAGAGTAAGAAGTCGAAGACAGCAAGATCTATGTCAACTCTTACTGAAGTTGTTCGTCCTCCAAATCTGGGTGAGACATTTGATCAAGACATTCAGATCGATAGGGAAATTTTTGTTAATGGTGTCGAAAGTGTAACTTTTGCTCCTGCTTATGAAGAAAAGCTGTTCTCATATATGTGTATGCTGTTTGAAGCTAAAATGGATACTGATCAGGAAATAAGATTTTCAGCAGGTACTGGTGGAAGGTTTGCTATTAAGTCCGTTAGGGGTAAGACTATAGTTCTTAACAATAACGAAGCAAGAATGATCTTTCCTAAGAATAGTCTTTCTGCTATATCTAAGATTCTATCTAGTGCAGCATCTCCAACTATTAGCATTAAATCTGTTGGTGTTGATCAAACTAAGCACATTCCAGAGCATATCATGATTGAGTTTGATGGTATGATTTTGTGCATATATGGTCTTGAGCATTTTACAAAATATCCTGATTTGGTTAAGGTTCTAAAGCATCAGTATTCTAATAGGATATATAGTAGTCTTGAAGATTGGAAGCCTATTGATACGGCAATCGAGGGGACTAGACATAGATGGAATGATAGCATCCATAATACTGAAATCATTATTGAAGAAGAAGATGAAGTATTTAAGGTTACTCCTCAGACACCTAATACAAATACCACTTTTATTGGTATGGTTGATGTCGATGATTGTATTATAAAAGGAGAGAAGATCTGGTTTCGTTGTAATTCTCGATATATTCAAGAAATGGTATCTCAAGGCGGCGGCAAGGGTCGTGTTCAGTTCAATTTTGAAAGTCAATCAATATTAGATGGTGTGACAGATGAGAAAAAAGCACAAAGGCTTATGAAGCCTGTTCTTGTTAAGTTCCCTGAGAATGTGGATGATGCAAAGAATACAGTTGGTAATTTCTATATGTTCTTTTCGATGTCTACGAAATAATGGATAAGGTAATAGTATTAGAAGGAAATATATTTGAACGTAAAAGAGTCCTTGATAAAATCAGGGATTCTTTTACTGAGAATTTTGACACAATTATCTTTGATAAGAATGATCATTATGATTATGTGTCTCAATCTTTAACAGAGATGTCTTGCTTCGGTGAATATAAATTGTTTATCATGAAGGAACTTCCTAAGATAGAAGCTCCTACAGAGGCACAGGCCAGGACGAAAATTTTCAATCGTTTCAAAAAATTATTTCCTTCTATTCCTGCTGGCAATGTTTTAGTATTTAATAATGTCGGTATATCTGCTGAGTCTTTCTTTAAAGAAGTTAAAAAGTTTGGCAAAGTTCATAAGTTTAAACAAAAAATGAGCAAGTCTGATGGAAAGAATGTAGTTAACAGCTATTTTAAAAATAAGTCTATTGTTCTTGATCATGATGTGTCTCAGTTATTAGTAGACTCATTGAACTTGAATGGAGATGATATAGATGTTGACAAGTTACATTTGACAATCATAAAATTTCATCATTATATTAATGGCAAGAATAAGGTTACGAAAGATGATGTTTATTCAGTCTGCTCATCTTCTAAAGACTTTGTAATTTGGACTCTTTATAAGATGCTTGATGAAATTAGCTCATCAGAAACGAAGTATATAGGATCTGTTGTAAGTCTGGTTAATGACTTCTTAAGCAATGAAAAGTACCTTGAGCATGAAGCAGTGATGATCATGAGAGGTATGTTGTGGAGATATGGTTTATTACTACTAACAAAGAACGGTGTTAATAATAAAATATCTCAGAAGGAAATTAGCACACAACTATCGAATATATGTAAGTTAGAGGGCAAAGGTAAATCTTATAAGATTAAAATGGGGCCAAAAATGTCTAAAGATTTGCCGATACCAGAATATTCACCTAAGATGATAAATTCTGTCATGAACGGTTATTATGGTAAGGCTCCAGTGTCGTGTTATAATTATGCACAGCTATTGCTGATATATTACACTTTAATGAAAGTGATGATAAAAGTTAGAACAGGATGTACTGAATCGGAAGTAAAGATAGCAGTATCTATTGTTATTTCTGTGGTTTGTGGAGCTATTACTAAGAAGAATACGATAGATGGTGTACTTGAACATAATAAAATGTTATATGGAATAAGTGGATAATGGAAGAAATATATAAAAATGTTTTGTTGTTGATGAATTACCTAACTTTATTATCTGAAACTACTTACGAGTTTAAAGATGACCCAACAAAAGCGAAAGTAGATGAGATTGCAGATTCGGTAGATAAATGTGAGAATAAATTCTTGAAAGTGAAAGAAGAAATAGTTAAAATGATTTCTAAAGTAGAACAAGAAGAAGAACAAGAAGATATTGAAATAAAAGCTGTCCAAATGGGCAATGGTTTTTTAATTAAGGAATAGATAACATGGCAGAGACAGGATTCAAAACGGTTAAAGTATTGATCAATGACGATGGGACTATAGAGTTTGATCAAATAGGTTACAAAGGCAAAGAATGTCAGAATGATATTGCTGATCTGATCAATGCTATGGGTGACGAGAAAAAGGTCACTAAGAAACCTGAATACTATAAAGACGAAAAAGTTCAAATTCATCAAAGATTTTAATAATAGGAGCATGTTATGGGATTTAAAAAACATATAACATCTAGAGGACAGCCTGTTATGATAAGGACTGCTCAGGATGATTTAAAATATCCTCCAGGATTTTCTTATCGAATAGGAAGTATGATTTATATTGTCAAAAAAGATGTTACACAAGACCCTACTTCATCAATGAGAGAAGTCGGTTTAAGTGATGGCTCTACAGAAATTATGACTGTGGAGAGCATTTTAAGAGACACAAGGGAATCTGGTTGTGAGATACTCCCACTAGATGAGAGATTTGTCAAGAAGGCAGTTATCAAAACAGTCAAGAAGGCAACGAAGAAAAAAGTAGTCAAGAAAAAGACTAAAAAGAAAGTTGCTAAGAAGAAAAAAGCGAAGAAAAATGACTGATATTACATTAGAGATTATGCCAAGCGGACATATTAAGTTTAAGCGTGGCGACAAGGAATATAACTCAAAGGTCAGGCAAGTCATATCTAATCTTGTTGATGGTGATGAAGATGTAATGGCTGAGATCGATGAGTTCCTGAGTGGATCAGAAGATTCTGAATTACTAATAGGAGATAGAATATTCTGCGGTTAAAAAATAGCAAAATTTTCCATAATTTTGCACTTTCTGATAGCCATGTGGAACACTCCATATGGCTATTTTATTGGCCTAATGCTTTTAAGACGATATATAAAGTATATATCGTTTTGAAGGGAATAAAATGGCTCTTAATTTTTGTGGAATAGATTGTGGTTTTACAGGAGGTATATCTATAATTTTGGGAAATGATTTAGATAATCCTATTGTTTATAAAATGCCAGTAATAAAAGAAGTAAAAAAAGTTAAAGGTAAAAATAAAACCAAACAATTTTATGACTTATTAGAAATTAGAAAAATATTTAAAAATCATTTAAGTAAAAACAGTATCATATTTGTAGAAAAGGTATCTAATATGCCAGGAGAGGGATCTTCTAGCACCTTTAGCTTTGCAAAAGGCTTTGGAAATATGGAAGGACTGATTGTAGGAACTTTTGGAAATCTTCCCGTATTGATTACTCCTCAATCGTGGAAGAAATATTTTCCCGAGTTGATAACTAATGAAATGAGGGGAATTAAGGCAGAGATGAAGGAATTACGTCTTGCTGGTAAAAAAATAAAGGGTAAAGAAGCAAAAAAAGAGAATAAGAAGCATATAGATAAGTTGGGTAGACAGTTTAAATCTCTAGCTAAAACTGAAGCTAGAATGTTGGTGTCTAAACTTTATCCCAGTATATCGGATCGTTTTGTGAAAAAAAATACAGACGGTATGGCAGAATCTCTATTAATAGCCTTATATGGCAAAAATAAAGGACAATCAAAATGAGTTGGTTTAAATTAGCAAAAGATTTTAGTTATAGAAATGCGATTAATTCTAAGATAAGATACTTAAAAGGCTTGAGAGAAATTATTGAAAGTAATTCTAAGGTGGTTTTTCAGAGTGGAAAGACAGTGAAAGATTCTAATTATAAAATAATAGCGTCTTCTAAAATAACGTCTTATCCATCATTGCATGAGGTGCTTATTCAGGCTGACTCTTTAGTATTAGATAGTCCTTGGAGATTTGGAGATTTGTGTAATGAAGCAATCGTTACAATCGATCGCTTAATTTTTGCTCTGAAAAAAGAAAGAGAAGATTTTACTTATGAAGGAAAAAAAGACAAACCTAAGAAAGGGTGGGTGTAATGGCTAAAGCAACTGATGTTCAACAAAGTTCTATCGTTGTAACAAATGCTACGAATCACAACATAGTCCCATATGTATTTAGTTTAGACAGAATCGAAAAACCTAATTGTAATATATGTCAATGTGACTATAGAGATGAAGTAGAAGAGATTTATGAGGATCAGAAGAGAAAGAATTATTCAGCGATAAAGAGAAGATTGAAAGATGATCATGATTTTGATGCTACGGTGAATGGCATTAAGAATCATATGTTATATCATTATAAAGCAATGCAGAACAATGCTTCTATGCAAGAATATGCTGATGATATTCAAAAATGGGTTAATATGCAGACTAATAAAGTAGCATCTTTAAAAACAAGAATAGCTCTTGTTGAAAGATATATGTTTACTATTGCTTTAGAAGGTGAAGATCTTGATATCGTAGAAAAAAGAAAAAGTGCAGAAACAGTTAAGAAATTAGTTGAAACTATCGTTTTGCTGGAAAGTAAATTATCTGAATATGCAGAAGAAATTAAGCCTGTTAATTTAGTGTTTAATCAACTGAAAGTTATTGTTAATGATGAATTGGCTCATGTTGATAACATGAAAACTAAGAAAGTAGTAAGTACTATTCTATCAAGACTTAATGATAGCATGGGCGAAATGATGGTAGAGTAATTAAGGAGATAGAAATGAAAAAAACAGAAACAGAGAGATTTAAATATACTCAAAAAAATATGGTTATAGGTGATAAGATGAGAAGTGTTATCGTTATTGGTAAGAAACCTAATCTTAAGTCAGAAGTAGTTAGAAGTAATGTTATTGCCTCAAAAACTGTAACAAGAAAAAAATGTGGTGGATGTTCAAGAAAAAGAAGAGGATAGTTTGAACGAGAATAGCATATTATTTTATTTGAAGAAGGTTAGATCGTTATTTTCTTATGTGGTTGAGAGACCTGGGAAAGTGCTTAGAGATCTTTCGTCTATAGTTCCATCGAAGCATATGATTTTTCCTTGTGACATTATAGACCTAAGGAATTTTCTTATTAAAGATAGAATAGTTTCGTCTAATCCTATATTGCTATTCTCTAATCAGTTTGCAGAAAAATATCTGAGAGATTACTCTTTATTTCTTGTTTTAGATGCTAGCAAAATAAATGCAGTTAAACAGAAATATGGTGGTTTGCAAATTAACTTCTGTGAAGAGTTGGATATAACTAATCTTATAGTGAGAATTGTAGTTAATGAACCTGCTGCCGCAGGCTCTTTTGATCAGGTAAAAAGTATAGTTGAAGATTTTAGACTGGGAGTAGAGTGCCTAGTATCTAATAGTGTTCCTGGAATATCTTTTCCTAATAAAAGGTTATCTATGACTGTAAAGAAGAAATACAAAGAAAGTCAGACACAAGAACTCTATAACTCTTGGAAAGAATCTATTGAGAGACCAAAGATAAAATTAACTCCTGATGAAAAAAAGATATTTAAACAACTTCGCAAAGTAACAGGTGGTAAAGTTCAGATGAGAGTCGCTGGTGGGTGGGTCAGAGATAAACTTCTTGGCAAAGAGAGCGATGATATAGATATCGCTGTTGATATGCCAGGTTATGAACTTGCTTATATGATTGCTGGTGATAAGGCTCATAAAGTTAGTTTAGAGAAATCAGCAGATCCTTCTGAGGTAGAGCCTAGTGATGAAATGATGGTAGGTGCTGTTGAAATGTTTGGACAGAAGATAGAGTTCGTTCCTATGAGAACTGAGCACTATCCAGAGTCTGATAGCAGACAACCTTCTATCAAACTTACTGATGATCCTAAAGAGGATGTTAAGAGAAGAGATCTTACTATTAATGCTTTATATTATAATATCAATACAGGTCAAGTTGAAGACTATGTGAATGGCAAGGCAGACCTTGGGTTGGATGGTGGACAGATACATCTCAGGACTCCTGACGAGCCTATGAAGACGTTTCATGAAGACCCTCTTAGGTTGCTAAGGGTTCTACGTTTCCATGCTAGATATCCAGACAGTGTGGTTGATCCTTCTATTATAAAAGCAATGGCAGACCCATCTATTCAAGAGTCTTATGGAAAGAAAGTTGCTACCGAAAGAGCAGGGCCAGAGATTATGAAGATGATGGCAGGAGAAGATCCTGTTGACTCTTTGAAGCTTCTATTTGATACGGGTTTATACAAGACTGCTTTCAAAGTTCCTGAGATGGAGAATATCAACGAGCAAGGTATAGAGATGGATCAGCAAACTCCTTGGCATAAACATAATTTAAAAGATCATATCTTGTCAGTTGTGAAAGAAGTAAATCAGATATCTAGAGAAAATGGAGATGATGACTACAAGAGAGGCTTAATGAATCTTGCTGGTATGTTCCATGATTTTGGAAAGATGCAGGAAGGAGTACAGAAACCTCATCCTAAGGGAAACATGCTGCCAGATGGTAGACCTCAGATGCAGTATATAGGGCATGAGTTGGCATCTCATAAGATGTGTGATTCTATTCTTAAGTCTATTGGTGTTGCTAAGGATGACAGAGATATAGTCAATCAGATTGTTAGATTGCATATGAGACCTCATGATGCTGACAAATGGGGTCCAAAAGGCATAGGTAAATTTATCAGAGAAACAATGATGCATGGCAAAGAGGAAGAGCATAAGGATCTATGGGAAGATGCTCTTCGCTTCAATAAGGCAGATGAAATGTCATCTAACCCAGATAATTTTGATGAGAAAGCTTGGCAGCAGAAATTTGACAAAATTAAGAATTTTAGAAATAGTCCTTCAGGTTCATTTAAGGGCACTGTTCTAAATGGTAATGATGTTATGGGATTGTTCCCTCAGTTAAAACCTGCTAGTGGATATATCAAAGAAGTCTTAGATAAAATAAAGCAATGGCAAGATACTAATCAAATAGATGTGAGTGGAGAAATCGATGCTGCTAAGCAACAGGCTATAGAGCTTGTGCAGCAGATGGCTCCTCAGATCATAGAGAAATATAAGGAGGCTAGCGTGGGAACGAATTGGTTTAAAAAAGTAAAGGTGTCTCAGGTTGCTCCATTAATGGGTGATGAGTCTAACGATGATCCAGAAGTTAAAAAAGGACCAAAGAAGGCTGAACCTAAATATGAGAGAGGTATGAAAGTAAGAGATCGTAGAAGGTCTATATCTCAACCTCAAGGTTATGGTGAAGTAAAACAGGTAGATGGAGATAAGGTGAAAATCATTTGGAATCCTGGTAGTAAAGAAAATAGTAAAGAAGAAATTTTTGATATGGTACAAGACACTGCACTTTTATCTATGATTGTAGCGGAGGTGTAAAATGTTACAGGTTGCTTTTGGTGGATACACTCTTGTAGAAGGAGATATAACTCAATTTACTGATGATCCTACTTACTACGAGCCAGGATTTAATTTAATGTCTCCGTTAGAATTGTCTATTCCTAAATCTGATACCTTTTACATATTAATTAGAAAAAGAGATGGTGATTCAGGAAATACTTTTGAGCATACAACTTATACAAATTTTTCAGTTACTGTTAAAGATGCAACAAATGGAGAACCTCTATCGGCACAACTTTCTGACAATGGTGTAAATACTCCATGGGATTTTGATCCTTCTGGTATCGCTCCAGTAACGTTAATGGTTGAAAGCCAACTAAACTTACTTACTCCTGTTTTGAGAATTAGAGTAATTGATGTTGAGGTTAAAGACACAACAGATGATAGTTTTATAAATTTTAGAATTATTGTTGAAGATGATCCTACGGATTTACATTTTAATTATATTCCTGTTAGCAGAACGACATATACAAATAGGAATACTTTTACAGCCGCTAGCAGAATAGTATATATGACATTAAGGAATGATAGCGATGCCTATATTCTTGTATCTCCTTATGCATGGCTTACAGAATCTACAGAAGAGTTGTCAGATTTTTCATATCCTCAAGATAGTTCTTATTATAAGAGAGAGACTACTTTTAACAATGAGGACTTTACATTTGCCTTACAGAGCTGGAGTAATGATTTTGTTGAAGAAGATATATCTGTAATGAATATTCCTGGGTATAGGAAAGTTTGTCTTATTTTAATAGATAATGACATTTACAATAATATGAAAGCGATACAAAAAGGTATTAACTTTACAGTATCTCTTACAGGAGAGCTTAGTGGAATAGAAGATACGTTTATAGTCAATCTTAGAACATAGGGAGTTAATGATGGGGTGGTTTAAAGAATCTCAAAATAATAATTTTATACAAAAAGTGAAACAGATATTGAAGACTCATACTTTTACAAAATCAATAGCAGATTATTATCACATACCTGTTGAAGAGATTGATACTCATTTGCAAATAGAGGTAGCAGATCTACATGGTAAGTTTGCTGAGGGTAATGGAAAAGTGATTAGACTTGATAAAAATCTATTAGATGATGACTTTTTTAATGAGAATTTTCATTTTGTCATTCATGAGTTCTTTCATTGGTTGAAGAGGAGATCAGAGGAGAAGTTTTATTTCAATGATCCAGAAGAGGTCCAAAGTTTTGTCCTTCAAATGGCCTGGAATTTAATAGGTGGAAAAAGTAAGGGAGAAGTAATTAAAAAGATATATCCGATTATAAAGGCTCATTATAAAAATGATGATAGGTTTAAAAGTATATTCGATGAGATGTTGGGTAAAGCTATTGATCTGTTTGAAGTTTATAAAGGAGGAGGGGAATTTTCGATCTAACTATAACAATATGTTTTTGGAGACTTAATGAAGAGAATAAAGGTAACACATTATTTACAAGATCCTGCACATTGTGCAGTTGCAGCAAGCGCGGTTGCTGGTAATTATTATGACAGTGATATAGATTATGAATATACTAAGAAGTTAGCTTATAAAAAGGTTAGTAAAAAAATAGGTGATGAAGGACTTGATACTCCTCAGATAGGCATGTTGCTTAATTATCTTGGATTCAATAAGGTTACAATGATTAGTAGCGATTTCTCTACTGTTGATTATTCTTGGTCCCAGTATGGTAGAAAAAAAATGGCAGAAACTCTCGAAGAATCTAGTTTTTCAAAAAAGGATAAAGCAGAAAAAGCGTTAGCCAAGAATCTTTATAAATGGTACTCTAAAAAAGATTATCAGAACGAGCTTAAAATTGATTATAATTTTGGAAAATATATAAGACAGCATCTAAATAAAAAGAAACCAGTTGTGCTTACTTTTAACTGGACAATGTTTTTTAAGTTTGCTAAAGATGCTGAAGATGGTGGAGCAGATCCTATCAATGGTGATTCTGAAGAACATGCTGTAGTGGCGAATGGGTATGATAAGAATGGAGTTTGGATCGTAGACTCACACCATCAGTATTATAAGTATAAGAGAAAGAAGTATAAGAGAGGTTTTTATAAAATCTCTTGGGAAAATTTAATGACAATAATGGGGCAAGGAGATATTCTTTTGCCCGATGATTATTGTATTGAATAGGAAAGTAAATGGGAACACCTGAACAACATGGTTTTGATAAGTGCAACCCACCTGTATGTGCTGAAGACATAGATATTACTATTAATAGTATGATATGCACACAGGATCAAGTGCTGCATATAGAATGGACAGTCACTGATAAATATAGCAGGGACTTAGGATCAAATATTATTCAATGGTCTTGTGATAATAAGAATTTTGATAATACTGCTAGTCCTGAGAACTCGACACAACCCTATAAAACTTCTTTTGATATATCTAGTTGTGTAGGAGTTGTTTATTTAAGAGTTAAGATAAGAATAGGATCAAGTTTTTTTTATGGAGATGAAGAAACTACTAACAACTCTCAATGTCTTGCTCCATCAAGTACAGCAGTTAGGGCTTTGTGGTGTGGAGATTGTGCTGCTACCGTAACGACTCCTCCTTCATATATGTTGTATGCTAGAACGTCTACTATTCCATCATATCCTGTTTATTTTGGTTTTGATGGGTTATGTTGGCATATAGACGATAATAATACGGAGGTGATTATCTCTGATTTGCCAGAAGGTTATGTTTTAACCGATATAGAAAGTGTATATGATTCTTGTGATGATTGTTGCGAGTAAGGAAAAATAAATGGGAACACCTGAAGAACATGATTTTGATAAGTGTAAGCCACCCATATGTCCAACAGATATAACTATTGAGACTATGAACCATATATGCGCAGAAAGCAAGGTGTTGCATATAGAATGGCTTATCTCTTCTGATCAAGATATAGATATAAGAAGCAATAAGCTATTATGGTCTTGTGATAATAAAAGTTTTAATAATACTGCTTACCCTACTAATAGTTCAAATCCTTATGAAGCGAATTTTAATGTATCTAATTGTCCTGGAGCAATTTGGTTTAAGGTAAGAGTGAGAATAGGATCAAGCTTTTTTGAAACTGAACCAGAATCATTTAGTACTGAATTATGTTCTGATGAAAGTTCAGATGCATATCGTGCCGTTTTATCAGATTGCGGCACAACGGCAACTCCACCATCTTATAATTTATATGTTTTAACAAGTCTTGTTAATTCTCTTCCTATGTATTTTAAATATGATGATTTTTGTTGGAAAATTACGAGTGATGCTACTTATGAAAAAGAACACATAGTAGGTGTTATTATAGAAAGCAATGATGAATGGAAGACTTTTTCTTCAGAATTGGTATGTTGTAATTCTAACTTATGTCCTTCTGATTGGTACTATGATAGTGATTATGGCGAGTCGGTGTGTTGGTATTATATTGAGTGGAATACTTATTGGGCGAGAGATAGAATTATAATTTATGGAAATTATAATGATGGAGATTGTGACGATTATGCAGATAATATATTATATGATACAGGTTGTGCAGGTGGATGGAGGGGAGATCCTTCACCAACTCCACGTCCAAATGGTAATGATGAGCCAGATTGTAGTTCAGTTATTTGTGAAGATGGAACAGAAGGTCCAGGTCATATTATACGATGGCAGGATGCTATTTGTTTAGATCCTACTGATGCCAGCTTTGTTTCAATAGATCAATGGTCATGTAAGGCAGATTGTTTTTTAGTTAAAAATTCAGATATTCCTCTTGGTCTTACTGTTCATGGCAGTTGTAATCCTGATGACCCAAGTGGAAGTCCTTACTGTGTTTGCGTTATGGGTTCTCAGGGAGAAAAAGTATTTGATCGTTGTCATAATGTTAACATTTGTCAAGAAGAGGCTAAATACTACTGTTATCTTTGTAACTGGTATCATGTAAAACCTCCTCAGCCGATGCAGCATGATAAATGGTGTATACCAGAAAATCTTTTACCAAGTTATACCACGAAACAAAATGCAAGATGCCTTGTTGCTACTAATCCTCTTGATTTAATAGGTAAATGTATATATAAATCAGGGACGGATGGTTCATGGTTGTATATTCAACCTATTACGATATTAGGAGGGCCGTATGATGATCCCAACTCTTGTTATAATGATTGTCATGATGGTGATTGTTGTTATGATTGGTGTTATTGTGTTAATAACCTAATTGACCCAGGTAATCCTTGGTGTCAGAGTGAATTTCCTACTGATCCTGAACATCTACTTGTTGGCAGTTATTCAAGTTGTGTAGAATGTGCAACTGAATGCACAACGACAACATCAACATCAACATCAACATCAACGAGTACCACCACAACTACAACTACAACTACAACTACAACTACAACTACAACTACAACTACACTTACAACTTCTACACCTACGACTACTTCAGGTACTCCAGCTTGTTCTCCTATGTTAAGTCTTCCTCCTGAGTTAGACATGTTTTTCTCAGACTCTAATAGTAGTGAGTTGAGTAGTAATAGTTTTGTTTCAGAGTTTTACGAACAAAATGTAGAAATATTTAAAGATAAGACTGATGCAGAAAAAGAAGAGATAATTTTAGACTTAGTTGCTAGAGGTATTATAAATGTTCATCTAGCAGTCCAAATAGCTACTAAAGAAGGACTAAATTTAGATGAGTAATAAAAGTTTGATAGAAAAAATTAGGGATAAGGATGTAGAGAGAAGATCAAACAAAATTTTTGCTATAGGTCTGCCTAAGACTGGGACTACATCTTTAACACATGCTTTGAGAATTTTAGGATACAAAACTTTTCATTGGCCCACTAATTACATAGACCAAAGAATTTTATCAATACCTCCAAAAAAATGGGATTGTTGCCCTATGGAAGATGGGAGAGTGGAGCAGTGGGATGCTTTAACTAATTTTGGAGAAAACATATATCCCTTATTAGATAGAGATTTTCCTAATAGTAAATTTATTCTTACGATTAGAGAGAAATATGCATGGCTGGATAGTTCTAAAAGGCAATTTGAAGTTAGTAAGGATGATCATAAATATATCAGAAATTACAATGAAAATTGGACTGTCATTCCTACTTCATGGATTAGAAGAATGAATATATATGGTTGTGTAAGTTTTGATGATGATATATATTCTCATTTTTATGATACTCATTATAGAAATGTTCTTTATTATTTTAAAAATCGTCCTCAAGATTTAATAATAATGGATATTTGCGAAGGAGATGGTTGGAGTAAGTTGTGTGATTTTTTAAGTTGTGAAATTCCATCGTTAGATTTTCCTAATAAGAATAAAAATATTAATATATAGATGAGGTAATAAAAAATGAGTTGGATAAAAGTGCCTAAAATTGAATTGCAAAATAGAAAAGATCAGATGGCTCTTCTTTCAAAAAATATTGAAGATTTTAATGATCGAGAACTACACTGGTTGTTCCAGATAGAAGTGTCTAAAAAGATCCCAGTTTTATATAAAAAAAAATTACTTTCTAAATACAGTATCACAAATAAACTTAACGATAGATATTTAATATTTACTCATAGACCATCTGGTTTTATGTCTCAAGATAGAGTTTTAAGACTAGCCATATTATTGGGTAAGTATCTTGATAGAACAGTTGTTCTGAATTCTATGATTCTTAGCGGTTATCATAATAGATTATTTAGTTCTGAACCAGTAGTAAGTAATCTAAAACATTTTTATGATATGAAAAAAATGAATTCATATCATAAAGTTTTAAATACACTTGATTTATCACTAGATAAAATAGTCGAGATGATTTGTAGCGACTCAAAACATTATTATGAGATCGGAGATACTTTTGATTTTTTAAAAAATATTGATGCTAAATATATATGTTGCAGAGCTAACGTGCTGGACATACCTCGTTCTATTTGTGACGAGGATAAATTTCGCAAAGAAATAGATTGTGGAGGTAAGTCTATTGTTGTCTCTAAGGATATAATGCAAAAATCAAAAAAGATTATTAATTCTTTGGGGGAATATTATTCCATTCATGTGCGTAGAGGAGATATCTTGCACGAAGATTCTAAAGTAATATTGCAT
>Ga0233431_1004401_pt1 | contig 15153 bp, 25 predicted proteins | sample SI_118_April2016_FD_179867 | JGI IMG/M metagenome (GOLD analysis project Ga0233431, IMG submission 179867) | Seawater microbial communities from Saanich Inlet, British Columbia, Canada - SI_118_April2016_200_MG | ecosystem: Environmental > Aquatic > Marine > Inlet | place: Canada: British...
GCGTCACTCATACCGTTTCCGGCACGGTTGACATTTTCTTTCACCATTGCGCGAAAGCCCTCGAAACCGACGCCAAGCATTATCTCACCGCCTGTCCCCGAGGGTGCGGTAAGCTCTGCCCGTGCCGCATGGTCGAAAACGGAACCTTTTGACCGCACCACCGCAAGAATATTGGAAAGCACCGAGAAATCCGCAACCGCCATCCGGCGCATCTCAGGAAGAGTGTGCGCTTTTATAATCAGTTCCGACACAATCGCAAACATCCCCAATGTACCCGAAAGAAACCGTGTAAGGTCATACCCGGTGACATTCTTCGCAGTTCTGCCGCCGAAAGTCACGGTCTCTCCCTGAGCGGTCACACACCGTGCGCCGATAACGGACTCGCCGAATGAGCCGTGCCCGGCTGATCCGGGACTGTGGGCCTCTGTCATGTATGCGCCGCCGATCGTCGAGCGTCCGCCGGAGGTAATATCCAGCGGCAAGTAAAGCCCGGACTGCTCGGATTCATGAACAGCTTTATCGACAACAGCTCCGGCCTGAACGGTTATGAGATAATCGTCGGCATTTATTTCTAAAATTTTTGAAAGTGACGCGGTGGAAAGAGTGACCGTATCGATTCCGCTTTCGGGAACCGGATACGTGCCGCTGCCGGTGATCCGTATTTTATATTTATCGGAGTGAACGGCACGGACAAGTTCGCACAACTCGTTCTCGTTTTCAGGAGAAAACACAGGAGGATCGAGAGTAATGTCCGAATTTCCATCGCCCGCGATCTTTTGATATTTTGTGAGGTATGAATCTTTCATAATGTGAAACCTTTGAAATAATCATTTATATATTTCCGACACTTATTATACAGCCCCCCCATACCCCCCCGAAGGGAGGCAAAAACCTTGAAAATTGTATGAACAAGTCCCCCGCCGGGGAATTTAGGGGGCTTTTCAAACTGGTAATGGTAAAAAATATAATATCTTTGTTTTATGATTATTAATAATATTAAATCAAAGGCTTCATAATGTATTAATCCGAATTCGTTTTGTCCGGGCGGTGATTGTTTAAAGGATGTATTTTTTTGAGCGTTTCGGCAAATCCGGGATTTTCATTAAACGTCGTATATGAAAACATACAATAACCCAAAAGCCCCAAATTGTTCATAAGCTCGATCTGTTTGGCCGTTTCTTCGGGTTTCAGCTTGTATGCGCCGATACCGCCGATCACTTTTTTCCTGTCAACCTTTTTAAGAGAGCCGCTCAGCACATCCCGGACCCAGTCGGTATCGGGATGATAACTCATCGTTACAACAAAATCCATTATCCCTTCATTCAGCCATCCAACCCAGTTCTGGCCGAACTCAACATACGCTTCCTCCGCGTTAGGTTTAACCGCGGCGGAAAACCGTATTTTCTTCTCTTTATCTGCTAATGAAATGCGGCGCGCAATGCTTTTGATCTGCAGATCGATCTGTTCGCTTTTATAATCCGTCCATTTCTCAAGATATTCGATCGTCGGATCGACAGCAGCGCCGTCAAGCATGATCCTCACCGGATCGACGCCTGTCATGTTGACAAAGCGCTGAGTAATTCTGCGGTTGAAATCATATTTCCACCCGGGATAACGGACATAATCAAGATGCACACCGTCAATATCATAGCTCACAAGCACTTCCGTTATAACCTTTGAAAGATAGCTCCGGACTTCCTCCAGCGCGGGAGAAATATATCTGCCCTCGATAAGATTGTTTCGGACCGCATCGATGGAATCGTCTGCCATGCTTTTGCCATGCACGGAAACCATAAACCATGCCGGATGTGAATTGAGAAGGTGCTGTCTGCTTGAAGGGGGCTGGTCTGCGGACCAGGTAAAATACATGTTGAACCAGGCATGCACCTCAATTCCCCGCGCATGAGCAAGCTCGATTATCGCTCCGAGCGGATCGAACGATCCGGGGATATGGGGATACGTTTCCGGGCCGGGAACAAAATAGCTTTTGTAGAACGCGTCGCCGCGGCCGCGCACCTGAACAAACAACGTGTTATAGCCGTACTCTACAGCAAAGTCAACAACCCCGGCGACCTTTTCGGGAGAGGTGATAGTATCGCGCACAACCCAAAGTCCGCTGACTTCCGGCTCGGCGCGAACATCCGCCGAAATAAAAACGGCAGACAAGAATATACCGAGTATAATAATATAACAAAAGGGTGCAAAACATCTCTGTCCGCACCCTTTTATATTTTCAATATTCATAATGTTCATATCATTATAATTATTTATCGTCCCCGTTTTTGTCATCTGCCGGTTTTTCTTCGGCATCAGCGGATGCTTCTTCAGGAGCTTTCTTTTCAGCCGGGGCAGCCTCTTCGGCTTTCGCATCTGCTTCTTCAACAGCGGCTTCTTCCACAGCTTCGGTTTCTACAGCTTCAGCCGGAGCTTCTTCGGTTACAGTTTCTTCTGCAGCGGATTCCTCGACAACCTCTTCGACAACGGCTTCTTCGGCTTTGACTTCAGCTTTATTCGAGGGTTTTGCTTTTGAAGATTTCTTTTTCGGTGCAGCTTTCTTGGTCTCTTCTTCGCTTACAAACTCGATAAGAGAAACCGGAGAATTGTCGCCGTGCCTGAACCCAAGTTTAATGATCCTGGTATATCCGCCCATACGGGTTGCATACTGCGGGCCGAGTTCTTCAAACAGTTTCTTAACCGCGTCAGCATCTCCGATACGTGCCAATACAATACGACGTGCATGAAGATCGCCGCGTTTTGCAAATGTAACCATACGCTCGACGAACGGTCTAACTTCTTTCGCTTTGGCGTCGGTGGTTTTAATTTTGCCGTGTTTTATCAGAGAAACCGCTAAGTTCATAAGCAGCGCTTTGCGTTGGTCTGTACGTCGCGAGAGTTTTCTTCCGCTTTTCTGATGCCTCATCTATTATTCCCCTGCCTTTCAACTTTTTGATACCTGGCAAACTCTTCATCATATTCAGAAACATCAAGCCCGAAAGATAATCCCATTCTCACGAGAACTTCATTCAGTTCGGTTAAAGATTTACGACCGAAATTACGGTACTTGAGCATTTCAGACTCTGATCTTGTAACCAGATTACGAATGCTTTTAATTCCTGCAGCCTTGAGGCAGTTTGAAGAACGTACCGAAAGCTCCATCTCCTCAACCGGAGTATCAAGCTGGCGCGCAATTTTAATTTTCGCCTCATCAAATTTTTCTTCTTCTTCAACAACCTCAAATTCTTCTTCAAAATTAATAAATATCTTAAGATGATCAGAAAGAATTTTAGCGGCATATGCCAAAGCGTCTGTCGGAGATATTGTCTTATTCGTCCATATTTCGAGGATAAGTTTGTCATAATCGGTTTTCTGACCGACACGAGCATTCCCCGCGGAAAAATTTACTTTACGAACAGGACTGTAAATAGAGTCGATCAGAACGGAGTCAACTGAAATATCACCGCGATTTTTCTCATCTGCGGGAACATATCCTCTGCCGTCGTTGATTGAAATATCTGCTTTAAATACACCTTTGGCATCCAACTCGGCAATGTAATGATCGGGATTTAATATCTCGATGCTCGAATCAACCGCCAGATCGCCTGCTGTGAGTTTCTTCGGACCTTTCACATCTATCGACAATTCCACCGGTTCGTCGGAAACCATTCTAATACATACTTCTTTCAGATTGAGGATAATCTCGGGAATATCCTCTACAACTCCTGGCAATGTTGAAAATTCGTGATGTGCGCCGTCAATTCTGATCGAATCGATAGCAGCTCCCTGAATGGATGAAAGCAGTACACGTCTCAACGCATTGCCAAGGGTAATGCCAAAGCCTCTCTCGAGAGGCTGAATTTCAAATTTCCCGTAACTATCAGTCAGGGATACTTCATTAAATTCAATATTCTTAGGCATGTGAAGACTTTTCCATTTCATAATCTATCAACACCCTTTAAAAAAGGTTTTCATTATATTACTTAGAATAGTACTCGACTACAATATTTTCATCCAGTGCTACCGGAATCATATCACGACTCGGTACTTCCTTTAAAACGATACTTAAGTCCGGCCTTAAAATCTCAAGGTACGGAAGTGATTTGTCAGAATATTTGCCGACCGCATCGCGGATCTGCGCATTATTCTGCATTTTTTCAGACACCTGGATTTTCATTCCCGGCTTTACATGAAACGATGGAACATTAATGCATTTGCCTTCGACACGAATATGTTTATGTGTTACAAGCTGACGTGCTTCGCGAACTGTGCTTGCAAATCCGGCTCTGTAAACCAGATTGTCCAAACGTGTTTCAAGCATCTGAAGCAGATTATCACCGGCTACACCGGATTTTGACATCGCTTTATACACATAATTGCGGAATTGTTTCTCAAGCAAACCATACGTATATCTAATACGTTGTTTTTCGAGCAAATGTCTTCCGTAATCAGACATCTTTCTACCCATTTTCTGCCCATGATCACCCGGCGGATTCGGACGTTTCTCCATAATCCTTGCAGCTTTATCCGAAAGAGGAATTCCGAGTCTTCTGGATTTCTTTACTATTGAGCCTCTGAACCTTGCCATAAATTGTTGCCTCTCTTAATTATATCAAAGTAGTAATTATATTTGTAACCGTGATTTAATTATACCCTGCGCCTCTTAGGAGGCCTACAACCATTATGAGGTATCGGGGTAACATCTTTGATTGCAGTTACGTCAATACCTGCAGCCTGAATCGATCTCACAGCAGCTTCTCTGCCGACTCCCGGTCCCTTAACATAGATTTCCACTTTTTTGATTCCAAGTGCGATCGCCTCTTTAGCGGTAGTCTCTGCCGCAGTCTGAGCCGCAAACGGAGTAGACTTACGTGAACCTTTAAAACCGACTTTCCCGGCGGATGCCCATGAAACGGTATTACCGTTCTTGTCGGTAATAGTCACGATGGTATTATTAAATGTAGCTTTTATATGAGCCACTCCATAAGGTCCAAGATTCTTATCTTTTTTCCTGGTCCTCTTTTTTGGCAGTGCCACTAAAAACCTCCTTTATCTATATGTAAGCTTATTGTTTCTTCCCAGCAACGGTTCTTCTGGGGCCTTTTCTTGTACGTGCGTTTGTTTTGGTACGTTGACCTCGAGAGGGAAGCCCTCTTCTGTGTCTCAGTCCACGGTAAGAACCGATATCTAATAGCCGTTTGATATTCATCGTGATCTCGCTTCTGAGCATACCTTCAACAACATACTCTTCTTCTATGAGATGACGAATACTGTTCACCTGATCTTCGGTGAGATTCTTAACTCGTGAATCTTCCGGGATACCGGCTTTTTCACAAATATCTTTCGAAGATGTGCGTCCGATTCCGAAAATTTGAGTTAAGGCAATCTCTGTCCGCTTATCCTTTGGCAGATCAACTCCTGAAATTCTTGCCAAGCGTAATAACCTCCATTTTTATAATTTTAGCAAACAACTATGTTTACTATTATCCCTGTCTTTGTTTATGTCTCGGATTAATGCAGATAACACGCAACACACCTCTGCGTTTTATCAATTTACACTGGCTACAGCGTTTTTTAACAGATGCTTTTACTTTCATTTTCCTTGCCTCTTAGATATATATGAAAAGAAATTATTAATACTCTTATATCTTTTTCAAAATCTCATTTACTTGTGACGGTATGTGATTCGCCCTTTGGAAAGATCATATACGGAAATTTCAATAGTCACCTTGTCGCCCGGTAAAATTTTAATAAAATGCATTCTCATTTTTCCGGAAATATGAGCAAGCACAACATGACCGTTTTCCAATTCAACCTTAAAGGTTGCATTAGGCAACGACTCAACAACAACACCTTCCGCAATTATTGTATCGTCTTTTGCCACTTCTCTTCTCCATTCATTAGCGTTAATATTTCCGGTTGTCCGTCACAAATAACACATGTGTTTTCAAAGTGTGACGATAATTCATCGTCATTGGTTACAACCGTCCAATCGTCTTCAAGCGTGCTGACTTCAAGCTTTCCGGCATTCACCATCGGCTCAATCGCAATCACCATGCCGCTCTTAAGTTCTGATCCGCTTCCGGGCTGTCCGAAATTCGGAACCTGCGGCTCTTCGTGAAGATTACTTCCTATCCCATGACCGACAAGAGCACGCACTACACTGTAGCCCTTAGCCTCGACATAACTCTGAACCGCATGGCCGATATCGCCCACATGGTTCCCGGGAACTGCCGCCTTAATACCGAGATAAAGCGCTTCTTCGGTTGCGGTCATCAGCGCCTCGGCTTCTCCGGAAATGCTTCCCACCGGATAGGTCCGCGCCATGTCGCCGTAATAACCGTGGACGTAAGTCCCGACATCCAGCTTAACGATATCACCGTCCTTGAGGATTCTTCCTCCCGGTATGCCGTGAACAACCTCCTCATTCACCGAAACACATATCGCACCGGGATAGCCGTTGTATCCCAGAAATGCCGCTTTCGCACCCTTCGACTCAATGAACCTACGGACGTTTTCGGAAATTTCCAGAGTTGTGATCCCCGGCTTTATCCCGTCACGGGCAACTTCCATAGCCTCAGCCGTTATCTTACCGGCAATGCGAAGCTTTTTGATTTCTTCTTTAGAACGTATATTTATCATTATCCCAGAACAGACTTTATTCTTTCAAAAATTTCCTCTACAGATCCTAAACCGTCAACTGATTTTAGAAGTCCGCGCTCGTTATAGTAATTTTTCAAAGGTTCTGTTTGCTCATAGTATATTTTGATCCGGTTTCCGATCGTTTCGGCATTATCATCTGCACGGCCCTCGATCTCAGCTCTTTTAAGAAGTCTCCCGGTAACAACCTCATCGGGCACATCGATCGAAACTACCGCGTCAAGTGAATCGCTGCGGCCCTTGAGCATCTTATCGAGCCCCTCCGCCTGCACTATCGTGCGGGGAAATCCGTCAAAAAGAAATCCGTTTTCCATAGACGGCATGGCAAGTTTTTCATCGATAATACCTAGAATGATATCGTCAGGAAGAAGCTTACCGGCATCCATGAATTCTCCGGCTTTAATGCCGAGTTCGGTTCCGGCACTCCGTGCCTCTCTGAGTACTTCACCGGTGGAAACATGCTGTATATCAAAATGAGTCTTTAATTGTTCCGCCTGAGTACCTTTTCCAGCTCCGGGACCGCCTAATAATACTAATTTCAATTCTTTTCCCTTTATCTATATAAAATTACATATTCTCAATTATAGCAAGACCGCAATTATTGCCCGTTTTAATTTAACGGCGGCCTTTTAATTTTGCTCCCTTAAGAAGCCCTTCGTAATGACGCTCTACCATCTTCGATTCGATCTGCTGAAGGGTATCAAGCGCAACACCGACAACAATCAAAAGGCCTGTGCCTCCGAAGAATGACGCGAATTCCATGTTTACACGTCCATACCGTCCAATAAAAAACGGAGTGATCGCGATAAGCGCCAGGAATACCGATCCCGGAAGTGTGATTCTGGTAAGGATCCGGTCGATATATTCGGCAGTTTTCTTTCCGGGCGGTTTCTGAGGAACAACTGCGCCGTATTTCTTCAGATTATCGGCAAGGTCAACAGGATTGAAAACGATCGCCGTGTAAAAATACGTGAAGAAAATAATCAGCATTCCATAGAAGAACCAGTATACCGGATGAGTCATAACAAAATAAGTCCGTGCCAGCGACTGCATAAATTCCCACGGTACAAGCGTTGCAAGCGTACCCGGAACAAACATGATCGCCTGTGCGAAAATGATCGGAATAACACCGGCTGTATTAACGCGAAGAGGAATATATGTCGACTGACCGCTGTAAATTTTACGTCCCACAACTTTTTTGGGATATTGAACGCGAATTCTACGCTGTCCCTGAGTCAAAAGCACAACCGCGGCAACAATGAAAAACATAAGAGCAACCAGGAAAACCGCCATAAAAATACTCATGGTTCCAGCTCTCAGCTCAGTAATCTGACCTCTGATCGCAAACGGGAACCGTGCGATAATACCGATAAAAATAATCAGCGATATACCGTTTCCGATCCCGTGTTCGGTCATCTGCTCGCCAAGCCACATAATAAAGATCGTACCCGCGACAATCGTGATCATAACCGTCAGCGTGAAACCGAGGCCAGGATTTGGAACGATCGAATAACCGCCCACATCAAGGCTCTCAAGCCATTTTGAGATTCCAAACGACTGCGCCGCGGCAAGAAATACAGTTCCGTAACGAGTGTACTGAGTGAGTTTCTTGCGGCCCTCTTCACCCTCTTTCGAAAGTCTCTGGAAAAACGGGACAATCGAACCGAGAAGCTGAATGATAATCGATGCGGAGATATAGGGCATAATGCCAAGAGCAAAAATCGTCATTTTTCTGAACGACCCGCCCACAAACATATCATACATACCGAAGAGAGTATTGCTCATTCCGCTCATGTAAGATCTCAGCGCTTCCGCTTCAATTCCGGGAACCGGCACAACGCCGCCGATCCTGTATACGATGCACATAAGCAAGACGAATATAATACGCTTCCGTAAATCAGGTATTTTGAAAAGACTGTTAACAGTTTGCAGCATATTATAATTCCTCTATTTTCCCGCCGGCTTTTTCGATTTTGTCTCGAGCGGATTTGCTAAACGCATGGGCCTTAATGTTTAAAGCGCTCTTAATTTCTCCCATACCCAATATTTTAATGTTTTTATCGGATTTTTTGATAAGTCCGGAAGCGGCTAAAATCTCGGGAGTAATATCACCCTCTAAGCCCTTGCCGACTATATCAGATAAATTAACAACCGTATATTCTTTTCTGAATAAATTGAAAAAACCTTTTTTGGGCAGCCGTCTGATAAGAGGCATCTGACCACCTTCAAAACTACGGCGTACTCCGCCGCCAGAACGTGAGTTCTGACCTTTATGGCCTCTACCGGCAGTACCGCCTTGTCCGGTAGCAGGACCTCTTCCCCGGCGTTTCGTGGGTTTGGCTGTTGCCGTCTTAGGAACCTGTAACTCGTTAAGCTTCACGTTATCCTCTTGTATTTTTTATGTTAATAATTATCCTTTAACTTCCGAAACTTCAAGAAGATGGACTATTTTATTTATCATTCCTCTGATCTGAGGTGTATCATCGTGTGTTACTACACCGCCGAGCTTGTTTATGCCAAGCGCAACAAGTGTTTTTTTCTGGTCAGATTTCCTTCCAATAGCGGAACGAACCTGTTTTATACAAAGCTTTGCCATTCTATGCCCCGTAACATAATAATTATTCTTAAAATCACCGAAACACGTATCATATAAAAAAACGCTCTATGTCGTATAAAGCACGATTGAGATAATTATCTAATTTTGTTAATCGGTAAATCACGTAATTTCGCAACTGCGCTAATATCTCTCAGTTCCATCAAACCCTGCATTGTCGCTTTCACGATGTTATGAGGATTGGAGGTTCCAAGTGATTTTGCCAGAATATTTTTGATTCCGGCCGGCTCCAAAACCGCTCTCACCGTGCCACCGGCAATAATACCGGTACCCGGAGCAGCAGGCTTGAGAAGAACCTTAGCAGCAGAATATTTCGCGAGGATGGTATGCGGAATTGTACCGTTTTCAAGCGGTATCGATACCATATTCTTACGTGCATTTTCTGTGCCTTTACGGATAGCTTCAACAACTTCCGATGCTTTACCGAGTCCAATTCCTATTTTTCCCTTGTTGTCGCCGACTGATACAAGCGCGCTGAATGAAAATCTCCGCCCACCTTTAACAACCTTTGCAACACGAGCAATATGAATTACGTTCTCAGCAAATTCACTTTCTTTTACCTGCCTTTTTTGCAAGACTTTTATTCTCCTTTGTTATCTAGAATTCCAAGCCGGCTTCACGAGCGCCCTCGGCAATCGCTTTCACACGTCCGAGATAGAGACAACCGCCTCTGTCAAAAACAACCTTGGTAATTTTTTTCTCTTTAGCTTTCTCGGCAACCAGCTTGCCAAGCGCCTTTGACACCTCTACACGTCCACCCTCAACTTTTATACCGCGAAGTTCAGGACCGTTTGTAGAAACGCCAACGAGAGTTTTACCGCTAACATCATCGATTATCTGTGCATAAATATTTTTCAAACTTCTGCTTATAGATAATCTCGGCCTCTCCATGGTACCGGAGACCTTTTTACGTATTCTTCTTGCTCTCCCCTCGCGGGAAGTCAATTTGATCTTCTTTGGATATTTCATAGTACCGTTAAAACCCCTGTTTGTTATCCTGTTGCTTTTCCGGCTTTCCTGCGAACATATTCGCCTCTATACCTGACACCCTTGCCTTTATACGGCTCAGGCGGCTTTAAAGCACGAATCTTTGCAGCAACATCGCCTACAAGCTGCTTATCAACACCACTTATTTTAATAATCTGAACGTTGTTTCCCTCTATTGATTCCTGGGAAGTTTCAAATGTAATCCCTTTCGGAGGATCTATCAAGATCGGATGAGACTGACCGATCTGAAGATCAAGAACTTTGCCTTTCAGCTGTGCACGGTAACCAACACCGCGAACCTCAAGCGTTTTTTCCCAACCAGTGCTTAAACCAACGACAACATTGTTGAGAAGAGCTCTTGTCAGCCCCCAATACGCACTGGCATTCTTATCTTCCGAAGTATGGGTGACGGTGATCAAGGAACTATCAACCGCAACATTCATACCTTCCATTAATGGAACTTCCAGCTGTCCCTTTGAGCTTTTAGCGGAAAAAATCCCCTCTTTTACACTCGCAGAAACACCGTCGGGAATTTTTATTGGCTGCTTACCAACTCGCGACACAGTATTCTCCCTCTTTATTTATACAACCTTTTGTACGTACTAAAATCTTACCAAACATAGCAAATAACTTCGCCGCCAACACCGCTTTTGCGGGCGTCACGGTCAGTCATTACGCCTTTTGAAGTTGAAATTACAGCGATACCAAGCCCGTTGAGAACTCTCGGCAATTCATCCGCCTGCGAGTATCTTCTTAATCCGGGACGAGAGACACGCTTAATTCCTTTTATGATTGGCATCTCTTTATCGTCATATTTGAGATAAACACGCAATTCACCCTGTGTTTGATTCTCTACATGATTGTATTTCTCAATGAAATGCTCGTCAGCAAGAATACGCGCTAATTCCCTTTTCAGCTTCGACGCCGGGATATCAACCCATTTTTTCTCTGCTTTTGAACCGTTACGGATCCTTGTAAGCATATCAGCAATAGGGTCTGTCATACCCATAAAACTTGCTCCTTATACGAAAATAATTGAATTACCAACTGGCTTTGGTTACTCCGGGAAGTTCTCCCTTTAATGCCAATTCTCGAAAACATATTCTGCATATACCGAATTTACGCATATATGCTCTCGGCCTTCCACACCGGAAACATCTGTTATAGTTCCGTGCTGAAAACTGATTTTTTCTTTTTTGTTTAACGATAAGTGCTTTTTTAGCCAAAAAACATTACCCCCTAATCCTTAAAAGGCATTCCGAAAGCTTTTAATAATGCCTTCGCTTCTTCATCTTTTTTCGCAGTAGTTACGAATGTAACATTTAACCCGCGTGTTTTATCAATTTTGTCTAAGTCAATTTCTGGAAAAATCATCTGCTCTTTGAAACCAATCGTGTAATTACCTCTGCCGTCAAACGCGCGTCCCGGCAATCCTCTGAAATCACGGATTTTAGGAACTGCAAAATTCAAAAGCCTGTCCATGAATTCATACATTCTGTCGCGGCGTAACGTAACCATACATCCGACAGGCATTCCGGCTCTCAGCTTGAAATTAGAAATCGATTTCTTCGCTTTCTTGATTATCGGCTTTTGCGCGGTAATTACTGTCAGATCTCTCACAGCGGCTTCGAGGTTTTTAATGTCCTGTACCGCTTCACCAACACCAATGTTAACAACTATCTTGGTAACTTTTGGTATTTCCATTGTGCTCTTATAATTGAACTCTTTTTTGAGTTCAGGAGCAATTTCAGTTATGTACTTCTCTTTAAGCCTCGGTGCCATGAATTTATTACCTCTTCAATTATTTTGATGCTGCGATCATCTCTCCGCATTTTTTGCATGCCCTGACCTTGCTGCCGTCGGCGAGTGTTACGATCTTGGTCTTCACACCAACATTGCATTTCCCGCAAATAACCATCAGGTTAGACATATCTATCGGAGCTTCCTTCTCTACAATTCCACCCTGCGGACTTTTCTGGGTAGGCTTTGTGTGACGTTTCACAAAATTCACACTCTCAACAATCGCTCTGTCCGTCGAGTGATTAACTTTGAGAACAACGCCTTCTTTGCCCTGATCCTCGCCGCTAATTACTATTACTCTATCACTTTTGTTAATCTTTTTCATCTTCTCACCATCTGTTATACGGCAATTTTAATAATTATCCCGGTTTATAATACTTCACTCGCAAGAGAGATAATTTTCATAAACTGTTTCTCGCGAAGTTCTCTTGCCACAGGACCGAAAATACGGGTTCCGTTCGGCTCTTTCTGCTCATCAATTATTACAGCGGCATTATCGTCAAACTTGATATAGGATCCGTCTTTGCGTCTCATGGGTTTTTTGGTTCTAACCACAACAGCTCTGACAATCTCTCCCTTTTTCACCTGACCGTTCGGTGCGGCATCTTTGACTGAGCATACAATAGTGTCACCTATTGAAGCATATTTTCTGCGCGTTCCGCCGAGTACACGGAAGCACATAATTTTCTTTGCACCGGTATTGTCTGCCACATTAAGTATAGAATATTCTCTTATCATCAGAAGCCCCTATTTAGCCCTCTCTAATACTTTTGTAAGACGCCATCTTTTCGACTTCGAAAGAGGCCTTGTTTCCATCACTTCAACAAAATCGCCAGTACGGGCGTCATTTGTTTCATCATGAGCCATCAATTTTGTTTTTCTTTTAATTACCCTGCCGTATAGAGGATGACGTACAATACGTTCGATCTTGATCGTGATCGTCTTGTCCGCGGCATCGCTCAAAACCAGGCCGGTTCGGGTTTTTCTGTAGTTTCTCTCTATCGTCATTTCTTACCCTCTCCATCAACCGCATTACCGGGATCAACCAAGGTATGAATACCAAGTTTATGTTCCTGTATAACGGTTTTAAGTTTGGCAACCTCTTTTTTTGCAGTATTGAGAACCGAAGTATTGTCAAGTTGTGCTGTAACCAATTGAAAATGAATTGTTTTCACATTCTCTTCAGCCGCAAGAAGGTCATTGTTAACTTCTTCTACTGTTTTTTCACGTATCTCACGAGCATTCATGAGTTATTCTCCATATTCTTTCCGAGTTACAAATTTTGTTTTTATTCCAAGCTTATGGCCCGCAAGACGCATAGCTTCTTTTGCTTCATCTTCCGCAACTCCCTCAAGCTCAAACAATATCCGGCAGGGCTTAACAACAGCCACCCAATGATCCGGAGATCCCTTACCCTTACCCATACGGGTTTCCGCAGGTTTCGTGGTAACAGGCTTGGAAGGGAAAATTCTGATCCATACTTTTCCGCTTCTCTTTACATATCGAGTCATGGCAATACGGGCTGCCTCAATCTGGCGGTCTGTAACCCAGCCGGGCTGAGTCGCCATGAGACCATACTCACCAAAGGATATTTTGCCTCCCCGGTATGCAAGTCCTCTCATTCTGCCACGTTGTTCTTTACGGTGTTTCACCCTTTTGGGCATTAACATAGTGATATACCTCTATGGTTTGATTAAATACATTTTATTGCACTATCAGTACTCTTACGCTATTTCGATATTTCGTGTGTATCGAGTATTTCACCCTTCGACACCCATACTTTAACACCAATGGTGCCGTATGTGGTAAACGATGTCGATGTTGCATAATCAATATCCGCACGCAGTGTGTGAAGCGGAACTCTGCCGACAAGATAACGTTCTTTTCTTGCCATTTCGGCTCCACCGAGTCTGCCGGAGCAGATAATACGGATCCCTTCGGCTCCAAGTCTCATGGCCGACGTTACCGCTTTTTTCATGATACGGCGGTGATTCACACGCTGCTGAAGCTGACGTGCGATATTATCGGCAATAAGTTTCGCTTCCATGTCCGGCTTTTTAACTTCGATGATATTAAGAAAAACATTCTTTTTGGTCAGAAGTTTCAATTCATCCCTAAGTTTGTCGACCTCAACACCTTTTCTGCCAATAACAACACCCGGTCTTGCTGTGTGGATATTAACAGTAACCTGACCTGACGTACGCCTTTCGATTTCAACTTTGGCAACACCGGCTTTCTCAAGACGGGTATTGACATAACGCCGAAGCATTAAATCTTCCTCAAGATTCTTACTGTACTCTTTTGAACTGAACCATTTCGAGGACCAAGTTTTTGAAATTCCAAGCCTGAAACCTATGGGATGAGTTTTCTGTCCCAAATCATTTCTCCTTTTTTATTCCTGATATTCAACTACTATTTTCAAATGACAGGTTCTTTTACGGATTCTGAATGCGCGACCCATAGCTCTTGGCCTGATCCTTTTCATCATCGGACCGTCATCACATAAAGCCTCAATAATTTTAAGTCTGTTCGGATCATGGATTTTGTCGCCATGTATGTTCATCGCATTAGCAACTGCGCTTCTTACAACTTTTTCGAGCTCGAAAGCACTCTTTTTACGAGTAAAATGAAGAGTGTTCAATGCTTCCTCGACATTTTTGCCTCTCACGAGATCTAAAACCTGCCGCATTTTTCGGGCTGAACCCCTTAGATGTTGCGCTCTTGAAACAGCCTGCATATTAACCTCTTAAAACCATGTTATTTATTTGAGTGAAATGGCCCGCTCAACAAGCTTGCCACTATGTCCGCGATATGTGCGGGTTATAGAAAATTCTCCGAGCTTATGACCAACCATGTTTTCGGATATGTAAACCGGAATAAACTTGTTTCCGTTATGAACAGCAACCGTGTGACCGATAAACTCAGGAGTTATTGTAGAACGTCTCGACCATGTTTGAACAACCCGCTTCTCATTCTTCTTGTTCATCTCACGAATTTTTTTCAAGATGTGGTCGTCTACAAACGGTCCCTTTTTTACTGACCGCGCCATATAGTATTACCTCCAGTCAAACTTGTATGTAAATATAATATTTATTATT